>ENA-UOOR01000281-UOOR01000281.1-fermentation-metagenome-genome-assembly--contig:-NODE-281-length-78637-cov-65.413975_pt1 | contig 78637 bp, 48 predicted proteins | sample MGYA00245780_ERZ724029 | MGnify/ENA primary metagenome ERZ724029 (study PRJEB28704, sample SAMN03018315) | fermentation metagenome | biome: anthropogenic terrestrial biome; feature: soil; material...
CATAAAACATATGACGGACGATCATTCGCCTTTTCTGTTAGTCGCACATTCTAATAATATTTCCCTTTTTTTAACTAAAGTCGCGGTTAGGTTTCTTCTCTTTTTTGCGTAATGTTCAAATAACATTGCGCTTTAGGTACATATTTATTGATTATATCCCGTCAAACTTTGTTACTGCTGCGCAATTCATTTAAAATTAATAAAATAAATGAATGCAAAAAAGACATACGAACAGGAAACAGTATTTCAATGAATTGGCACGAACGTGCGAAAGATATTTTCTCCCATTTATAGAACATCATAAAAAAATCACCCCGAACCTCAGCATTTTGGAAATTGGGTGTGGCGAAGGTGGTAATTTGTTGCCATTTTCCAAACGGGGATGTAAAGTAACCGGGATCGATATTTCGGAGATCAGGATCAAGGAAGCAAAACAGTTTTTTCAGGAAGAAGGATTGTCCGGTAATTTTTTATGTCAGGATATTTTTACAGCAATCATTGTGGAGAAATTCGATATCATTATCATCCACGATGTTATTGAACACGTGTTAGCAAAAAAACGATTACTTGCTATTGCGAAAAACCTGTTGAACAGTAATGGAGTTATCTATGTCGGTTTTCCGCCGTGGCAAATGCCGTTTGGCGGGCATCAACAGATTTGTCGTAACAGAATGATTTCTTTTTCACCGTTTATTCATCTTTTACCTGAAAGAATATATAAAATACTTCTGAAGAAAGCAGGCATAAATCAGCGAACAATAACCGAATTGATGGAGATAAAGGGCTGTGGAACAACAATTGAGCTTTTTAAAAAGCTTGTCAAGGAAGTCGAATTAACGCAAGTGGATGAAGCGTATTATTTTATCAATCCGCACTATGAGAGCAAGTTTGGATTAAAACCCGTCAAGACAATTTCAATTTTTTCGGCGATTCCTATCTTAAGAAATTTTCTTACAACATCGTATTTTGCTATTTTAAAGAAACGTTGAATTTTCATATCCCTCAATTCTCAATTCATTTGCGCCACTGCAACTAGCCAATGTTCTACTCTCCCCTGTGCAGTTGTCATATCAAGTGATAAAAACTGCCCAACAGTAATAGTCTGCGGTCGACACGCCTGACAAAAACGCGGCGACAAGTTAAAAGATACCTTTTTGTAAACAAAATAACAGTGAACAACAAAATTTCAGACCACAAGAATATTACCCTGTTTCCAGGTTTAAACTCTCTTCGGTTTATTGCCGCATTCCTTGTGGTATTGCATCATGGCGAAACCATTAAACGAAAATATGAAATGGATAATTTTGAATGGCTGGGGTTGTTCAGAAACGGAGGGCATGCGGTTACATTCTTCTTTGTGCTGAGTGGATTTTTAATTACCTATTTACTGTTGAAAGAACGCGAAAGAACGGGTACCATAAAAGTAAAAAAATTCTACTTAAAAAGGGTGTTACGAATTTGGCCTCTCTATTTCTTGTTGATTTTTATAGGAGCGATTCTACTACCTTGTGTGTTTTCTATTTTTCAGATAGACTATGAAATGCCCTATAACCTGAAGCAAACATGGTTTTACTTTCTGTTTTTTATGCCGGGGCTGGTGACATTCTATTTCGGACATCACTTTCTGGAACCCTTATGGTCCATAGGCGTGGAAGAGGTATTTTATTTGATTTGGGCTCCTCTTTTTAAGTATATTAGAGAAAGAGTATGGGTTCTGCTCTTGTCAGTCATTCTATTTAAGATTATTTTATACGTATCGGGTTTTGTAATACAGAATGAATTGTTTAGTTATTTAATTGCCACCTTTAAGTTTGAATCCATGGCAGTCGGCGGTTTGGGGGCCTACCTTATATACACGTACGGGCGATCATTTACCGAATCGTTTCTGTTTAAAGTGCCTATCCAGATAATTATATTTTCTACGCTTGTGGTGTTTTTACTGTTTCATTGTAATATTCACAACAAGGTATGGCTTATTGTGTTTAAAACACCGGTACTTTCTTCGTTGTTAATAGATTTCTTGTTTTTATATGCCATTATCTGCATCTCCACCGTAGATAATAGCATGATCAAGTTGAGAAATAAAACCCTGTCATTCTTGGGAGAAATTTCTTATGGTATTTATATGTATCATATGCTTATCATTTTTGGAGTAATACTATTTCTAAAAAAGTATTTAGTTCAAATTACCTTGGCATGGAGTCATATCGTATTTTATGGGATAGTTGTCTTTAGTACGATTTCTGTATCTATCTTATCAAAATATTTATTTGAGAATTATTTCTTGAAATTAAAAAGACGGTATGATTGAAATGGGAATAAGTGACTTCATCGCATATATCCCGATTTTTCTGCCAGCTTGTAAATGGAAACGCCTATCGGTTTGGATGTATGAGGAAAGGTATAAATTCATTTTTCGAGAACGGTTACGCGTGAGGAAATAGAATCATTTATCGAAAAAGAGTATCAAGAGCAAAAGGATAATGTACAAAAAGCTTGGTTAAAGATTACCCTTGATAAATATTATAATCCCGGAAAAAACATCCCAAGTGAAAAAATAAATGTTAACAGAGTGGCGGGAGATGTCAACCGCCATTTTTTAACCGTGTTGCTTTGGGTTAAGTGGCACAGTTTTTTATGGCATTATTATGCACTTGTCCCCCATATGTCTCCCGTCAAATAAAAAACGCCCACAATCAAATGAAAGTGAGCGATTTAATAAAATCTAACCGTACCCAGAGCCGGGATCGAACCGGCATGGAAGTGAATCCACTGGTGTTTGAGACCAGCGCGTCTACCTATTCCGCCATCTGGGCATATCATAGAAAAGTGAGTGCAAAAGTACACATATTTTTGGGATTACGAAAAAGTTCTCTTTATTTTTATGCATTTTAACCAGACTTTTTGCTCCGCATGCTGTTTTGTTCGTATCTTTAAGGGTATAAAATGCAGGGTGTAAAACAAAGTGTAAGTGTAAAGTGTTATTTATCTTATACAACCTTGCGTAAATGATCAATTAGCAATAAATAAAATTTCATTTAAATAGATAATCTTAGGAATGAGAAACAGTAACGATTATTGTGTAATTATGTGTGGCGGTGTGGGAAGCCGCTTCTGGCCCTTTAGCAAGGAAGATAAACCCAAACAATTTTTGGACTTTTTCGGTACGGGCCGTTCCCTGCTCCAAAGTACTTTCGACCGGTTCAAAAAGATAGTTCCTGTAGAAAATATTTATCTCGTGACCAACGATGCATACGCTGAGACAATCAAATTGCAACTGCCTGAAATAAACGATAATCAACTTTTGCTAGAGCCTATCAGACGTAATACGGCTCCGGCGATTGCTTATGCGTCGTTCAGGATCAGGGCGGTGAATCCCAATGCAAACATCATTGTGGCACCCTCTGATCATTTGATTGTTAAAGAAGACCAGTTCGTGATCGACATGAAAAAGGGGCTTGAGTTTGTAAGCCATAACCCGGCATTGCTTACACTGGGGATCAAGCCCAGTCGCCCCGAAACGGGCTACGGTTACATTCAGGTGGAAGAGAAAGATATGGACGGAATTCAAAAGGTGAAAGCCTTTACTGAAAAACCCAATCTCGATCTTGCTCGGGCGTTTGTGGAAAGCGGCGAGTTTATGTGGAACTCAGGTATTTTTCTCTGGAACGTGAAAAGCATAATCGATGCCTTTCAGAAGCATCTTCCGGACATTCTGCAGAAGTTTAGCGAAGGTGAAAGCCTTTTTAATACTCCCGCCGAAAAGCAGTTTATTGATGCCAGTTTTCCCTTCTGCCCCAATATCTCCATCGACTATGGAATAATGGAAAAAGCCGACAATGTTTATGTGAACATCTCCAACTTTGGCTGGAACGACCTGGGTACCTGGGGGGCTCTGCACGATGTGTCGCAACGCGACAGTGACAACAATGCCCAGCTAAACTGTAAGACCTTGTATATTGAAAGCAACGACAACATTGTGGCAATGAGTGACGATAAACTGGTGGTGTTGCAGGGACTCGAAGATTATATTGTGGCAGAATCTGATAATGTACTGCTGATATGCAAAAAAAGCGAGGAACAGCGTATCAAACACTTCGTGACGGATGTGAAATTCCGCTACGGTGATGAATATGTCTGATTCACAGTGTTCAATCCGTATACAAAAAGGGTTCGGCATTGACGCCGAACCCTTTTTGTATTTAGGTTGGTTGACTGTGGCTGTTGTCAGCTGAAACTGGAAGGTACTGCTCTGCCCGGTCAGTCGGTGTATCCAATAACGAACAAATTAAAGGAATAGGGCTCCACTGTGAGAGACAGTTTTGATCCATTCAGTGTTGCCGAAGAGGATATAGGAACAATGGACCGGGGGTTGTCGAGTGTGTTTTCTTGATCCCGGTCTCCTTTCAAGAGAATGGTTCTCGCTTCTGGCCGAAGTTGTGTTTTCTTTTTCAATCCTTCCAGGGTGATGCCAAGATCTCGGCTTTCCTCCGACACATTGCTCAGTTTTATGATGATCTCCTTTTTCTTTGTATCGATGACGGCCGAAGCATACAACCCTTGCTGCCCGGTCAGGGGTTCCTTGTTCCAGGTGAGTGGAAGAACATTCGTGCCGGCATGATGTCCATAGAGCTTCTGCACGTAGTAGTTGGGGGTTCGTACAACGCGCAGGTTATCGAACCATATTAGGTCGGGACGCCATTGCCAGGCATCCACATGTGCCAGCAGTGGAGCATAGGTTGCCATGTGTACAATGTCGGCATTCCGCTCCAGGCCGGTCATAAATGCAGCTTCGGTGAGCGCCGATTCAAAGTTGTTTTTTCTGTTTCCGTGATGGCTGGCATATTCGCCGGCAAACACTTTGGGTCCCTTTCGATCGTAGGAGTCGTACCGTGCTGCATTATCCAGAAACCATTGCGGCGGGCGGTAATAATGTTCGTCCACCAAATCTACTTTCAGCCTTTTCATCTCCGGCCACAGGTATTCAAAGTCCTTGCCCTCGGCTTGGGGACCCGAACTGCCCACAATCTGTATTTCTGGATATTTGGCGCGGATGGCTTCGATAAATTTCTCCAACCGGATGGGATATTCAGGTCCCCACTGTTCGTTCCCAATTCCGATAAATTTCATGTTGAAGGGATCGGGATGCCCCATGTCTGCTCTTACTTTTCCCCATTTGGTGGAGGTGTCTCCATTGGCAAACTCAATGAGGTCCAGTGCATCCTGGATATAGTCTCCCAGTTCTCCCACAGGCACGTGACAGTGTTCCCCGTTGTTCTGATATTGGCATGCCAGCCCGACATTTACTACAGGCAGGGGCTCTGCGCCTATATCTTCCGACAACAGGAACAGTTCATAGAAGCCCATGCCATAGGTTTGAAAATAATCGGGATACAACCGATGAGCAAATGTATAGTGCCAGCGGTTCTCATTCAAGGGGCGATTCTCTACGGGGCCGACCGACTTTTTCCAGTCGTAGCGGGTCTCCAGATCGGTTCCTTCTATGATACAGCCTCCTGGGAAACGAAACAGCCCGGGATTTAACTCATCCAGTGCCTCCACCAGATCTTTCCGCAATCCATTTTCTCTGCCTTTCCAGGTGTCCGTCGGGAAAAGAGATATATGTTCCAGATCCAGCGGTCCTTCCGTGACGAGGAAAATACGAAGTGTGGCTTTGGGTTCTTCTTTGGGAGAGGTGAGGACCACTTCATATTTTTTCCATTCGCCGGAGGTTATCTCCAGTTCTTTCCGTTCGAACGGGTTATTCTCTGAATCGATCAGCTCCACTCTTATTTTTTGCATCTTGCTGTTTGAGGATGTTCTTGCCCACACCGAAAAACGATACGTTGCATCTTTCTTTATGCCGATACCGCGGAATCCTTCGTTTTCAAGTCCGGTATGCTTGTGGGCGTGTCCCGAATAACTCAGGCGTACATAGTGTGGATTACGTTCGAAAGGAGCATTGTCGCTACGTACTTCTACCTTACCGAAGGTGTTCCAGCCCATTAATGATTGTGGAAATTCGAACGAACGGTTTTTGATCAGCTCGGCATACAAGCCGCCGTCGGCCCCAAAGTTTATATCTTCAAAGAACAACCCATACATGGTGGGTTGAATTTCTGCTCCAGGCTTTTTTGCATTGACTACTAGTTCGCAGGTCTGTTGCTGTGCAGTTATACCCATGATATGGATGCACGATAAAAGGATAATTATAAAATATTTTTTCATTATCAACATATTATTGTGTAAAATTAAAAGATGTTTTTTGCTCTGTTGTTTCCGAAAGGAGGCGTACTTCCGTGATTCTGGCTGTTGTGCTTCCCGGCGTAGCTGAGAATTTCACGGTGAGTTGCTCGTTGCGTATCAACTCCTCCGGAAGAGGGATGATAAGCTCCTGCGGTTCCATACCCTTGTGTCCGCTGAGTGAGATCGATTCAACATGCTGGTTGTTGACCAGCACGTCGAAGTTGCGTGAGCGGTCGTTATTGAAATGGGCGATGTAGAGATATCTGCCCTTTTGGCCTGTGTTTTTTAGTTTGTAGCTGAACCACCCTACGGCTTCACGCCATCGCGTATCTTCAAATACGCCTGCATTTGACTTTTCTGAAGCAATAAAGTGATCTGATTCAGGCTGCTGCTCGCCGCAAACAACCTTGTCTATTGTAGCTGCATCCAGTTTCAGTTGTTTTGCCTCTTCCTGCTCCATTTTCATCCGAATCTTTTCTGCCTCCTCTGCCGTGGCTTGTGGCCAGTAGACGATATAGCGTGACTCGTGAAGACCGGAAAAAGGTATCAGCTCCATGCCCGAAGCATACTGTTCAGGATAGAGACTTGACAGACGAAAGGTAAGCGGTTTGCCGACAACTGTTGTTACCAGCGATGCCAGTTCACCGGGGTCTCCCACGAGCAACGGCATGCTTTTCAGGGGAATCTGTCTGCCGTGCGCAATGTGTCCGCCACGACTGTCATCGGCAAAGAGACCGGCCTGCTGTTCGTCGGTAGTTTTGGCAGCCAGCACTATGGGGCCATAGGAAAAGGAGTAGTAGTTAGAGCGGTCGGGTAGCTGTTCTGCTCTCACGCCCATTGGCATCTGTGCTACCACTTTGTCGCCTTTCTTCCACTTTCTTTTGACGGAGACATAGCCATTTTTCTGTACAAGAGGATATGCTTTCCCGTTGACAGTGATCTTGAAAGCCCCTTCTTTTACCCATTCAGGGTGACGGAGATGGATTGTAAATTCTTTTTTTCTGCGGGGATTTACCGTGATGCGGGTTTCCGCTTCACAGGGAAAGTTATTCTCCTGAATGATCTCTGTTTGCTGTTCTTCCCACTGCAAGGCGGAGGGAATGAAAAGATTCACGAACAATTCGTCGGCGCGATGGGCATAGATCATTTCACCGTATTTGCCATGATTTTCGATTCCTGAGCCCACGCAGCACCACATGCTTGTATGGGGCTGCGAATATACGCGGTAGTGACCCGGTCGCATCGGTGTGAAATAGACCAGACCTCCTGTTTCGGGATGTTGTGAAGACAAGATATGATTGTAGAGTGCCCTTTCGTAATAGTCGATGTATTTTGCATCGGTTGATGTCTGATACAGCATTTTGGTCAGTCGCAACATGTTGTGGGTGTTGCATGTTTCCGGACCTTCAATGCTACTGATCATCCGGGAGAAATCATCCACCGGATTAAAGTGTTCGGAGACACTGTTTCCCCCCATGGAGACCGACCTGTCTTCCACGACAGTCTTCCAGAAGAAGCGGGCTGCCCTGTCCCATGACTCGTCCCCCTCAAGATCGGCAACGCGCTTGAAACCGATTACCTTGGGGATTTGTGTGTTGGCGTGCATGCCGGTAAGTTCGTCACGCTCCGCGAGGAGCGGAGCCAGAATATGACGGTGTGAGAACCTGCGTGCCAGCGACAGATATTTTTTGTCACCCGTGATGGCAGCTACATCAGCAAAGACCTCATTCAGCCCCCCATGCTCGCTACGGAGCATATCCTGCATCTGTTCGTCGGTTAATCCGGCTGTCAACTCAATTGCCCAGTCGGTCATTGCTACCAACATTTCCCGGGCTTCCTTCTTTCCTGCAACGAGGTAAGCATCTCTAAGTCCGGCAAAAGTCTTGTGAATGTTGTAGAGTGGCACCCATTTTCCGTTCAGGCTGAAACCGCCGGCATCGATTTTTCCGGAAGCGATCTCTTCCCACATGGTTTTGCCACCAGGTACGCCACCGATATAGCCGTTACCGTTGGCCTGCTGACATTGTTTCAATTCGCTGAGCATGTAATCCAGCCGTGACTCTATTTCACGATCGCCGGTAGAGGCGTACATCAGCGACAGGGCGGAGAGGTAATGCCCACCGATATGTCCGTCGAGCCCACTGTTCTCCCAGTTGGTGTAGCTTTCTGTTTTGGGTGTGAGGCCCGCCTCTCTGTGAAAGGGAGCCAGCAGCCGGTCGGCACTCAGCTCCAGCAAGTACTGTTTGTTTAACTCCTCCGCGTGTTTGAACGGGCTATTCAAAAGTCTTACTTCCTGCAGCCTGAAATATGATATCAGCGGATTATTTACCTGAGCGTTTGCAAAAGAGACGCAGATAAAAAAGGAGATGAACCATTGAAGATATTTCCACTTCATCTGAATAAATATTTTAATATATACTGTTCCATCGTGTTAAAATTCCATGTTCAAACCCCAATGTTCACTCAGCTTTCCGGCTTCCTCTTTTGTAAGATGTATCACTGCCCCGTGTTTGGGTGAACTGAAGTTGGTTGTTTTCATCGCTCCTTCGTTGAAATGTCCCAGGTGCGTGAAGGTGTTGAAATCGGATGTTTCTGCAAAGCCAAAGTTATGGGGGGTGATGCTGAAAATATCGTACATCAGCACCCATTTCTCTTCGCCGATACGTTTCCAGATATTTGGTGCTTCACAGGAGCGCGGTTCAAAGTCGATCTGTTCAGGCTGATACTGATAGCCGCCGTTGATTTTATCAGAAATAGCCATTTTAATCCCTGCCGGCCCTTCCTGTGCAACATAAGTCATCAGGAAACGGCCATCGGGCAAAGAGGTAATATCAGCATCCAATACCTGAATTTCGGGATCAGGATATTCGAAAATTATCTTCGGCTCAGAAACCAGCCTTGTAAAGGCATCATCGGTATAGGCATAATACATTTTCGTTTTGCCACCGTCGAGACGCATGGTAAAATAGAGCATCATTTTCCCCTCATTTTTGTCATAGATCGTTTGCGGTGCCCATGCACAGGAAACGTTCAACTGTGGGAACTGTTCCTCTACGAGCAGGTTGCTGCGTGACCAGTGGATCAGGTCGTATGATTTCATCAGCACAAAGCCACGGTTATTACCCCAACCATGAAGATCACCATCGCGTTCCCACTGAGTTTCGCGAAACCCGGCTTCTTGTCCGAAGATGTGCAGGTCGGTCATTGCCAGGTAAAAAGCGCCGTCGGGTCCCCTTGTGATGTGCGGATCACGAATACCTTTTTGCGTGGCAATGGTGTCGCCTCCAATCACAGGTTGACCGTTGTTGACATCGGTAAAGGTGTACCCATCGGGACTTAACGCCATGAAAAGGCTGTGGGTAGGATCGGTGAAATAAACCAGCAGGTAGGCACCCATATCTTTTTCCTTTGGCGTTGATTTACACGATAACAATGTTGCGAGCAAGCTAATAAGTGAAATCAGGAGTATTACTCTTTGTTTGTTCATTGTCTATTTGTTGAATGGTTTGTTATCCCACACTGAAAATGGTCAATATCAGTTTGAGGAATTATTATTTGTCTTTATGCGAATAACCGAAAATGAATAAGCAGGTAATTCAGGGTTGAAATCTTCCTGGACACTGAGTGTGAATTCTTCCGGTTTGACGGTTCTGTCGTCAAGGTTGCCTTTTATCACCGTCATGATAGCCGTTTCCTCCTTAGTGATGTTCATCTCCGACAGGTCGATGAAAGAAGAGACGGGAACAGGCAGCAGGTTGGCTATTTTTATGATCAGCTCATTGGTTTTTTTGTCCATCACGAAAGAGGTGGCAATACGCTTTTTGATATCTTCCCGGTTATCAGAAAAGGAGATACCGCTTGGCAGGTATTCATTTCCCGAATGGTGCCCGAATAGTTTCTGAACGTAGTAGCCGACAGTAGGCTTCACTTCGCTGTTGTTGAAGTAGATCAGGTCGGGGTTCCACTGCGTGTAGCCTTCTTTTGCCAGGAGAGGGGCGTAGGAAGTCATTTCCACGATGTCTCCGTTGCGTTCCACATTGATCAGGTGGAGTGCTTCACAGAGTGCCGTCTCCAGATTGTTGTGACGGTTTGGAACATGAGCTGCATATTCTCCCAGGTATACCTTTGCTTTTGAACGGTCGTAACGGTCGTAGAAATCCTGGTTGTTGAGGTACCATCCGGGAGGCTGGTAGTAATGTTCGTCTACAAGCTTCAGTCCCAGCCTGGTTGCCAGCTCCCATCCTTCCACATAGTCCGATCCCTCACTGAACGGGCCGGCGGTACCGATTACGGTGATTTCGGGGTATTTCTCCCTGATGGCGTCGTGAATCATGGTGAACCGTTTCACGAAAATATCGGAGATCAGGTCTTCGTTTCCAATGCCGATATATTTCAGGTTGAACGGTTTCGGGTGGCCCGCTTCCGCTCTTTTTCTTCCCCATTCCGATTTCGCATCGCCGTTTGCATATTCGATCAGGTTCAAAACCGACTGAATGTATGCATCCATTTCCTCCATGGGAATGCCGCCCTGTTGTCCGCCAATAACGCAGCCATGATGTGCAGAGTTTTGGCAGGGAACACCTGCCGCCACAACCGGAACTGGTTCAGCGCCGATATCTTCACAGAACTGGAAATACTCATGATAGCCCAGCCCGAACGACTGGTGATACCCCCAGAGGTTACGCTGTGGCTTCCGCGCTTCGAGCGGGCCAATGGTGTTTTCCCAGCGGTAGATGTTGCCGATGCCGTCGCCGTGGGCTACGCAGCCCCCTGGAAAGCGCATGAAGCGGGGTTTGAGGTCGGCCAGCGCTTGTGCCAGGTCGGCCCTCATGCCATTTTTACGTCCCTTGAATGTATTCTGCGGGAAGAGTGAGATCATGTCAAGCTCCACCCTTCCTGTTTGTTGTGGAATCACCTCAATACGGGCATCGGTTGTCGTGGCGGTCGCCGTAATCACTGCTTCCATTTTTTTCCAGCCGGCACCAATTCTTCCAGTGGTTGTCTCCCCATATAGTTCCCCGTTTTTTCCCGTGAGTCTCACCAGAATGGGGCCTCTCCTCTTTTCCGTTGAACGGGCAAACAGAGATAGGTTGTATTTTTCGCCCTTCTTCACCGGAATGCCGTTGAACCCTTCGTTGATTAGTGCAACGCCTTGTTTCTCTATCTCCAGTACCGCGTAGTGCCTGTTGTTGGCATGGATGGGGGAGAGTGTATCAATTGTAAGTGGACTCCCGTTGTTAACTGACCAGGCGAAGCGGCTGTTCCAGTTCTCATCGCGCCCCTCCTTGTCGCTCAATGCATATTCAAATCCCCGGTTTTGAACCAGTTCCGCATAGAGTCCTCCGTCGGCGGCATAATTGATGTCTTCGTAGAAGATGCCCATCAGCATGTCGCTGATGGGTTTCTTTTCTTTTGCACTGGGTGACAGGGAAATGGTGACAGGCTCCCTGAACTGGCCGGGATTCATTGCCACCCTCTCACTGTTCTGAAGTTGTTTGTAGGCGGCCAGCCTCTGCGCGCTGATAAGCCGGTCGATCTCTTCCCATGCTATCCGGTGCACTGTTCCACTCACCTCAACACCTCCGATTGTCACCTCCCGCCTGTTGTTTGGGTGTCGCTTCGACTTTTCAGCGGGCGTAAATTGGCTGAAATCGTTGGTAAAGGTTTGATAAATCCCTTCGGTGGGCTTGTCGCTCTGCCAGAGGATATGGAATCCTTTTTTATGAGGGTCGTAATTAATTTCCGTGTCGAGGCAGTTTCCGAGTGGCATTAGTACCGGGTATGACTGTGGCTCCCAGTATACCAGGTTGGAGGAGACTGTATGGGCTACGGCTCCATCCTCGTGGTTCAGGCTCCAGGTGCAATGCCACTTTCCGTCCGGTGCACGGTAGAGGAACGGGTTGTACATCCTTTTTTGGGAGCCCCATCTGCCGTAGTCCGATTTTAGAAATGTATGACGATGGCCGATGGTATGCCAGCTGCCCTGATCGATGCTCCAGGCAAAATAGAGACCGTTCCCGTTCGTATCGCCATAGGCAAAGAGATAAGCGGAGTCTGGTTCGTTGGCGTACAGACTCCCCTTTGTCGGTACAACAAACAGGAGTACTGTCATGAAAACCGGCAGGAAAATGTTTCTCATTATTGTTGGTTTAGGATGGGATCGTATTGTTTTCCGTGAATTTTCCCAGTTGTTGATATTTCTTGTAAAGTTCGCTGTAGCGTACATGGTTTTCGCTGTTGGGGTGGTAGGTGGTGACAAATCCTTGTCCCATGGCATCCTGAGCCTCTTCTACCTTCTGGTATATGCCGGCCACAACTGCTCCAAACATGGCGCTGCCAAAGGCGCACGACTGTTCTGTGCGGGCTACCTTGATCGACATGCCCAGTACATCGGCCATGGTTTGCATCACAAAAGGTGACTTCAGAGAGATGCCGCCGATGCCGATGACCTGTTTAATTTCGATCCCGTTTTCAAGGAATCGGTCAACAATAGCTTTGGAGCCGTAGGCCGTAGCTTCCACCAATGCACGAAAGATCAGGGGTGCAGAGCTGCCCAGCGTCAGGCCGGTGATGGATCCCTGCAATAACTGATTTGCATCGGGCGTACGGCGTCCGTTCATCCAGTCCGTTGCCAGGATGGTGCTCTCGCTCAGAGGTACCTTCTCTGCTTCTTTGGTCAGTTCCGGAATAATAGCATCCGCAACTTCGGCAATTAACTTCTCTCTGGTGGGAACATCCAACAGGGTTGATTTGCTTAGTATGGTTTGCAAAGGCCATTCGAGGAGCCGTTTAAACCATGCATAGACATCACCGAAGCCCGATTGGCCTGCCTCCAGGCCGATCATGCCGGGGATGACGGAGCCGTCTACCTGTCCGCAGATGCCGGGAATTAGTTTGTCGCCCATCTCTTCGTAGGGGACAGCCATGATGTCGCAGGTGGACGTGCCGATTACCCGAACAAAATCACCCGGTTTGATCTCTACTCCCACAGCACCCATGTGACAGTCGAAGGCGCCCACCGCCACTGCCACGTTGGTGGTGAGTCCCAGTCTTCGGGCCCACTCCTCTGTTAAGTTGCCCACCTTCACATTGCTCGGGTAGGTATCACGGTAAAGGCGGGAACGAAAACCGGCCAGCAGCGGATCGAGTGCAGTGAGAAACGCCTCTGAGGGCAATCCTTCCCAACTTTCATGCCACATCGCCTTATGACCGGCAGCACATCGGCTTCGCGGCATGGTCTCCGGTTTGGTGTTCCCGGTAATCAGTCCAGGGAGCCAGTCGCAATGTTCTACCCAGGAGTAGGCTGCTTTTCGCACGGTTTCGTCTTCGCGAAGGATGTGCAGCATCTTGGCCCATACCCACTCAGAGGAGTAGATTCCTCCTTCGAAGGCGGTATAGTCTGTCTCCCATTCCTTTGCCAGCTTGTTGATTTCATCCGCCTCCTTTACGGCGGTGTGATCTTTCCAGAGCACGAACATGGCGTTTGGGTTTTCGGCAAACGCCGGCAGGAGAGCCAGAGGCGTACCCTGCTCATCTGTCAGTACAGGGGTGGATCCTGTGGTGTCGAATCCCATCCCCACTACCTTTTCAGCGGTACCTTCCGGTGACTTGGAGAGCGCTTCGCGGATGCTTTCCTCCAGCACTTCGATATAGTCGAGCGGATGCTGACGGTAACGGTTGCTACGCGGATCGCAGTAGCTGCCCTTCATCCATCGGGGATAATACTTCACAGAGGAGGCAATCTCATTGCCGTTGGCTGCATCAACAATGATGGCACGGCAGGAATCGGATCCATAGTCCAGTCCAATTACATATTTATTCATACTCTTTATTTTCTTTATTTGTTTTCAGTTGTTTAGTGCGGTTTGACAGTTCCTTGTTGTCTGTCGTAAGAAATTTTGCTGAGCGATAGCAGCTCAATATACCTCTTCCAACAGTTGAGGCCACTGCTCTTTTGTCCAGGAAAGACGTACGATGCGGAGTTTGGAGCGTCCTTCATCGTTTGCGTCGTAGGCATGGAACAGCAAGTAATCGTTTCCGCAGGAGTTTGCAATGGCATTGTGACCCACGCCATGCCACCGTTCGTTACCCTCCATCAGGATGGTGCCACCCCCAAAGAGCAGTTCTTTTCCCTCTTTGTCAAGATAAGGTCCTTCGATCTTGCGGGAACGTCCGTAGATCATTTTGTATGTGCTTTCCGCTCCCTTGCAGCAGTAATCGATGGATGCAAAGAGGTAGTAGTACTCACCTCTTCTCACCACAAAGGGAGCCTCGATGGCGTTGCCGCCGGCATCCACCGGATTGTTGTCGATTGCCGGAGGATTCTCCGGTGATCTTTTCTGTTTGCGGGAAGCCACGGTCACCGGTTCTTCACCGGGGTAGGGGGCAGTGAGGTCGTTGTTCAGGCGCACCATCTGCAGCCCGTCCCAGAAAGACCCGTAGAACAGAAAGGGGCGTCCCTCTTCGTCGATGATCAGGTTAGGGTCAATTGCATTCCAGTTGTCTTTGTCGGGTGTGGAGCAGATGACGGCTCCGTGATCCATCCACTGGAATGCGGGATCGTCGGGATTCAGTGTTTTGTTTTTCGCCAGGCCAATGCAGGAGGTGTTTTTCCCAAACGCGGAGACAGAGTAGTAAAGGTAGTACTGCCCGTTGTGGTAGCTGATGTCGGGAGCCCATATGTGTCCCCTGAAGGAGGGAACAGCGTCAACGCCCCACTGCGGTGCATCGGCAAATACCGGCTTCTCCCGCTTCCATGACTTCATGTCAGTAGAAGACCAAACAGCTATACCTCTTCCGGTGTGGAAGAGGTAGTAGGTGCTGTCTTGCCGGATCATTACCGGATCGTGTACTCCTATTCTTCCTTCAGGATCATTGGCTGCAGTTCCCTGTTGCCTGAATAGAAGGAAAAGAAATAGGACTGAGAAAATCAATGCACGTTGTTTCATCGGCTCTGGTGAGTGTGAATATTTACTGCAGCGATTTGTTCAGCAGATAATAGACCTCGTTTACTTTGAGCTCAAATTTAAAGTTGTTGATGGTGGTATCCTTGTCGATTGTCACCAGCTCGATGCCTGCGATATCGGCATAATCTTCAAAATATTCGTTGGTGAGTGCATAGCTGAATGCGGAGTGGTGCGTTCCGCCCGCATAGATCCAGGCAGCAGCTCCAACTTCCAGATTTGGCTGTGGAATCCACAGCGAGCTTGCCACCGGTAGTTTAGGAAGAGCCGCTTCCGGTTTCAGTACGTCTACGTTATTGACTACCATGCGGAAACGGTTGCCCATGTCCACGATTGTTGCTGCCAGTCCTGCTCCCGGGTCTGCGGTAAATACCAGTCTTGCCGGGTCTGCTTTTCCACCGATGCCGAGCGGGTGTACCTCCAGGCGAGGTTTCTGTGTTGTGATCAGCGGCGATACTTCCAGCATGTGAGATTGTAGGATTGCACTCTTTTCGCCCTTGAAGTGGTAGGTATAATCTTCCAGGAAGGAGCATCCTCCTTTTAGTCCTTTCGACATCACCCAAATAGTGCGCAATAGGGCTGCTGTTTTCCAGTCTCCTTCGGCACCGAATCCATATCCTTCCGCCATGAGGCGCTGACTGGCCAGCCCAGGCAGCTGGTTCAACCCATGCAGTGCATCGAAATTGGTGGTGAAGGCTTTTGCATTTTTGTCTTTCAAAAAACGACGAAGAGCAATTTCTATGCGTGCAGCCTCGCGTACCTGTCCATGATCTCTGGCGCCTTTTTTGCAGTTGTCTGCAAAGGTGTAGAGCTTTTCGTATTCGGCTACCAGCTCATCAATGTCCTGTTCCGTAACCTTATCCTGATACGCCACCAGATCACCGATGGCATAATAATCGACATGATAACCCAGGCGAAGTTCTGCCTCAAGGCGATCCCCATCGGTTACGGCCACGTTGTTCATGTTATCGCCGAAGCGTACAATCACCATGTCCTGAGCATCTGCCCAGGCAGCAGCAACGCGCATCCATACCGAAATGCGATCCTGAACTTTTGTGTCGGACCAGTGTCCCACAACCACTTTCCTGTTCTTCCGCATCCGGCTGACAATATGCCCAAACTCACGGTCACCGTGTGCCGATTGGTTCAGGTTCATAAAGTCCATGTCTATCTCGCTCCAGGGGATCTCTTTGTTGAACTGCGTATGCAGGTGCAACAAAGGTTTGTGGAAGTTTTGTAATCCTTTTATCCACATTTTTGCCGGAGAGAAAGTATGCATCCAGGTGATGATACCGATGCATTCCGGTGCGGTGTTTGCTTCCTTGAATACTTTCTCTACTTCGGGTGATGAGTTGGCAGTCCCCTTGTATACTACCTTTACCGGCAGCGTTCCGGCATCATTCAGTCCTTTTACAATCTCTTCCGAGTGGGCATTTACGGTAACAACTGCATCGCCTCCGTACAGAAGCTGCGCTCCTGTTACAAACCATACTTCCTGATTTTTAAATTCCATATTTTTTATTTTTGTTGATGTTATTTTTGTCCGTAATAAGCGTCAGGGCCATGTTTCCTGAAAAAATGCTTTTGAATAAGCGACTGATTCATGGTGAGAAGAGGATTGATCTGTCCGGCTACAAAAGCCATCTTCGCTACCTGCTCCATCACAACGGCGTTGTAGACGGCTTCGTGCGGATCCTTTCCCCATGAAAACGGACCGTGGTTTTTCACCAGCACGCCGGGTATATGTACCGGATTCAGTTCTTTAAAACGCTCGATGATCACGGTACCTGTTTCCTTTTCATATTCCCCTTTCACCTCAGCTTCCGTCATGTCGCGGGTACAGGGAATGTTGTCGCTGAAATAATCGGCATGGGTGGTTCCAATGATTGGGATGTCGCATCCTGCCTGTGCCCATGCTGTGGCAAAGGTGGAATGGGTATGTACCACTCCGCCGATGGCGGGGAAGGCCTTGTAGAGTTCCAGGTGGGTGGGCGTATCCGAGGAGGGTTTGTATTTCCCTTCCACCACTTTTCCTTCCATATCAGTCACCACCATATCCTCCGCCTTCATTTGATCGTAAGAGACACCGGAGGGTTTTATGACGACCAGGTTTTTGTCTCTGTCGACCGCGCTCACGTTCCCCCAGGTAAAGATCACCAGCCCATGTTCTACCAGATCGAGATTGGCCTGGAAAACAGCTGCTTTTAGTTCTTCTATACTCATATAAATGTTTTATTTATTGAATTTCGAGCATTACCACCGATTTGGAGGGTAATACCACCGAAAGGTTATTGTTCGAAAGGCTTGCTCCCTTGAAGTCGTTTACCTTTACCTTAGACGGTTGTTCAAAGCTATTGTAATCGTTTATTTTACCAGAGGTGAGTATCTTCCCTTTAATATTTTTGGCCGTGGCTCCGATAAGCTGGGTGTTGATCCGTTGTTCGCTATTGGGGTCGGCGTTTACGAGAGTGATATGGATCTTGCCATTGGCATCTTTTGATGCAGAAACGCTTACCGCATCAATTTCCCTGTCACCCTGGCGATACTTGTTGCTGGTAAAGGAAATCGGAAGAAGGGTGGCATCCTGATGTACTTTGTAGAGGTAGAAGACCCAATAGGTGGGCGTGAGCAGCATCTTTTCCTCGTCGGTGAGCATCACAGCCTGTAGCACGTTCACCGTCTGAGCGAGGTTGGCCATTTGTACACGGTCGCTATGTGCGTTAAAGATGTTGAGGTTGATTCCGGCTACGATGGCATCTCGCAGGGTATTTTGCTGATAGAGGAACCCCGGATTGGTTCCCGGCTCCACATTGTACCAGGTACCCCATTCGTCAACGATCAGGCCGACCCGTTTCCGGGGATCATAACGATCCATGATGGCAGAATGTTTGCTGATCAGCTCATCCATGAACAACGTTTTTTCGATGGTGGTAAAATATTCCTCTTCGTCGAAGTTGGTAGCAGATCCTTTGTCGCCCCAGTCTTTGGGTACCGTGTAGTAGTGGAGCGACAGGCCCTGCATCTGCCGACCCGCATTCTTCATCAGTGTTTCGGTCCAGTTATAGTCGCCCCCGTTTGCACCGCAGGCGATTTTGTAAAGCCGGTTGTCGCCATAGTTCCGAGCGAAAGTGGCATAGTGGCGATAGAGGTCGGAGTAGTAATCGGGAGTCATGTTCCCGCCGCAACCCCAGCTTTCGTTTCCTACGCCCCAGAATTTTACTTTCCAGGGTTCCTGGCGTCCGTTTTTGCGGCGCAGGTTGGCCATCGGGCTCTCGCCGTCGAAGGTGATATATTCAACCCATTTAGACATTTCTTCTACGGTGCCGCTGCCCACATTTCCGCTGATGTAGGGTTCAGTCCCCAATTGTTCACAAAGGTCCAGAAATTCATGGGTGCCGAAGCTGTTGTCTTCTACCACGCCCCCCCAGTGTGTGTTGATCATCTTGGGCCGGTTTTCACGGGGGCCGATTCCGTCCATCCAGTGATACTCGTCGGCAAAGCATCCTCCCGGCCACCGGAGGTTGGGGATGCTGATGTCTTTCAAAGCCTGAACCACATCATTCCGTATTCCCCGGGTGTTGGGAATGGATGAGTCTTCGCCTACCCAGTATCCACCATAAATACAACGACCCAGATGTTCGGAGAAGTGTCCGTAGATGTGTTTGTTGATGGTGTTTTGTCCCTTGTCGGCTTCAATGATCAGTCTGTTCTGTGCTTGCACAGACGCACTGCCGATTAGTATCAGCAGCATAATTTGGCATGTTCTTTTTAATCTCATGGATGACATTTTTTTTAATGTTTTATCAGAGGGTAGTTTAATGAGTGTAAAGTTAAAACTTATTTCACTCAATTCCTACAATCCTCACAATTTGTTATGATTACCCCTCCTTCGGGTTGAATCTGCAAGGTGATTTCACCCTCCTTTTTGATATTCATCTGTTTCAATTCCGGCGAACGTTCTGTATTGTCGGAATATATATTCACTTTTTTGGCGGTGAACATCGGTAGTCTCACATTTACCTTTTTTATTTCTTTTTCCGCATTGATGGCCGCCACGTACCACCGTTCACCGCTACGGCGGGCCAGTATCACATACTTTCCCGGATAACCGTCAATGAACAGTGTTTCGTCCCACAACGAAGGAATTTCTTTCATAAAATCGATCACGAAAGAGGGGTACTCCCGGAGGTTGTTGGGTGTGATGCCAAAATTTTGAATGGGCGATTGGAACAACACGGCAGTGGCTAACTGGAATGTTTCCGTTGTTTTACGTGTGGTGCCGCCGTCGTTATTACGGTTGTGACGTTTGTTCAGCAATACGGGACCGAAGTCCATCGCGGCAACACTGTTTCTGATAAAGGGATGCAATGTGGCGTTATAAGCTTCCTGGTCGTTGGCATGCTGGGTGAAGATGAGGTTCTCGGAAGCAAGTACCGCTTCGCTACCGGCGAAGTTAGGATACATTCTTTCCCATCCTCTGGGAAGCGTGCATCCGTGGAATATCACTGCCAGGCCGTAGTCGTTGGCATCCGACAGAATATCTTCGTAGAGTTTCATGGTTTCCTGTTTATCGCCCCCGAAGAAATCGACTTTAATGCCTTTCACTCCGATACTTTGTAGCCACGCCATCTCTTTCTTACGTGCTACCGAGGTATTCATCCGGTTCTTTGGCCCCTGGGGGGCATCGCTCCAAAAGCCGTTCGAGTTATACCATAGAGAGATGCCTACTCCCTTTGAAGCGGCATACTGAGCCAGTTCTTCAATTTTTTCACGTCCGATCCGCGTGTCCCACCAGTTATCAATCAGTACCAGCTCATATCCCAATTGAGCGGAGTGGTCGATAAATGTTTTCTGATCTTCGTAGTTGATGCTTCCGTCCTGCCACAGGAGCCAACTCCAGGTTGATCGTCCGAACTGATATGTTTTTGAGGGTTCATACAACGGATCAACCACATCGAAGGCGACGGTGGTTTCAACAATCGGCTTCAGGTTGTCGCCCACACTGATTGTGCGCCAGGGGGTCTCTCCGGGTAATGAGATGGCGGGGCTGACACTTCCGATGCCGTTATTTTCTCCCTCTTCCGGAAAGTCAATAGTGTAGAGTCCCTCTTTAGTGCCTTCGCTCAGTTTAGCGCCACAGTAGAGACTCCCGACTCCTGTTTCAGAGATCAGGGCCCAACCATGATCACCCACATGAAACAATCCAGGAAGGGTATATCCCAGCCCATATCTGGAAGGAGTCCCTATCGGTTCATCCGGCACATACTCTTCTTCATAGCTGGGTTTTGTCCTCATCCACCCGCTCATGGGGGTAGCCTGCGGGGTCAGGAAGGTGGTGGCGAATGATGGAAAATTGAATCCTGTAAGCTCTTTTTCTATAGAGCATCGTGCGGTCTCCCCGTTCTGAGAGAGTGCATATTTGAAGGCAATGTCGTTGTTGCTTACACGAAATATCAGGCTTATTTTCTCTTTGCGCGTTGTTTCATAGGTGGCGGTTACTTCATTTGCCCGGTATTCAACGGTACTTTTTTTGATTTTGGGTTCATGGTATGTCTTATGGATAACCTGTCTGTTTTCATCCACAAACTGCAGTTTGCGGCTAAAATCGCTCACGTTGGTGATTATTCCCAATGGAGAGTCTTCAAGGATGGTTTTGTCTTTATATGTTACGTTGTAGCAGAGGTCTCCGTTCATAAGCGAGAGGGTCACTGCCAGGTTGTTATCCGGGCTTCTGATTTCAATTTGATCTGCCGATAGCGGAAGCAGAATGTAAAGTGACAAGAGGCTGAGGACTATTTTTTTCATCGTTTAAATTATTGCTATAACACAAAAGTAATGCACTTATCCTTAATAAAAGGTAGATAAATAGATACAAATGGTAGACAAATCAATCATTTTTTTCGGGAAGGTTCTCTTATAAAGGTAAAAAACATATTTACAAATAAAACCAAAAGGAGCAACATCAGACATGGCATCCTGTTGCCCTTTTGGTTTCTTGTAAATTTATTATTTCAGGCTAATCTTTTGCACCTGTGTATAATAAAACTCATTCGTTACATTTGCACGAACGCCAACTCGTATAAATACTTCGTCCAGTTTTTTGAGACTTTCAGACAGATTCACAGAAAGAGAGGATTGTTGTCCGAAGATGATTCCGGATATGTCAACATCGACAACCTGCTCTTTTTTATTCTGATCTGTCAACACTGAATGTCCGATGAATAATCTTACTTGAGCAAGATTTGCATTTTCTACAATTTTATTAACCGTAAAGTTTGCAGTGATCTTACCCGATGCATGCTGAAAGCTTTCTTTGGAGATTGTAAAATAGGGCTTTACTGGTACATCGTACACCGTGTTGCCTTTTACATTGATTGTAATTGTGTCGCTCAGCTGAGGTTCCCAAGGTGCTCCGGCTTTTCGCACCAACTTGTACTCCCCGTCGAACAGACTGACTGAATAAGTCCCATCTTGTGCAATATAAACTGGAATAGCATATCGTAACTGATATCCGTCTTGCCATAATTCCAACTGTGGGCCGTTGTTCCTTATTCCTACAGGATTCCCCTCATACACCACGCTACCGGAGAGGGTGGACTTTGGCTCGTCGAAATTATCATATTCACATCCGGTGAATATGATACCTATTAAAAGAGCTATAAATAAATAATATCTTTTCATTTGAATGTTTTTTTATGAGATTAATGGAATGGATTTTTAACCAGCTTCGGATTGTTGTTCAACACTGTTGGACTAATCGAAGAATAATAGTTGGCCATACGAAAAAAACGAGCTCTCTTGAAACGGGTTGGTCTTACTCTCTCAAATATATATTTTCCATCATCAGCGTGTCCGGGGCGAGAAATTCTATATGGATACAAACCATGAACTACTGCGTTGGGATCAGAATCCTGTCCGTTCCATACCTTATCAGCTATTCTCCAGCGTTTCAAGTCAAAATATCTGTGGTCTTCAAATGCAAGTTCCACACGTCGTTCATTCTGTATGATCTCAATAGTCAGAGTAGTTAGGCTATTTGCAGGAAATCCACCATGGACTTCGCGAACCTTGTTGATGTATCCCAGTGCACTTGCGTCGCCCAACTCGAATGCAGCTTCTCCGGCATTCAAATAGATTTCGCCAAGACGAAACCAGGTCCACCAATTTGAAGCAAGACTCGGACGAACACCGTCCTGAGGATTCTCACTGACAAATTTACGCAGATAAAACCCTGTGTTACTTACATACTGGTCATCATCTTTGGGTCCATCAAACCCTGTGAGCACCTTGCCATCCTCGTATGTTGTTCCAAGATTTCCAATTCGAAATTTATATCCTCCATCTTCCCAAATAGCTACCCCTGCCTGTATGTTTACCGGCATATTGCGAAATTGACTTCCCGGGTAGACCACAGTACCATACAACCTGGCATCTTTATTTGCAAATATGTCGGACATGTTGTCGTAAACGATGTAATTGCCTTCGGAGTCCTTGTCTTTTAGGCGCCCATCAGAACCATCTAGATATTCATAACTTTCTACCAGACTAAGAGAGGGAGTCAGCATAGAAGATCCTTCAATGTCAGATCTAAAACTTCTGACTACGTTGTCGTATGTAAATCCGTGTACCTTGCCAGTCATGAAATCCTTTGCAAAGATTACTTCCTTTGCATTCTTATCCATGAATAGCTTATAGAAATTCTCCCCTTTGGAGGATCCACCAGGGTTATAAAGCTCATATTCAGGATTGGCGATAATCTCTTTAGACGCTGACAATGATTTTTGATAATATTCGGCAGCTTTGTTAGCAGGAATACCTACCTCTCCACCAGGAGTAGAGATTGGTGCACTCATAAGGTTGTTATATTTTGCAATTGAACCGGCATAGAGCATCGCGCGACTTTGTAATGCCAATGCAACAAATTTGTTTGCACGGGTTCTGCTCTTTTCCGTTATGGTAAAATTGTCTTTTATTGCCTGAATTTCATCATAAATAAAGTCATATACTTCAGATTCTTTGGCGCGAGGTATTTGTAGTGATGACGGGTCCCCACTTCCATCGTAAATCAACTGTGTTGTAATAAGAGGAACCCCTCCCATTCTTTTCACCAGCTCAAAGTAGACAAACGCTCTGATAAAGCGAAGTTCAGCATTAAATTGATTTTTTTGAACATCGGTCAGTTTTACACTGTACTTCTCCATGTTCTCCAAGGACAAATTAATATCGCGAATAAAGGTGTAATCCCAATAACGCGCATAATCATCTCCATAATTAATGTCATTCCTCCAGTTCTGGTCGACGTGCCCCGACCACATAGCATCATCGAATTCGGTATTTGTACCAGTATTAAAGACTCCTGCTAATTGAGGCAACCTGTCGTAGTAATTGGCCAGTAACCCCAAGATCATGTTTGGGTCGTTCCATAGTTGCTCGTCAGTAATCCTGTCTTTGGGTGTTCTTTGTAACCAATCATCCTCATTACATCCAGCAAACGCTCCCGCGACAACCAGTAATATTGACAAATAGTATATGTGTATTTTCTTCATAATCTTTTTTATTAAAATGTTACATTTAATCCGACCAGAATTGTTCTTTGTTGGGGGTAGACGACTGCAGCCCTTGCTTCAATTTCCGGGTCGATTTGATATTCGCTCACATTGTCTAAAGAGAACAGATTAGAAGCACTGGCATAAACGCGTAATTTGCTTATATTCACTTTGCTTATAATTGTTTTAGGCAGACTATACCCGATTTCTGCATTCTTCAAACGAAGGAATCGGACATCATGTTGCCAAAAGTCACTGTTTCTGCCGTTATTCACGCTGGTCCCTTTTCTGATTGCAGGATATTTCCCGGGGATCCATTCACTATTCGGATCATAGACGTCGGCACGATGCCATCTGTCTTCCAGGAGATAAGCCGGAGAGTTGCCTCCTGCATGGAATGGATTTCTTAACTCGTAATCCTGAAACCATGATTGCATGGCTGCCCCCGCAAAGTCCATATTCAAATCAAATCCTTTCCATTGTAATCCGATGTTTCCGCCAAAGCTAAACATGGGTGCCCAACCGGTAGGATATCCAATTGGTCTTTCATCCATTGAGTTGATGATGCCATCGCCATTGACATCTTTATAAATAATGTCACCAGGAAGTTGCGTTCTATTATTTTGGCCGTCATTATCAATGGGGTAATTTCTAATTTCTTCTTCAGACTGGAATCGGCCTATGGCCTGGTATCCCCACCAAATTCCACCCCACCTGTTTTCGGCAGAATTACGATATTCATCCCATGAACTTCCAAAACGAGGCTTATAGCTTTCCAGACGTTTAAATCGGGAGTATGTACCGTTTGCACTCACTGTGAACCCCACATCTCCAAACGTGTCACTGAATGTAATCATACCCTCTGCTCCCCTGTATGCATTCTTGTTAAGATTTTCGTTCGGAAGCGAATAACCCACTTCACTTGGGAGAAGCACATCATAACGAGCTGCGGGGATACCGGAAATAATCTTCGTGAAAACATCGGCTGTAAATGAAAGCCTGCTGCCGAGAAAACGGGCGTCAATTCCTGCATTGTACGTCGTGTTTTTCTCCCAGGATAGATTGGTTACGGGCAACCCGCGTGGCCTTACTCCGATCACGTATTTGCCATCTAAAACGGCTCCTCCGTTTCCGAAGTCGTATCCGCTAATATAGCCGAACATACTTACACCCGCTTCGCTACCTGTTTGGCCAACAGAAGCTCTTAGTTTAAGATCGTCGACAGTCTCCTTCAAGCCTTCAAAGAATGGTTCATCTGATATGCGCCAGCCAGCAGAGGCACCAGGGAAAAATCCCCATCGTTTACCTGGAGCATACAGGTATGAGGCGTCATATCTGCCCAATAATTCAACCATATATTTATCTCTGAAACTATAGTTTAATCTTCCCACATACCCAGAACGTGCCTGATATGCCCATTGATCGCCATACCCTGTAAGTTCAGGTAATGTTTTAAAAGGAATATAATTGTTTGTTGGAGCTGTATTAGACCATCTGTTTGTCCTGTCGTAGTCTGATCTCTCGTATGCAAAAACAGCCTCCATATTGTGGTCTCCGAGTGTTTTTGCATAATTCAGCATAAACTGACCATACCGTGATTTTGAGTCTGTTTGTTCTTCCAGCCTCCATCTTGCACTCTGTCCACCACCGAGAATATATTCGTCATTTGGTCTGTCATACGTGTAAAAATCATATGAATATTGGAATCCGTCAAAGTCAAGATGCGTATAATTATAGGAATAAGTGAACTTTGCAGTCAGGCCGAAATCGAACTTATACTGGCCGTATACGTTCACATTGAAATTTTTTGTATAGTTATCCTTATAACCGGCAATATCTCTTGAAAAGAGTGCAGGGTTCAAGTCCGGCCTGTTAGGAATTGCATTCATGTATTGAGGGTTATCATTTGCATATGGCCCATAGGTAGGTATGCTGCTAAAGATTGACAATATTGAAGAGAAATATCCGTCACCACCCGGTAGTCCCACATCGCTTGTTCGTTCCGCTCTGGCGCTTGTTTGAGTTCCAACAGTAAATCGATCAGATATCTTGCTTTCCAAATTTACCTGAAAGTTTGTTCGGTTGTAGTCAAAGTCTTTCATCATGGCTTCCTGTCCAGTATTTGAAAGCGATAAATAATAGTTAGAACGTTCCGACCCTCCGGAAACGTTGGCATTGATGTTGTACTGAGGGACATTGTTCCTCATGATAATATCATAATAATCATAACTTTTGTATCCCGGCTCTGTTCCTGCTTGCCATTTTGCAAACTCTTCAGGAGTATAAAGCGTACTTGGATCTTTTCCTGCATTCTGTTCTGATTCAAGGAGACCTCTTATGTATTGTGGTGCATTAGCCATTTCGGGAAAACGAGTGAGATTTTGCCAGCCATAATATGCATTCACATTTACTGTAGCACGGTCTTCCTTACGTCCCTTTTTAGTGGTAACCAATACTACTCCACTTGAAGCACGAAGACCATAAATAGAAGCAGATGCATCTTTTAATATTGAAATACTCTCAATATCTTCCAGGCTAAGGGCATTGAAAGCATCTTCACCAGAAACGTTTGATTTTCCTAACCAGTTTCTACTGGCTTCACCTCCGTAGGGTATGCCGTCTATTACATACAAAGGCTTCCCCATATTACGAATTTCGACGTTGATACCTCTACCCGGACGTGAATCGATGGCTCTGGTAGAGACTCCGGCCATCTTGCCCGAAAGCGCCCCCGCGGTTGTGGTAGAAGAGGAACGCATAATGTCCTCCGAATCGATACTGCTGACTGCTGTGGTGACCTTTCGTTTTGATTGTGTACCATAGCCAACAACTATTACTTCACTCAGCAAACCCACATCCTCGCTTAATACCACATTGAGCCTTTTACGTCCGTCCAGTGCAATTGTTTGTGTTTGCATTCCTACATAAGAAAATTCCAATGTAGCATTTGTAGGTACATCCGTAAGTGTGTAGTTCCCTTCGTAATCGGTGATTGTCCCTACTGTAGATTCTACTACGCGAATAGTAACGCCTATCAACGGTTCATTTTTTGCGTCTTTTACTGTTCCACTCACAGTAATATTTTGCGCAAACATTCCTAAAGAAAATGTCCACATTAATAAAAGCGTAAAACAAATTCTTTTCCCTTTTAAATAGAGTTTTTTTCTCATTCTTTCATGCGTTTTTTAGATAAATAAAACATCCTAAAATCATATAAATTGTCGATATAGTTTTTTATGGCTTAATAAAGTTCAAAATATCGCTAAAAGTGATTTCATATTACTCCTTGGTCTTTCAATCTATACATTACCTCTTGAGAACCTCAATCATTAAATCTTACTCGCAAAGTGTTTAAAAACCGTTGTCCGTGTGTTCCCATTAAGCTTTTATAACTTTCTCGAACCTTTTGCAAAATTACAAATTAACTTTCCCCATACATAATTTAAGACGGTAGTGAATCATTCATTAACGGGTCTTAAATCATGCGGTGGCAAAAAACATCTTCTATTTTGCCTCTTTTATCGTATATTTGAATTGATAAACTTTCGGAACGAATGAGATTTTTTTCACTAACACTTTTTTTGGGATTATTTCTTGGATTATCAGCCCAGCCATCTTTAATTACACCTTTAGGTGTTGAGCAGGGATTGTCAAATAATCATGTAGTCAGTATCACTCAGGACAGAGATGGTTTTCTTTGGTTTGCTACTGAAGAGGGACTGAATAAGTTCGATGGTCTCCGGTTTACCCGTTTTTTAAAACATACAAAGGATATAAGCGGGAATGAACTGAATTATGTGCTTGCAGATCCGGACGATCCAATAATATGGATAGCCACACAGCGGGATGGATTGAACGGATATAACTACGTTAAGGATTCTCTTGAGGTGTTTCAGCATGTTGACAAAGATGGAAACAGCCTGATTACAAACGATGTGACAGCTATTGCTCATTCGTGGGACGGCAATTTGTGGCTGAGCACTTATCATCGGGGCGTGGAATACTTTGACAAAAAAAGCAAAATCTTTTCTCATTATAATCGATCCACTCTATCCGGGTTGCCATCAGATAATGTATGGACTGTATTGGATGATCAGGATGGACATCTTTTTATCGGACATGTGTCGGACGGTTTGAGTGTGCTCTCTCTGGGGAGTAATCAGGTGAAAAACTACCGTCATAATCCTGCAGACCCCGGATCAATTCCCGGGAATGAGGTGAGGCGAATTTACAAAGACAGCCATCAGAATATCTGGGTGGGAACAGATAAAGGGCTGGTGCTTTTTAATACCGAAAGAGAAATATTCATCAAACCTGATGTGTCACCGGAAAGTCCGTTGAATTCGGGTATTTTTGATATTCGGCAGACAGAAGATAATAAGCTCTGGATTGCCACAGAACTGAACGGTGTGTATGTCCTGGATTTGCGGCAACACTTTTTTACATCACCAACTCAATTGAACATGCAGCACTATACGGTAGGGTATAATAGGAACAGCCTTTCAAATTCGAATGTGCGCTGTGTGTTTCAGGACTCCTTTAATAATATCTGGCTGGGAACATACGGTGGAGGGATCAACTTCATCGGCCATGAAGCACCTCTGTTTAATAAGTACAGCTTTTCGCCTGTTGCGGAAGATACATATGCCATGAACAACAGAATGGCTCTCAGCCTCGCGCTTGATGGAGAAAATAAATTGTGGATAGGAACCGACGGTGGAGGTATCAATGTCTTTGAAAACGGGAAGCGGGTTCACCTCTTTACCAAAGAGTCCGGAAATCTCTCGCACAATTCCATTCAGGCACTCTTTAAAGACTCATTTCATAATATCTGGATCGGTTCCTTTATGGGAGGTGTCAACCATTATGATCATCAATCCAAAAGATTTGCATCACTTCTCCTTGATGGAAAGAGCAATCAGGATGTCCGTTGCTTTTATGAAGATAATGAGAATAATATTTGGGTGGGTACAAGTTCCGGTATTTATCTGCTCGATGCGAAAGGGAAAAAACAAAAAGCGCATTACACCAGCGCAGAAAACGGATTACCGGAAGATCTCGTCCGGTGTATCGGTCAAGACCACAAAGGACGCATGTGGATTGGCACGTTTGGGAGGGGGCTGGCTGTTTTTACCGCCGATATGGAACCTTTTAAATATTTCAACGAGCAAAATGGTTTCAGTTCAAATTCAATTAATTATCTCTTCGCTGATTCTCGTGGATGCGTTTGGGTAGCTACAGGAGAAGGATTAGCCTGTTTTAAGGAGGGAGATTCTTTTGAATACCACCTCTATGGAAGAGAAGAGGGGCTCATCAATACCCATATTCGAGCCATCACGGAAGATAAGGATAAAAATATATGGTTTAGTACCAATATGGGGGTAAGCTGCTACATCTCAGATAGTGGAAAGTTTCAACATTACGGTCATGTGGGGAAAACTCCCATGAGCAGCTTTTTGAATACTGTTGTAAAAGACAATAAGAATGAAATGATCTATTTTGGCTCCGTTAACGGGGTCTATTTTTTCAAGCCGTTTTCGGTACTTCAGGAGCAGAATGTCCCACCGGCAATTGTGACCGAAATAAAGGTCTATGAGTCCGGAACATCGATTGGCGATGAACTTACGCTGAATTATTTTGAAGGGAACAATGAAACTATCAGACTGAATCATAATCAGAATAGCTTCAGCATTTCATATTGTGTTCAGGATTATGCACTTGTTGATCGAGTGGACTATGTTTATAGGTTGAAAGGACTGGAGGACACCTGGCAAGAGGTTGCGGAGAACAATGTGACATTTCGCAATATTCCCCCGGGACACTATCAGTTTCAGGTGAGTGCACGAATGAAAAATCAACTCCTTCCGGATGATGTGTATACGATCTCCATCAGGGTAGCTCCTCCGCTGTGGCTGACCTGGTGGGCAAAGGCCATTTATATTGTTCTCACTCTATCTGTTCTTGCTTCAATCTTGTACATCTATAAAAAAAGAGTAGATATTCAGAGTTCCTATGAAATGGAAAAGAAAAAGCATGCCCATGAGCAGGAGCTGAACGATGAGCGACTCAGATTTTATACAAATATTACACATGAGTTACGCACTCCTCTTACTCTGATTATTGGTCCTTTGGAAGATTTACAGCATGATCCGCAGCTTCCGCCAAAGCAACATCAAAAAATTGCGTTGGTCAGACAAAGCGCCTTGCGTCTTCTGGACTTGATTAATCAGCTGCTGGAGTTCAGGAAAACCGAAACCCAGAACAAAGAACTATGTGTGAGCAAAGGGAATATTTCGGAACTTGTTAACGAAATAGGGTTAAAATACAAGGAGTTCAACACGAAACCCGAAGTGGAAATAGTTACTGAACTGGAGAGTGAAGAGACAGTTCTCTATTTTGACAGAGAAGTTGTGAATACTATTCTGGATAATCTTATGGCAAATGCCGTGAAGAATACCGATAGCGGAAAAATAACTCTTTCTCTACATACTTTTTACAAAAACGATCGTTTATACACGGAGATAAGGGTCGAAGATACCGGGTGTGGTATTCCTGAGGACGAGCTCGATCGTGTTTTCGAACGTTACTATCAGGTGCGGAATAATAAACAGGCCTCGGGTACGGGCATCGGATTGGCACTAATAAAGAAATTGGCAGAGGTGCATGAGGGAACGGTCAGCGTGGTTAGTGAAATCAATAAGGGAAGTACTTTCCGTTTTACAATTCTTACCCAAAACAGCTATCCCAACGCATTGCATGCTGATAAGGAGGCGAGGGAGGGGATGGAGCAGGAGATAGAAAATGAGCCTGATGAAGAAAGAAGAAACAGCGAAAAACAGATACTGTTGGTCGTGGAAGATAATAGGGAGATACGGGATTATATTGCCGAGTCGCTTTCTGATACATTTGACGTGATTACTGCCGGCGAAGGAGAAGAGGGATGTACTGCCGCTTTCATCAATATTCCGGATGTCATCGTCAGTGATATCATGATGCCCGGAATGGATGGGATCACGTTTTGTAAGAGGGTAAAAGAGGATGTGCGTACAAGCCATATCCCTCTGATTTTGCTGACAGCGAAGGGCTCCTTGCAGGACAAGGAAGACGGATATGTCTCAGGAGCGGACTCCTACCTTACCAAGCCTTTTAGTGCCACGCTGTTGCGAAGCCGTATTGATAATTTGCTGGAGAACCGGAAAAAACTTGCCGAGCAGTTCAAATTAAATCTAAAGCTGGATAGTAAAAGCGTTTTGTTGAACAAATCCCTTAATCAACTGGACAGCGAGTTTATTGCCAACGTTACACAACTTATAGAAGATAATATGGAACAGGAAAAAATTGACGTGGGATTCCTTTCGGATGCACTTTCAATGAGCAGTTCCACGCTTTATCGCAAAATTAAAGCGCTGACAGGGGTTTCCACCAATGAGTTCATACGAAAAGTCAGGATGAGCAGGGCTGAGCAGCTCTTGCTGACGGGGAAATTTACCGTCTCTGAGGTTGGATACCAGGTTGGCATGAGCAGCCCTGTTTATTTCAGGCAATGCTTCAAAGAGGAGTTTGGAATGGCGCCGTCCGATTATATAAGGAAAATAAAAGCGGAATAAAAAAACCAGCTTTTGCGTGTTATTTTGTTCGTTTTCCCCACACCGAACGACCCTCATCATCCAGTCCGGTTAAAAGGAGTGTATGCTTTTGGTTTTCCCAGTCCTGTCCGGCAAAGATATATAAATTACGGATAGTATCCTTGCCCAAGGATAATGATATTGTTTGGTTTTTTTTAGTAAAGTTCCAAGTGCCATTGTCGCTTGTGGTACCGTCTGCGTTCAGATACAAGTGAAAAGAATTGTTCCACTCCTCCTCTTTCAGGCTGCCCTCTCCCCACAATATCTGCCCTGCTTCCAGCTGCCGCTCGTAGGTCGATTCCCTGATACGGATCAACTCCCATTCACCGGTAATATCCTGTTTAGAAACCACCCGTTCTGCCTCACCAGCGTATCTCTGGGGTGAGACCACAGGCCAGCCGTCGGGTGTGAAAAAGAGCTCCCTGAGATGCAGCACCATCAGGTGGTTTCCCGGTGACAGCCGTCCCTGATGTGCCATGAAGTATCGCCCCTCCTCTGTGGCCAGGATACCGCAGTGTCCCGTACCTGCCCATCCCGGATGATTGTTGAACCGGTAGGGTGCCGTGATAATGGGGAAGTTGTTGGTGGTGTCGTTCATGTTCTTCCCAAAATAGTCGAGAAAAGGTCCTTCCGGTTTGTCTGATCGGCCCACACGCACATTGTAGGTGGTCATCAGCGGATCATAAGAGACGAAAAGAAAGTATTTTTTCAGTTCTGGGTTGTAAATAATTTCCGGTGCTTCAAGATTGTCTTTGCGGTAATTGGCCCTTCGAGCTATCAGATGCCCCAGGTCGTCTTTTTTCATGGTTAATCCTGTAGCGGGGTCAAGCTCAACGCAATATAGTCCCCCGAAATAGGAGCCGTAATGCATCCAGATCCTGCCATTGCCCGGATCTTCAATTACGCTCGGATCAATGGCGTTCATGGGGGTATGGTTGTCGCTTTTCACTACAGCCCCCTTTTGTTCCCATGGCCCTTCCGGAGATGCGGATTCAGCCAGGCCGATCCAGGATGTTTTTTTCCCGAATGCTGATACACTGTAATAAAGCCTGTATCGATCACCCTGTTTCATTACATAGGGAGCCCAAATGTTCGTTGCCCCACTGCCCTCGTTGTGGGCATGTACCCACTCAACCGCCTCTTCCGGGATTTCGGAAAACGCCCATCCCACGAATTCCCAGTGAACGAGATCCTTTGATTTCCTGATCTGGATGTTCCCAAGTGGGACATTCATCTCTCTGGCTTTTTCACGGTTTTCGGCGAAGATGGCATCGGTGGAATAGATGTAGTACACATCGTTGAACTTTTTGATGGCGGGATCATGCACATTGTATGTACCCCACTCCTTGTAGTGTTCCATGGGTGAGAGGAAGGTGTAGTCATCCACCCATGGATTGGCTTTCTCCTGTGGTAGGGTTGAATGTTGCTTCTGTTTGCAGGAGAGGAGTAACAGCGACAGGGAGATAATGGCAAAGATACAGGGTTGCAGCTGATGGCTATTTTTCTTCACGCTTTTCTTCAATTATGATTTCACTACAAACAAAACGCTATTTTTCAACGAAAAGGTAGAGAAATGAGCACAGATGGTGGATAATTGGTGAATTGACAAAATCGGTTCATTTTTAACTTATTTAGGTTGATTATTCTTTTTACTTTTGTGCGTAGTGAAAGGGTATCATGAGAAAGAAAACTACTTTATTTATTGGCATTCTGATTCTCCACACGCTCTTTTTACCTGCACAGAGATTAACCGCTGAGGAGTATCACATTCAGTTCGTCACAATGGATGATGGATTGATGCATCATTATATTGATGACATCTACAAAGATGAGACCGGTTATCTCTGGATCTCGACTGGAGGAGGACTTTCCCGCTATGACGGATACAAGTTTGTGCATTACGACATGAACTCGTCTCCTGTAGCCATAAAAGGTAATTTTGTTCATAAAGTATGTGAAGATGATTTCAACCGATTGTGGATCGCATCGGAGGGAGGGCTGGATGTGTTGGACTTATGGCAACATCAAAAGGTAGACCTGTTTCCGGGCATTGACTCACTCAAATTGTCATTTCTTGATAACCCGGTGATCAATATTATGAAGGATGCAAAAGGTGACATATGGTTATATACCAGTAAAATTTATAAGATTCTACTTTCCGAAGAAGGTGACATCAGGGATGTACTGTTATATGAAGATGATCTGCATGCTGAGCTATTTGTGGCACTGGCCGACATTGACAAAGACGGAAATGTCTGGGCGGGTTTTAACAATGAAATATTTAAGTTGTTTGTGTCAGAAAGGAATGAACTGAAAGCGGTTCCCGTATCTGAAAAGTTGAAATTTGAGACAAAAATAATGATCATGAAGTTCCTGCTCAAGGAGAATGATGTCTGGATAGGTACCGATCGTGGTTTATACAGGTACTATCGAAACGAAGATGTGTTGAAGGTATACAGGAGTCGATCGGGAGATCCTCATTCCCTGTCGCATGATTATGTTTCGGAACTGACACTGACTGATTCCAGGCAATTGATTGCCGGTACATTGAGAGGTATCAGTATTTACAATTCCTCCTCCGATGCGTTTGATCAGATCGCTGCTGACAATAGCGCCAATGGAAACCGACTGAACAGCAATTTTATCAATTCGGTTTTTTATCAGGAGGGCATACTCTGGCTAGGTACGGAGACCGGTGGAATCAATAAGCTTTCTCCAAGGAACAGGTTTATCAGGAACTATGTCTATGATAAAAATGCGCAGGGTTCCCTTTCCCGTAATCCGGTGAATGCGATTTTGGAAGATGAAAAAGGAAATTTATGGGTTGGAACGGTTGAGGGCGGATTAAATCAGAAACGGAAGGGGGAGGAGCTGTTCATCCATTACACGACCACATCCCCATCGCGGTTGAGTCACAATTCCGTGAGTGCATTGAGCCTGGATGATGAGCAACGGCTATGGACCGGGACCTGGGGGTTTGGGGTGACCCTGCTTGACCTTACAGATCCCCGCAAACTACCGATAAAGTATATTCATAGCGGCAAATATCCCCAATTTTTGCTCGATTTCGTGGGTGCACTTGCGTATGACCGGTATAACAATGGCATGTGGATCGGAACGAACCAGGGACTTTTTTTCTATGACATAGATCGGGATAGTTTACAAAAGCCTTTCCGCGACAACCAGTCGGATCAGATTAATGGTGTTATCGGATCGGTGATCGATAATCACAATCAATTGTGGATGGGGTGCGCGGAAGGCGTGTATGTGATTGATTTGAACAGACAGGAGGATGATTATTTCAGCTATGTTCACTTAAGGTATAAGTTGGACAATCCCCAGTCGAAGCTTGTGGAGAGAATCACCAGTTTCTGCATGGACTCGGAAGGTGTCTTATGGCTGGGCAGTGATGGTTTCGGCATTTACAAACGGATGATCAATGATGATGGATCATATACTTTTCAGTCATTTACAACCTCCGACGGTTTGGCTAACAACAATGTGAAGGGATTGGTGGAGGATGATTATGGCAATCTCTGGATTAGTACGATTAACGGATTGTCCTGTTTTAACCAGGACAATGGTACTTTTACAAATTATTATGAGGAGGATGGGCTGGTCTCCAATCAGTTTTATTGGAATTCATATTGTAAGTCAAAGAGCGGATTGCTTTATTTTGGCACCTTACAGGGAATGGTAGCTATTGATCCGAAAATGATCAGCTCGAATGCCACTGAATACAGGGTTACCCTGACCGATTTTTATGTGAACAATGAAAGAGTGAATCCCGGAAAAATGATCAGGAAGGATATCTCTGTGGCTGATGAGATTATTCTACATGAGAAAACAAGATCTTTTGCCATTGATTTCTCCGCATTGAGCTATCGGGCAATAAGCAATTACGTCTATGCCTATCGCCTGGTAGGTTACGACAGCGACTGGATTGAACTGTCGAAGAATGCCCATTCGGTCACCTATATGAACCTGCCCGCCGGTAGCTATCAGTTTCAGGTCAAATATGTGCCGAAGGATCGGTTGGATGCGGGAGAGGTGACACAAATCGATATCAGGATCAAACCCTATTTTTACAAAACAGGATGGTTCATCTCCCTGATGCTCCTGTTGGTGATACTCCTGGCAATCATGCTGCACTATTGGCGGATTCGTTCCTATGAACATCAGCAGAGAGTGTTGAAGAAGATAGTGGATGAGCGTACCGAGGAGATTGAACAGCAGAAAGGGATTCTAACCGAACAGAAAAATGAGTTGTATCAGCGCAATCAGCTCTTAAGTGAACAAAATGAGAAGATCACCCGACAGAAGGAGCAGCTGTTGGATATGTCGCGTAAAATGAGGAAGATGACAACCGAGCGATTGGATTTCTTTACCAGCATTTCACATGAATTCCGTACCCCCATCACGCTGATCGTAGGGCCTGTTGAGAGAGCGCTTAAGTTAAGCACCAATCCATATGTGATTGAGCAATTGAATTTTGTGGAGAGAAATGCCCGGTCTCTGCTGACTTTGATTAACCAATTGATGGATTTTAGAAAAATTGAATCCAACAAGTTGGAGGTGAGTTATAGAAAAGGTGACTTCAAGAATTTCCTTGAGTCAGTAATCTCTCCTTTCGATTTTCAGGCGGATGACAGGAAGATTCAGTTGCTTAGAAGGTATGATCTGGAAAACCCTCATTTTTACTTTGATGATGAGGCAATTCGCAAAATTATGACCAACCTGGTATCGAACGCCATCAAGTACACTCCCAACCGAGGAACGATCATCGTCTACGCGAAATCACTCCGAGAGACCGGAACAGGCAATGAGAAGCTATACCTCTCAGTGAAGGACAGTGGGTCCGGTATTCCTGAAGAAGATAAAGAGAAAGTTTTCAGGCGTTTTTATCAGTCGACCAACCACGCAATTTATCCGGTACATGGACAAAGTGGTACCGGGATAGGTCTCTATCTGACCAAACAGTTGGTTGAAGCACTGGGGGGCAATATCTGGGTCAGGAACAATCGTAAAGCCGGCGTCTCTTTTCGGATTATATTGCCCTTACACTCTTCAACACTGCATTCGCAGGTAACTCAGGCGACAAAGAATGATCGATCTGAGAATGTGGGACATCATGTGCAAAACCTGAGGGAATGGCAAAAGGATAGGCTTACCTTCCTGGTCGTAGAGGACAACAGAGACATGTGCCGCTACGTTTGTTCCCTTTTGTCTCCCCATTATAATACGCTTGAAGCCGGCAACGGTGTGGAAGCATACGAGATACTGGAGCACTACAATGTGGATTTCATCATCAGTGATTTGATGATGCCCGAGATGGATGGTCTTGAGTTATCGAGAAAAGTGAAGGAAAATTTCACCCTATCGCATATCCCATTTTTAATGCTCACTGCAAAAACATCTGAAAAAGCGCGTACCGACAGTTATCGTATGGGTGTTGATTCCTATATCGTAAAGCCTTTCGATGAAAATATGCTGCTCACTCGTATTCGTAATATTCTTGAAATGCGTGAGAGGTATCAACAGAAATTTATCGATGAGATGTCGGTCGAGACATTGGAGATCAATGAAGAGTCGAATGACAAAAAATTCATGGACAAGGTGCTGGAGGTGATGAAAGTGAACTACCGCAATTCCGGTTTTGAGGTGAGCGATTTTGCAGAGACCATGGGTGTGAGCAAGTCACTTTTGAACAAAAAATTAAAGGCACTCAGCGGAAAGTCAGCAGGTGAGTTTATTCGGATATTCAGGCTTAACCTGGCCTACAACATGATTTTGCAGAATAAGAAAACAAAGAATAAAAACATTGCTGACATCGCGTATGATGTAGGTTTTAACGATCCAAAATATTTCACCCGCTGTTTCTCCAAACAATTCAATATCACTCCCAGCAATCTGTTGGAGAAATGACAGAGAGGAGAATGTTAAAAAAAAAGGCTGCTCAATTCTCCACCATATTTCATCTTTTGTCCACCCTTGTTAACCCGACAATTCAAATCTTTGTCCCGTGAAAGTTTTTTTAGGTAAAAATTGTATATTTTTTTATCTATCTGACTATTTGTTATCTTAACTTAAATTAATCTGTGGTTTGATCCGATGAGCGAAAGAAAAAAGCGAATATAATTCAAACTTAATTTTATGATTTAATTATGAAACACCCATGTTAAGAATTTAAAAGATCCAAGGGGATGAAAATTGAGGATTTCCGCACATTTGCCGTATTCATTAAACGGAATAATTTATGGAATCACAAGTATCATTTACCCTGGTCGTCTCCCGGCGATGCGGGACTGACGTCCACAAAAAGAGGTTAGTAGCCACCATAAGTGGTGAAGGGTTTAAGGCGGAAACCTGTGAATTCGGGACCGTGACGCGCTCTTTGACAGAATTGAAAGAGTGGTTATTGGATAACAGGATAACCCACGTTGTAATGGAGAGTACGGGAGTCCACTGGAATCCTGTTTATCATGTCCCTGCCCCTTATGAGAATGCCCTTGAACGCCTGCGGGAGATCCCGGGATGGAACCGCAAGAGCGTGAAGAACCATAGGGCTGGACATGGATGTTTTGCCCTATGAGAAGCATCTAAGCAGTTGGGTGGGCGTTTCGCCGGGTAACAACGAGAGTACCGGTAAAAAAAGCGGGCGAATCACTTACGGGAATAAGCGGGCTAAATCTATCCTGAGCCAATCGGTGTGGGCGGCGTCACGGACAAAAGGTACGGTCCTACCACGTCCGGTACCATCCCTTGGCAGCCCGCCGCGGCAAGAAAAGGGCTATTGTGGCGTAGCACACCCCATCCTCAAATCGGTGTATCATGTCTTGAAAGACGAAATCCCTTATTATGAACTGGGAACCGATTATTTGAACAGCCGGGTGGAAGCAAGGCGCAAGTTGAAAGCTATCGCCCCTGACATAAACGGGAAACAGGACCCAAAGGCCGATTTTTACTGGCGTACGGCGCGATAAGGCCTCCAAGTCGAGTATGAAGCAGACCTCAACAGGTAAGCCCCCAAGGTTGTTACCCAAGAACATGCATATGAAATTTTAAACCCTTCTAGCCTGTTTTTCTTTCCGATAACCGGTGCACTTGTCCAAAAGATGAGTGCTGTCTTTTGTTTTGTCCAAACGGAGAAATATAAAATAAAAAATTAAGTAGGTGATTAAAAGTCATTTATATATTAAACAATTTACATATGAAAAAAATTATGAGAAACACTTTGTTCGCGGAAATTGTGGCGGTTTTTGTCCTGGTTGGATGCGAAAAGCTGGAGACCTATTCCATCCAGGCGCCCTCCGACCTGCAGAGCAGGATCGACTCGATTGCCGCTGAAAAGGCCAAACATTCCACCGGCGACACCATCTATATCGACATTGCCACGGCGATTGTGGGTGCAGAAGACAACAGTTCCGGCTGGTGGTCTGCTTTTTCCGATTACTTTACCATTCCTCCCAACAAGCTCTTTCATCTTGAGTTTGTGAATCACGGTACCGGCGTCAATAACTGGAATAACTGGAACCTTGCCGTGACCAATGAAGTGGCTGATCGCAATGGCGAGGGCTATAAAGAGTATTTTGTGCTTCGCTCCGATGCTTATGGCTGGGGAGGTACCATGGCAGCGGAGGGCTTTCCCTACGATGCCGCCATGATCTCGTACAACTATCCCGATACCGACGGAGATGGTGATATCTGGAACGACTTCCGCCAAACCATGCAAGGTGCCCGAGTGACGATAGAGATAGACCACTCTGCTACGGGCAATGCATTTGTTACCGCCACGGCCGTGGGTACAAACGGTGTAGAGCTGGTGATGACTTACCAGCAACCGGTTTCCGCAGCCAATAATATCGTGGCTTTCTTGGTTACCGACGGCAGCTATTTTGAAATGAAGAAAGCCTACCTTATTCCTTCAAAAATTACGGTGGTGGAAGATGTGGCTCCGGTTTCCATTGTGGTGACAGGAACCCCCGAGTTTGTTGAATTCGGCAATGAAGACTTCTGGGGCGAGGCGATTGCCACGGTTACTTACGCCGACGGTTCTTCTGATGTGGTAGATAAGGATGATATCTCCTTCACGGTGATCCCCGACATGTCTACGCTGGGTAAAAAGACCGTGATAGTCTCTTATAGCAAAACAAAGCAAGGGGCGTATGGTCCCGCTGTCTCTACGCTCTATACCCTGGAAGTGACGAATCCGGTTACAAGCATGGTCGTTACAACCATGCCGGTCATCACCCGATACTATTTCTTCAGCGACGAACCAGTTCTTTTCAGTCCGAAGGGGTTGGTGGTGACAGCCACTTATTCCGACGGTACGACCGGTATCCTGCCCATCGCTGGACTCACTTTCAGCAGGATTCCCGCAGCGGAAGGTACCCGGGAGGTGATGATCAGTTACGTGGGCGCTACCAGCACGGTAACCACTACTTGTCCTGTGACGATGGTGAAAGGCATTGCGCAGGTAGGGTTCAATGACTTTTCCACACCCTGGTGGACCCAGTTCTCCGATGAATATACCGTAGCTTCCGGCGCCAGCAAGACGCTAACCATGTATTGCTACTCCAATAACCTGCAAAACTATCACAGTCCTTGCGCAATTCTGCGCAAAGCCGACAAAACTGAATATGCGGTTGTTCGCATGGACCATTTCGGATGGGGAGACGGCTATGCTGCAGCCACTGCCACCTCCAACTGGAACTGGGATACATTCAAGCCAAACATCAACGGTTCCAGAGTGGTCATCACCGTGACAAACAAGGGCGACAATACGGCGAACGTTCATTACGATGTGACGTATGCCAACGGTGAAACACATTTTCAAAATTACGAGGGTATTGCAGTGGACAGCGCCGATCTGAATTGCGCGATCGTATTAGAGGGATCCTACGTTGTCATGGTAGAATAATCATCAGGATAAAAACAAACAAGAGGAACGAGCAAGAATAACATCGATACAAGATGATGATCGAAGCGGGTTCCATACACCAAAATGTAAAAAAATATCTATGAGACATACAATTACAATTATGATGATGCTGGGATGTCTGGCATTCGCCTCTGCAACCCACGCCGAAGGAAAGGGCAACACCCGGGAGTTGCGCTCCATGCAGGCAGGCTTGATCACCGTGAAGGGAAACGTCGTGGACGAATCGGGTGAACCCCTTCCGGGTGCCACCCTGCAACAAAAGGGAACCACCCTTGGTACCGTTACCGACATGAATGGAAACTTCTCACTTGCGGTTCCTGCCGATGCCACGCTGGTGGTATCGTTTGTGGGACACAAAAGTACCGAGCTGGCCGTGGATGGAAAGACCGACCTCGGCGTCATTACGTTGGTTTCCGATTTAATGGAACTCGAGCAGGTGGTGGTGATTGGTTATGGTACACAACGCAAGGTGGATCTCACCGGGTCGGTAGCCATTGTCAACACCGACGAGATGAAAAAGGTCTCACACTCCAACATCTCCACCATGCTCGAAGGTAAGATAGCCGGTGTGCAGATTACTTCCGACGGACAGCCGGGAGCAGATCCCACCGTACGCATCCGTGGCTTCGGTTCCTTTGGTAGCACCGCACCACTCTATGTGGTAGATGGTGTACCCATGGGAACAACCATCCGCGACTTTTCACCCAACGACATCGAAACGCTGCAGGTACTGAAGGATGCTTCCGCAGCGGCTATTTACGGATCGCGTGCCGCCAACGGGGTGGTGATCATCACCACCAAGCAGGGTGCCGTGAACAAACCCATGAAGATCGACTATAGCGGCTACGTGGGTGTAGACCAGGTGCGCAGGGGCGTATATGATGTAATGGATTCCCGCCAGTATGGAATATATACCACCATGGCTTACCATAACAGCGGCATGGACGTGCCTGCCGGTTACAACCCTGCGAGTGACAAGTATATCGATCCCGAGGTGGTGAACACCAATTGGTTCAATGAGGCGTTCAAAACCGGTATCCGCCAGAATCACAACATCAACATCTCAGGGGGTGGGGTCAACAACACCTACAACATCGGTCTCGACTACTTCAGCCAGGAAGGTACCATGGTGGGCGCGGGCCCCAACTTCGAGCGTTATACCGCCCGCATCAACAACAGCATGAACGTGAAGTTTGTAAAAATGCAGACCAACGTGGTCTATAGTCACAGCGATCAGGATAACATGGCGCTCAGCAATGCCAACGAATATGTGCAGGGTCTCTACGGTGCACAATACCCCGTCATGGCATCGGCACTGCTCTTGCCGCCCACCATCAAGGCGTATGACGAATCGACCTGGGTGCTCGACGACAAAATCCCTGCCGCATCACAGTACAACTACGACTCATATGGCTTTGGTACTTATTACGATGATGTGCATGGCGACCTGCGTGTGACCAACGTGCTGCTCACCAACAGCCTGTTGGAGAGAAACGCTGTGGTGGATCGCATCGTTGCATCGGGTTCGGCAAATGTAAACCTCATGGAGATGCTGGGTCGTGAAAGCAGCAACCATAAGCTCGATTACAAACTGAATCTGTCCTACAGCAAAACTTTTGCGAAGGACTTTACCTTTGTGCCCGCATTTATTCAGAGCACCACCAACTATTTGTCGAAAAGCAACGAGACGCTCTCTCAAGGTTACCGCAATTATAGCGATGCACTGGTGGAGAACCTGTTGACCTACGATGGGAAATTTGGTCTCAACAACCTCAATGTAACCGTGGGGCAGACCTTCCAACGGGAACTCTACCATACACTCGCCGGGAAAGGGGTGAATCTGCCCGAGCCCTATTATCTGCAGGTGAATAATGCCGAGGAGACGTCCGCCACAACCTACGAAAGCGAGCACGTACTGGCCTCCTATATTGGCAGGATCAACTACAATTTCGATGAGAAATACCTGTTTTCGGCTACTGTCCGTCGTGATGGTTCCAGTCGCCTCTCTTCGAACGACCGTTGGGGCTGGTTCCCGTCGGTATCGGCAGGCTGGCGTATGGAGCGTGAAAACTTCTTTCCCGTTGCACCTTCGCTCATCAACCTGTTCAAACTTCGCGGAAGCTATGGTGAGCTCGGGAACGAAAACATCGGCGAATATCAGTATATGGATGTGATGGCAAGAGGAGATTATACCTACAGTTTTGGGAATAACAAGGTGACAGGGTCATCTATTTCTAACTATGTCAACACGGCTATCCGGTGGGAGAAGAAGAAAATGCTCGATGTGGGGCTCGACCTGGGACTATTCAATAACCAGCTGGAATTTACGGTCGACTGGTATAAGTCCACATCGGAGGATCTGCTGTATAGTGTAGCTGTGCCAGCCAATGCCGGCGCTACCAACGCAACCGTCACCATGAACGCGGCCACCATGGAGAACTCCGGTCTTGAGTTCCTGGTGAACTATCGCAACCGCCGCAATGCGGTGAAATATGATATTTCCGCCAACTTTTCCACTCTCAAGAACAAGGTGACCAGGCTGGGTGTTTCGGGCGAACCGCGTACCGATGGCTACAGCCGTACGGAAGTGGGTCGCGAAGTGGGTGCATTCTATGGTTACGTGTATGATGGAATCTTCCAGTCGCAGGCGGAGATCGACAACCGGGTCAATGCCGAAGGGATTTACATCAATCAACCAGGGGCACAACCCGGTGATGTGGCTTATGCCGACCTTAACAACGACGGTGAAATCACCAACGAGGACCGCAAATACCTCGGCAGTGGCATACCCAAGGTTCATTTCGGACTGAATGCAAGAATTGAATGGAAAGGGTTCGACTTGAGTGTGTCGACTTATGGAGCCGCCGGTTTTAAAGTAGTCGATTTCGTGGATGTCACCTTGCGTAGCTCCTATGGTACCCTCAACAAGAGCGTTGACCTGTTGAATGCCTGGACACCGGACAACATGGATACAGATGTGCCACGCGTAGCCTATAAGTCGAGTGGTTCTATCACCAATGATATGTTCAGCGAACGTTTCTTGCAGGATGGTACCTATTTGAAAATTGGCAACGTCACGCTGGGTTATAACCTCCCCGACAAATGGTTCAACGGCTATGTGCACAACGTACGTATATATGCGTCGGGTCAGAATCTGGCTACGCTCACCAAATACAGGGGTTACAATGTGGATTTTGCGGGTGGCACTTTTACGCCCGGTTACAACTACTCTTCCTATCCCACACCCCGAAGTGTGATGTTTGGCCTGAATCTCTCATTTTAAAAATTTAATCGTATGAAACCTCTAAATATTATTCTTGTCATGTTGGCGTTCATGGGAGGCTTTATGGCTTGCAATGACGCGCTCAATGTAGTAAACCCCAACAACCAGACCACCTACGATTTTGGCGATACGGAGGCGGAGCTTCAGGAGGCGGTTATCGCATGTTATAACCGCATTCGCCTCGAAGGATCGTTTGCCCGTGTTGGCTACACGATGGATGCCGTGCGGGGCGACGAAGTGTGGAATTCATCGCAGCAGTGGTATCTTGAGTACGATAACCTGAACTCTCCGGGCACCATTGAGATTGGAGATCAATGGATCTGGCGCGACTGGTATCATGTGGTAAACCGTACCAACTTCGTGTTGTCGAAAGTGGACGTCGTGGAGATGTCGCGCGACTCGTACAATCAGATCGCAGGACAGGCTCTTTTTCTCAGAGCTTTGGCTTACTACCATCTGTCGACCTATTATCAGACTGTACCCCTTATCACCGACTACGCAGCCTATTCCGACATCAACACCATGTATGCATCCAACAATACGCAGGATGAGGTGTTCGACCAGATAGAAATGGACCTGGCAAAAGCGATGGAAATGTTGCCTTCACGCGATAAAGGGGGGGAATGGGCCAAGGGACGTGCCACGTGTGGCGCTGCTGCGGGTTATATGGCCCGTGCGCTCATGTTTCGGCATAAATTTGATGAGGCCTATACCATATTGAAAGATATCATCGCAGGGAAGTATGGACGATATGCACTGACTGCCGATTATGGGGACAATTTCAGGGAAGGAGCTGCTTACGAGAACAATGCGGAGAGCCTCTTTGAAGTACAGTTTATGGACTATGGTACAGGGGGTACCGACGAAGAGTGGACCCCGGTGAACATCAGCTCTCAGGCTACGCAGGGCCATGCGGTGGAGAGCAATTATGCCTCTCAGCAGCTGGGTAGCTGGGGCGACCTGGCCGGCTCCCCCTGGCTGTACAACCTGTTCAAAAAAGAACACTCCACAGATGGTCGCCTCGATCCCCGCCTTTACTGGACACTGGTAACTTACGAAGATGCATACAGCAGCTATACAGGCCAGAAGACGGCGGCCTATCCTAATGGTGATCCGCGCAGCAACGTGGTGTATAAAACCGAGATCACTGAAACACCCCTGTCAAACAATGCACAAGGGGGCATCTCCATCGCCAAGTTTACCAACGCACGGAATAACATCTACAGCTCCATTACCAATGGTCTGCACTGTGGGGTAAACCTGCGTCTGATGCGATACAGCGATGTGCTGCTGCGTGCCGCGGAATGCGAAAACGAAATCAACGGTCCCACACAGACGGCCATCAATTATATCAACGAGGTACGTCGACGCGTGGCACTCGAGGATTTGAAACTTGCCGACTTCCCTTCTGCGGATGCACTTTTCGAACAGATCGCTAACGTGGAGCGACCCAAAGAATTTGGTTGCGAAAACGGACGCGGCATCGACTTGCTTCGCTGGGGTTTCTTTTACGATCAGGGCCGCATGAATCAGTTGATTGAGCATGGCTATTATAAACTCGACGGCACAGCCTCCACCGAAGAACTCACCGCCGAAACGGCCAGTGCTTCTTCATTTCAACACTATTACAAGGGACATGAATATTTTCCCATTTTTCAATCTACGCTGAATGCCAATCCCAACCTGGAGGGCAATTCAGCAAACAAGAATGAAGATAACGGACCTGCATTCAGGGAGAAATACAATATTCACCCTGTTGTACAGTAGGAATTTTTTACTTAACTTGGAGACTTTCTTGTCGACCTCCACCCAATGAAGTTTGGTAAGGAAGTCTTGTCCATAAACAGCACGGAGATGAGACAGCCATATTTGTTTCTTATATTTATCATCATTACCACCTTGTCCGTCACAGGGTGTGCGGGTGAAGATATTCCCGATGTGGAAAAACCCAAACCCAAACCCAATCCCGAATGGAGCATACCAACTTACGCCGATGATTATTCGGTGATATCCTCCTGGTCGAAGCGCAGTCAGTGGAACCTGGCCAATGTACATGACCCCTCTGTTGCTTACTATAAAGGATATTACTACATGTATGGCACCGATGCGTCGTATGGCAATGAGCACGAGGGACACGGGCATTTTCAGGGGAAACGGTCCACCGACCTGGTAAACTGGGAGTGGGTGGGGGGACCCTTTTACGATCCTCCTGCCTGGGTGGCCGACTCGCTCAATGCTATCCGTTCACGGATGGGACTCGAGATTATTCCCAAAGCGAGCATCAACTACGGCTACTGGGCGCCGGTGGTGCGCCGCGTCAATGTAGGGGGGCAGGAGATCTTGCGGATGTACTACTGCATCATCATCGACAATTACATCAAAACTGGCAAAGCCAATACGGCTGCCAACTTCGACGGAAGCTGGACAGAAAGAGCCTTCATCGGGATGTGTGAATCAACCGATCCTGCAGGAGCAGTATGGACCGACAAGGGCTTTGTGACCAGCTCCTCCTCGGACCGGGGCAAAAATTACAACCGCACGAGCTTGTCGGACTGGAATGCCTATTTCTATTACAATGCCATCGACCCTGCCTATATTGTCACACCGGGAGGTAAACACTTCCTGATATACGGTTCCTGGCACAGCGGTTTTGCACTACTTGAAGTGAATGCCACCACCGGTAAACCGGTCAATACGCTGGGTGAGCCTTATGCCGACAGTGTGGAGGAACTCACAGCCCGCTACGGTATGAGGATAGGAACACGGAATGCTTCGTCCCGCTGGCAAGGAAGTGAAGCGCCCGAGATCATTTACAAGGATGGCTACTACTATCTGTTCCTGGCTTATGATGCACTCGATGTGGCCTACAATACGCGGGTGGTGCGCAGTGAAAACATCGAAGGACCCTATCTGGATATCACCGGACGCAATTTCACCAACGGACGAGGAGACTGCTATCCCCTTGTAACTCACCCCTACAGATTCAACCTCAGCAACGGATGGGTGGGTATATCACATTGTGCCATCTTTCAAAAGGAAAACAGCAACGAGTGGTTCTACATGTCACAGGGGCGATTGCCTGCCAACGTGGGTGGCAACCCTTACTCCAATGCCATTATGATGGGGCATGTCCGTCGCATTGTATGGTGTCCGGCCTCTCCTGCCGAGCCCGACAACCTCTGGCCACTTGCATTGCCTGAACGTTATGCCGCCGTGCCCGATTATGGGACCATCACAAAAGATTCACTTGTGGGAACGTGGGAACACATCAAACTGGAGTATGCCTATGGAGAGCAAAACAGGGCTACCACCTTAACCCTCCATGCCAACGGCACCCTGTCGGGTGCGCTCACAGGTAATTGGAGTTTCAATGCATCTAAAAGGCAACTTACCCTGGGTAACGTCATTGTATGCGTGGAACGTGAGGTGGACTGGGAAGCCAACCCCCGCCGTGTCACACTGGTGTATGCCGGCACGGAAAAAAATCTGAATGCCACCTACTGGGGCAAGAAATCGAAATGAAGAAATCAACCATCGGGTTGGCCGACTCGTAAAGAAAAGGTGAAATAGTTCCGGTCAACGTTCCCGATATGCCATCCCCAACGATGGTTTATATAAGGGATACCGAGCGTGGTACCAAGAAAGGCCGTCTCATGGTTTATGATGAGGCGGCCTCTTTATTACTCAAAAAATGGATCAGTCATTTACTTTTACTTTCTGAATACCCCTTTCATGCGATAGCGTATAGCTCCCATCTCATAGTCATACCAGAACGAAAAAGAGCCCTTGTCAAAGGTCGCTTCTCCATCCAGAATGGTCATGGAGCCCCATGGTTTGACCGTGAAGTTGTTGCTTTCCCCAATTCTTTCGAACACGATGCAGTAATTGTCAATGGCCCGAAAATAATCTCCTCCCGGGTCCCAGGAATGTACATAATCGTTATAGGTCTCTTTTTGCTTTTCGTGGAAGAATCTCACCTCGCTTTCCGATATGGCGGTGAGAGACCGTTGAATGCTGACAGGCACCGGCAGTCCCACCTCCACCCATTCTCCGTTGTCGTTCTCTGTCAAACTGCTTTTGCTTGCCTCCAGCTGATAGGAGCCGGAATAATCGTTTGTGAGCTTGAGTGTCAGAATGAGCGAAGTGTCATTTTCCGATTTCATGTATTCGGAAACAGACTCAATCTCAAAACTGATTGCGTAGAGTGAATCACAGTGCAGACCGCTACTGTTCACGGTGAAAGGGAGATGTGCATAAATCTCTCCTGCTTTGATTGTGGCAGACCATGAGGGGATCCGGATCCGTGCCGGATCCAATTGTTGGTATTTCACCGGGGCATCCAGCATGTACTTGTCATTATACCTGCGGATAATTTCATCATTGTGCCTGAGTGTGACGGTCACGTCACGATCAATACGCTGCGAACCGCTTACTGCAATGGACACAAAGGTCTCCTCATTTTCGCCGTACGGCAAATCAGATTGCAGCACATCTTTATATGATCCGATGATGTAGATCTCTTTCCGGTATTGCTCGGATGACAGAGGATCAATAGCCTCACATGCCGTAAAAAACGCCGTTGCCGCTATCCAAATTGAAAATAATAGAACTTTTCTCATAATCATAACTTTTAACGTGATTACCATCCGGGATTCTGTTTCAGTTTGTCATTCCGGTTCAGAGCTGATTTTGGAATCGGGTAAAAATAGTTTTTGTAATCGAAATATCTTCTGGCTTTATCGTCTGTCAGGGTTGTGACGGTATAGAAGATCTCCCTTTCGGACATTCTTGCTTTGATGTTCATCCCCAATACCGGCCTGTTGTATGCTTCATAAGCTTCACCCCATCTGCGCACATCGTGATAGCGATGGCCCTCACAATTGAATTCGATGCGACGCTCAGCCTTGATCAACTCCCGCATTTCTGCCTGTGAGGGCAACGAAGTCAAACCGGGCAATCCGGCACGGTATCGTACTTGGTTGAAAGCATCGAGAATTCCGGCCTCATCCCGGCCATTGATTGTGATGCTGTCTTCGCTGTAGCTGCCATTCAATTCATTCAGGGCCTCCGCATAGTTGAGCAGTATCTCCGCGTAACGGAAAATAGGAAAAGCCTTGGGACGAATGGATCCGTTGGTGATGATGTCTTCCGAATTGACATATTTTTTGCTGGTATATCCAGAATGGTTGTAGTCGACCGCAAAGTTGGCGGGAGGACCGGCATTCCCATCCGCATAGTATTGCACCTCCAGGTTTTTGAGGTTGCTGGATCCGGTATAGGAGGCATTGGGCCAGATTGCATGATTGAACCCGATGGAGACATAAAAGCGCATCTCCCGGTTGTTGTGCATTTTGGCCGCTTTCCCCGAGAGGTTGTATCCGGAAAAACTTTTTCCTACTCCAATGGCTTCATGTGCCGCTTCGGGCATCGTAAACGGCGTGCCGTCTTCCATATAAAATGCATCTGCCACATCCTGTGTGAGATTCAATCCGTTCATCCCTCCCATAATGGCAGGCATGGCTATACCCGCCGGTGCGTCTTTGCCGCTTTGTGTGGGGAAGCAGGAATAGATGACTTCGTGGTTCATGGCGAGAGAAATGTCTCCGTTGAATACTTCCGCATACGACCTGAAAGGGTCTATTTCGAGAGGGTTGAACTGGGAGATGGGCCTTGTGTTGTATGCATCTGTCACTACATCGGGCAATGCCTTTGTGTCGGTCTTCTTTTGGGAAGTGTGCAGTGCATACTGGTTCATATCGATCAAACGCCTGGCTGCCACAGCCGCTTTCCCCCACTTTTCATTTTCCACGTTCTGACTGATGAAGTGAGCCCCGTCGCTTTCCCGTTTCCAGTCCGTATACAATCCTCCGCTTCCGCCATTGAACCAGGGGCTGGCAGCATACAGCCTTACACGGGAAATGACCGCCAAAGCTGCTCCTTTGGTTGGCAACGAGATATCTTCCAGTGACCTTTCCGTGTAAAGCAGCTCGGATGCCAGTTTCATGTTTTCGCAGATGTATTCCACGCACTCATCGTAGGTGCTTCTTTCAATCGACATCTCATCCACGCCGGCATCCACGGCGAAGGGGTCGTCAGGCATGATGGGGACCGGCCCGTACTGCAGGAGCAACTGGTAATAGTAGTACCCTCTGAGGAAGTAGCATCTCCCCATGAAATCACGCCGGTCCAGGTCGGAAATATCCTGCACCTCGCTGATGCGTTTCAGCACAATGGATGCTCGTCGGATTCCCGTATAGTAATTGGCATAATTGTTGAAGTAGGTGCTGAATTCCGTGATCTCATCCAGCAGGAATTTGATGGCAGCATGCCGGTTGTCATTGAAAGAGGTGAAATTTTCGTCGGAAGCTCCCTGGAAGGGATTGGGAGCATTGGTCCAGAGATTGCCTTCGTTGGGCAGAAAGCTGGCTGCACCCCGGATGTACTGCTCAACCTGCTCTTTTCTCTGAAAGACGGAATCGAGCTGCGTGGTATGTTTGAAATAATCATCCACATCTAGAAAATCTTTACAGGAGAACAGACTGATCCACATCAATAGGATTGCCACTCTTGTGACAATGTGATGATTTGCGTTTATGGCGATTGTTTTCATGTTCATAAAATTAGAATGTTGCATATAGTTGAATGGTATATCTTCTCTGCAACGGATATACTGCACCGTTATCGGAGGCCTGTGCGGGGTCCCAAAGTTTTACCTTGTCCCATACGTGTAAGTTGTCACCGATCAGGCTGATGGATGCCGATTCGAAAATTTTTGTTCGCTGCATCCAGCTCTTCGGGAGTGTGTAGGAAAGCTCCACGTTCTTCAACCGCAGGTAGCTGCCATCGATTAACCAGAAGGTTGAATTCCGGTTGTTGTTTTCGTTGACCCCATAGGTGAGTCGAGGAAATCGGGCGTTGGGATTTTCGGTGGCAGGATTTCCCGAATAGGAAGCCGGTATCCAGCGGTTTTCCTGGTTTGCGACAATGCTCAGCAGGTTGCCCGTAGATCCTCCGGCAAACGGGTAGTAGCCGTTCCCTCCCAAAAAATATTCCACATCCTCAACTCCTTCCAGCAACCCGCTGATGCGGAAGTTCCCAAAATTGTATTCCAGTGCGAAACCATACTGAAACTGGGGAATATTGGAGTAGGAGAGCGGCACGATGTCGTCGTCATCCACAACGCCGTCGCCGTTCACGTCCTTGTATTTGATATCGCCCGGGAGCACGTTTTCCATGTAGGTTTGCCGAGGGCTGCTTAAGATGTCCTCTTCGTTTTTGAAGAGCCCCTCTGCAATCAATCCGCGCATTACGCCGTAAGGAACGCCGGTGTATGACTGGTATGGGTAGTTCACTCCCGACTGTTCCCAGTAATCGACTTTGTTCCTGGCCAATGTGAAATTACTGCGGACGGTAAAATTCATGTCGTTGTTGATCTTCTGAAAAAACGACACATTCCCGTCGAACCCCCACGATTTCATGGAGCCGATATTCGCATAGGGGAGCGTGGAGTTGAGCCCCGATTCGAGCGGGATGCTTTCCCTCTTCTGAAAAATACCGGTTGTCTTGTTTCTGTAAAAGTCCACGGTCAGGTCTATTTTGTTGTCAAACAGCTTGGTATCGATGCCCAAATCGAGCTTTGTTGTGGTTTCCCATTCCATGTTTTCCGCACCAATCTGGGTCTCTCCGATCGCGGGACCACCCCAGATGCCCGAATCAACTCCTCCCACAATGGTCAGATAGGGAAAGCGAACTTTCAAACGGTCGTTACCCACCTGCCCGTAGGATCCCCTAAATTTGAGGTAGTTGATAAACGGTAAATTTTTGTTTATCCAGGTGTACTGGCTGGGCACCCAACCGAGGGCGATGGAGGGGAACACACCGAAACGGCTTTCCCGGTTGAAGTTCTCGGAGCCGGTATAACCGATATTCGATTCAATCATATAGGTGTCGCGGTATGAATAGGTTGCTCTGCCTGAATAGGCCTGGTAACGCTGCGGAATCACGGTAAAAATGCCATCCCCCCAGCCACTGTTCTTGGTCTCCTGTTGATAGGCATGAACCAGTCCGGTGACCCGGTGCTCCTCATTGAAAACCTGGTTGTAGTTGATCTGGGCTTCGATATAATATTGTCTGTCGGATGCCGACGTTTGGGAAGCCTCCAGGTCTTCTTTGGTAACCCTTCTTTCGGTGAGGAGTGATCCGTCGGGGTTTCTTCCTACTTTAGGGTCCGCGAAATAGAGATCCGGCCTCATGGAATTGTGCACCGTGTGGAGTCCGTTGGTGGTGAGCGAGAATAGCCCCTGAACGGAAAGTCCCTTCAGAAGCATGCCCAGATCCTGTTCAACTTTCAGGTTGGTTTTGGTGGTATAGCGTTCGATGTTTTTGTATCCGGTATAGTTTAGTTGCACATAGGGAGACATTTGGTCGGCATTCACGCCGTAAGCCGGTAGCAGGCCATTGGAGTAGCGCACCGGCACGAGATTGGGTGGCAGGTTGGCCTGGGCCAGCCACAATGCTTTGTTGTCATCCCCGAACCCGGGCGCGTTTTGGGTGACGAAGACACTCTCGATGTTGAGTGAGAGCAGGGTCGATTTGGTTACGTTGGCATCCACGTTGGCCCTGAAATTCAATTTGTTGTAGTCTACATTCGCGCTGAAAGGCGACGCTGCATCCTGTTTGAAGAGCGCATCACTGTTGAGGAAGCCCATACTCACGTAGTAACGAGCCGCTTCACCTCCGCCGGAGAGCCCTATATGATGTTGGTTGTTCCATGCATAATCCTTCAGGATTACATTACGCCAGTTCACATTCGGGTATAAATCCGGATCCAACCCGGTTCTGTAAAGTTCGAGGTCAGTAGGCGTATAGAGCGGGTTGTTGTTTCTGACAACCCTTGCCTCGTTGGCCAACAGGGCGTATTGGTAGGCATCGGCATATTCGGGCATCCTGGGAGAGTAGGAGTATGTGGCGTTTGATTTGACATTGATACGCATTCTGCCCGCCTTGCCCCGTTTTGTGGTGACAATGACTACTCCGTTTGCTCCGCGAACGCCGTACACGGCAGTGGCGGATGCATCTTTTAAGATGGAGAAACTTTCGATATCCGCCGGGTCGATGTCGTTGAGGTTGCCTTCTATCCCATCCACCAGGACCAGTGCTCCCTGGTTTGCCCCGAAGGTGCTGATCCCCCGGATCCAGAATTCGGAGAAGTCCTGACCGGGCTCACCGGTGCGTGAAACGGAGATGATACCCGGAACACGTCCCCCCAGCATGTTTGATACCGACGTGGCAGGAACCTGCAGTTCATTGGGTTGCACGCTGGTAATGGCACCTACTACCGACACTTTGCGTTGTGTTCCTCTGGCGGTAACCACCACTTCGTCGAGCTCACTCACATCGGGTGTCATGCCAATCCGGAGTTGGGTCTGGCTTTCCTTGTATGTCTCTTCCACCGGTTTGTATCCAATATAGGTATAGATCAGTGTGGACCCGGCAGGAATGTCGTTGATCCGAAATCGGCCGTCGTAATCGGTCACCACTCCTGTCGTGGTGCCTTTGACCTTGATAGAGACACCAATGAGTGTTTCCCCCTTGTCATCCATCACAATACCGGCAAGGCTGATTGTCTGAGCCTGTGCCCATGTATTGAATGTTAGTACGATCAGTGTGATTGTAAATATGAATATTTTTTTCATGATGTGTAAGGTCTATTTTATTCAACAGCATATCTTCTAATTGTGGACTCCCACCATTCAGCAATAAAGAAGTTCCCGTTTCCGTCGTAGGTGATGTCGCGTGGATCGAGGAAGATGGCCTCGGCCGGATCGCCGTTTGTCTGCGGTGACTCTTTACCCAATGTGCCGGCAACCGTGGAAACATAGCCGTCGGTTGCGGATATCTTCCGGATCACGTTGGAATTATTGAACTCACAGACGTAGAGATTGCCATCTTCATCCATGCACATGCCGCGTGGATCCCTGAACCGGGCATCTTCCAGGTTTCCGTCCACCACAGCACTCTGGCTGGGCGATCCGGCATATATTTCCGATTTGACGCCATCCGCCCAGTCGTTTCCGGTCTTGCTGATTTTGTAAATCGAATACCTTGCGTAATGGGACACATAGAAACAGTCGTTGAACTTGTCATACACGATGTAACCCACCCAGGCTGCCGGATCAAACAATCCGCTACCCAATTCGTGCGTTACCTGGGTGTTGATGTTGTAACGCAGAAATTTTCCGTCTTTGTGACAGAAATAGAGCCACTCCTGATTGGGGTCGTGTACCTTGTCCATCATCACCAGCCCCTGAATGTGGTCATAGCCGGATCCCCGCGCCTCGATCTCTCCTATTCGGTAAGGCATCCAGCCATTATCTCTTCTGTATTCATAGACCGTATGTGTAGGGTTCAGGGTCGTGGCATACACGATGGTTTTGTCTTCGTTGATAGCTGGCTTCCCGAGATACACTCCATCCTGAATGGTGATGACCCTGTTTTCCGGAACGGAAATAAACCGCACCTTATTGGCTGCAGATTCCCATGATCCGAAGGTCATGAGTTGATCGTTACCCAGTGCCATGATCCCCATGATTTTGTGAAAGTGCGCCTCGGCCAGTGTGCCGTCTCGGTAAAATGCGCCAGTACCCTCAAGCGTACCCACTCCTGCGACCCAGGAAACCTGTGCTGAGGCCGTATAATGAAAGCTTTTGGGTGCGATCCCCTCGGCTTTTTCACCCACAACCACTTTTATTTGGCTGTTTCCGCCAGATAATCTGGGCGCAATGCAGTAGATCGAATTGCCGTTGACGCTCACCACGGCCCCTTCCTTTTCGATGTTTCCATCTACAAAATACACTTTCACCGCATCCTTGTCGTTCCCGAAATTGGAGCCGCTAATCACAATTTTTTCAGAGAAGCGCCCCGAGTCAGGTAAAAAACTGGTGACCTGCACCGGTCGGTTTGGATCAAACGGATCCCCCTTCGACAACTGATTTGAAAAGACATAGTTTTCTTCTTTGCATCCGGCAAGGCCGAGTAGCAGCAAAAAAAGAATGCCCGTTGATTGGTAAATTTTCTGTTTCATCTTCTTCATGTAAGTTTAGATTGATCATTTTGTGAAATTCCGAGTTTGATTTTAATTTCTCTTTTCATTCGCACTCAAACCATACTTCAAAGTGCACCCTCCAATCAATAGCGAAATGTGTGGAATGTGCTGTTGTGCTGTTATTGTCTGGTAATAACAATATTATGTGTTTGAATTTCTTTCTCTGTGTCTGTACGGTTGCTGGAATTGCACGGGCAATTCTGAATTGTTCTTCTGTGGTGATCTTGATTTGTTACAAACATACAATAAACCTTTATAAAACACAAAGACTGAGCCGCAGCGAATCGTGCATTAATAGACGGTAAATCGTGCATATTGCAGAAGTCCTTTACTAAATTATCACTTTGTCGTATATTTGAGTGGAAAAAATGTGAATTTGCCCCGAAGATGAGAGAATACCTCCTCATATTTTTATGGTTCTTCCTTGTGAGCCTACCTGCCCAACCCTTGTTGATCACATACTTGGAAATGGAACAGGATCTATTTTTTCAAACCCTATTCCGTGCTGCAGGAGCCAGAGATTCCTCCGGTAATGACCACCGGAATACGGGTGTATACGATCCCCATCCGGATTGCACCTCCGCTCTGGTTGATCTGGTAGGCTAAGACAATCTATGCGTTGCTCATGGCCGCCTTGCTTCTTTCTATCTTGTATTTCTATAAGAAAAAGCCGGATCCCCAGAGCATCTACAAAATCAAAAAGGAAAAGCTTGTACAGGAACAGGAGTTGAACGATGAACGGCTCCGGTTCTACACAAATATTACCTATGAGCCGCACACGTCACTCACTTTGATCATTGGCCCGTTGGAAGATTTGCAGCATGAAGCGTAACTTGCGCCCATACAGCATCAAAAAATAGATATGGTCAGACAGAATGTCCTGTGGCTGCAGGATTTGATCAATCAGCTGTTGGAGTTCAGAAAAACGGAAACCCAGAACCGGAAGCTGAGTGTTACCAGAGGAAATATTGCAGCACTGGTGAAAGAGGTAGGCTTGAAATACAGGGAACTTCAGATAAAGCGCTGACAGGGGTTCCCACCAATGAGTTCATACGAAAAATCGTTATAACGATGGGGTCACTTGTTGAATGCTTCCATCTTCGTTAAACTCCATTTTGTCGATACACACCTCCCGGTGATAACCTGGACCGTCATTCAACGAGTAGTTGTTTATACGGTGATACACAATATACCACTCATCTTTTCCAGGAATCTGCAATACCGAATTGTGCCCTGTTCCGTATATATTTCTTGCTTCGTCTTTCATGATGACGATGTTGTTGGTGGGAATATTCAGGGGGCCGAGTGGTGACTTTGCGGTGGCGTAACGCACCTTGTAGTTGGGGCTGCCGGTATCGTCTTCCGACCAGAGGAAGTAATATAGTCCGTTCCTGTAAAACACGTTGATCGCTTCCCGAAAGGTACGATCGGGAGTCATCTTCTTTATGGTACCCCTCTTGATGGAAACCATCTCTTTTTGTAGTTCCGCTCCCGCCATATACCCATTTCCCCAATAGATGTAGTGTTTTTTGCTTACCGGATCGAAAAACAGATCCGGATCAATCTCCTGTCCGCCACTCACTCCTTCGGGCTTGAAATCGATCAGCGGTTTCCCCGAATCAATAAAAGGTCCGGTGGGATGGTCAGCAACGGCTACCCCAATTTTCTTGGGTTCACCATCCCTGCCTCCACTGAAGTAATAATAGTATTTGTATTTATCCCTGCCTATTTTCTTCTCTATGATGCATGGTGCCCAGGCATTGCTGTCGGCCCACGAAACGTCTTTCAGGTCCAGAATCACTCCCTCATCCCTCCACTCCCGGAGGTCATCGGATGAGAAGGTTTTGAAATAGTATCCTCCCCATCCCGGAAAACCGTCGCTGGTAGGGTAGATATAATACTTGCCTGTTTTTTCTGAATAAAGCACATCCGGGTCGGCATAATACCCCGTCAGCACAGGATTTTTGGTGGCAGGCATCTCCAATCCCTCGGGTATGCCCCATTTGCCGGTGATGGCCTCCAGCTCTTTTTTTGTGATGGGAATAACACTCCCGTGGCGGGGTTTAAAATCCATGCTGATCTCGTGATCAATAACCTTGAAATTGTCGAGATCCACACTCTCGCAGAACTGGTACTCACCCCTCCCATACACATCATAGAGCAAAATGTATTTTTCCTGATTGGTCAGTTTAAAAACAGAAGACCCTTCCACGGCATGGCGGGTCTGCTGTTTATAGTCGGGTTGTTCTATCCAGCAGCCAGCAGTGAGGTTATCGGTCATGGCTTTCCTGATTCCGTTTCCGTGCCCCTCTGTTTTGTAAAACATATGGAATATCCCGTTTTTGTAGATAATATCGCCGTCGATGCAGGATTTTCCATTTTTCGGGAAGAAAAGCTGCTTCGGTGTGCCTTCCAGATCGGTGAAATCTTGATTGGCATAAGCATAATAGATAATATCAGTCCCTTTCCCGTGCTGCATGGACCAGTAAATCATGTATTTTTCGGCATGTGGGTCATAAATCGTTTGGGGAGCCCACACCCGCTTCAGGTCTTCCTGTCCCGGATATTTTTTCTGGATGTTGATGGCCGACGAAGTCCAGTTGACAAGATCTTTCGATTTCAATAGAACCATCCCCCGGTTTGAATCCCATCCTTTGGAAGAGGTCATGTCTGTCACTACCATGTAAAACGTCTCTCCATCCTGAGCCCTCAGGATATGTGGGTCTCTGACTCCACCCGTTTCACTGATTTCTTTTGAATCAATCACAGGCCTGTCGTTGTTTAAAGCTCTGTAGTGATACCCATCAAGACTGACTGCGAAGCAAATCTGCTCTTGTTCCACACTGTTTCCGTGGAAATAGGTAAAAAGATAGGCTACGTAGTCTTTCTCAGCGATATTGGAGGCATAGGCCTGGCCGGCTCTCATTACGGTACAGGTTGCGGCAAGAAATAAAAAAATCAGGGTTGTTCTAATTTTTCGCATGTAATTTAAATATTATCCGTATAGGTATTCGTCATGTCAATAAGCACGATGCTTATAACGACAAAATTATGACAAATTGCGGCCAGTAGACAGTATAGAATCGTGTAATTATGGGTGTGAAATCATGCAAATAAAGTATAAACACTGTTCACGGGGCTACCCGGTGTTTGTTTCTATGCCTCATTTCATTAATACATCCTCGTATTCAGATCTGCTAAAATAGCGGGATCGCTTGATAAATGCATTTTTCATTAATCTTCAAGATCAATTATGATTTGAGCTGCTTTTAATCCATCGGCCGACACCTTCACCTGCATCTTCCCAGCTTTCCCATCCGGCTGAAGAATAGCCAATGCTTTTCCCCTGAATGTTTTCGGTGTCAATGAGCGGAAGCTCTCCATGTCATCCGGAGCAGCATTCCCCGAGGCGATTACCGCTCCGTTGCCAGAGTACTCTATTGTAACCGGAAGATTGGCATCAGGAACAATATTTCCCTCCTTATCAACAATTTCAATTTTCACGTAGGCCAGGTCATTTAAATCGGCATTGATCCTGCTCCGATCGGCCACCAAGTGTACTGCGACAGGCTCTCCTGTGGTTTTTAACTCCACAGAAGCCGTTTCACGTCTTTTGTCTAAATTTACAGCTTTCAACGTGCCTGATTTATAAGGTACTTCAAAGGTGGCGGTGTAATTTTCTCTGCCTGTTTCCTTCTCGCCGATCAACTCGTTATTCAGGTAGAGCCTTACTTTCGGGGAACGGCTGTAGACGTTTACTCTCATCGGTTGGTTCTCCCGGCCTTCCCAGTTCCAGCTCAGATGCTCATCCGTCCATCCCCAACCATTGACTACCTCTTTCTTTCCCGGGGCGACAGGAGGACGGACAGCCATTGCAATTTCTTTCTCTCTCCATACAATGTCCCGGTAAAAAGACTGTGGCTTTTTATCACCACAGAGATCAATATCGCCACACCAGGCGTTATACCAGGGCCAGCCCATGAATTGAGGGTTATGTTCTCCTTCGGCCAGTTCCAGGGCGTGTCCCAAACCCGCTTCACCCAAATAGTCGATGCCTGTCCAGACAAAATCACCGATGATGGCGGAAAATTTCTCCACCAGATTCCAGTTTAGGGCGGCATCCTTCGGAAAGGATTCACTACCGTAAATAATACGGTTGGGGTAAGCAGCATGGTCGCTTTCGTATTTCCACCACATATAATTATAACCGGCGATGTCCACATTCCTAAAAGCCCGGTGAATATCCTTATCCCATTCAAATCCAACGTGACGCCTGTCCCAGAAATCATTGGCTCCGACTGTTGTTAATCGGGTCGTATCATATTGATGGATAACATTAACCAGACTTTTTGCGATCACTTCACCGATGGAATCTGCCCGTTGAGCAATTTCATTGCCTATGCTCCACATGATGATAGAGGGATGGTTCCTGTCGCGACGTACCGAAGCGGTCAGATCTTTTTTGCTCCATTCGTCAAAGAATTGATGGTAATCATCGCTTCTTTTTGCTTCCTGCCACTGATCGAACGTCTCATGGATAACCAAAAGCCCCTGTTTATCGCATGCATCCAGAAAATGTTCCGATACCTGGTTATGGGCACATCGCACCGCATTGTATCCATTGGCCTTCAGCAATTCCACTTTTCGCTCTTCCGCACGATCTATCGCTGCGGCACCCAGTAATCCGTTGTCGTGATGAATACAGGCACCTTTTAGTTTTACGGATCGACCGTTCAACAAAAATCCTTTTTCTGCCGAGGCAGCTATCGTACGAATGCCAAAGGGGAGAGTGATCTTGTCGTATTGTCTGCCACCACCGGAAACGGTAATTTCCGCACTGTATAATATGGGGTTGTCGAGGGACCACAACTCGGGATCTCTCACTGTAAAAGAGGTAGAGAACGGAGTTGTTTCCGGTAACTCCTGCTCGAAATTATTTTTGTATACTTCCTTACCGGTCGGTGAGAGGATCTTTACATGCACTGCAACCGGGATATTATCTCTCGTTTTATTGTGAATGACTGTGGAAAATTTTATTGATGCCTCTTTCCCTTTCAGTTCCGAAGCATCCACAAAAGCATCCCACTCATCGAGATGAACTTTATCCGTTTTTATCAACCACACATGCCGGTATATGCCCGATCCTGAGTATCAGCGGCTGTTTTCTCCGGTATTCACCACCTTTACGGCAACCACATTCGGTTTCCCTGCAGGATTGCAGAACGGGGTGATATCCAATTTATAGGAGGTGTATCCGTACGGGTTATAATGCGCTTTTCTGCCGTTGATCCATACTTCCGACTGGTTGTACACCCCTTCGAAATAAAGCGAGAAGAGCTTATCCTTATCCTTTTCGTTGATGGTGAATTCTTTGCGATACCAGCCTTCCCCGCCCAGTGTCTGTCCCGTATCGGCTCCACCGGCACCCCCCTCGGTCATTTTAGAGAAGGGGCCAATGGTTATGCCCTTCCTTTGCAGAGGAGCCGGTTCAATGCTCCAATCGTGAGGCAGATTCAGCAATCGCCACCGGCTATCGTTAAACTCCGGCTGTTCGGCATTGGCCACGATCCCCCGATGGAATTTCCAATCTTTATTAAAGTTGGTTTTTCTGTCGGAAGCCGACATATTCACATGGAAGAGAATCAAAAACAAAAGAGAGAAAACCGTAATCTTCATCATTGGAGATGCTGAATGTTAAAATATAACTAGTCGGCTTTCAAGGTAGTTTCAACCGGTAGCAGCCAGGGAGAAGTGAAGGATACTTCTATATCGCCTGCTTCGCCGGTAGCCTGTACGTAGGCCAGGATGCGTCCATGATACACGCGATGTACGTTGTCGGTATAATCACTCATGTCTGAATTGTTGCTGGCTTCCAGTCCGATGAGTTTGGCGGGGCCTGCAATCCGGCAGGTCACCTCATTGTCGGACAACATCACCGGCACACCATGCTCATCCACCACCTGCACTACAATCTGGGCCAACCCGTTCTCCTTGTCGATTTGCTTTTCGGCTTGCACGATCTGCAGGGCGTGTGGACGTTTCGATGTTTGTATGGAATAACCAGATACAGGATTGTTGTTTTTATCCAGGCCCACCACTTCCAGTTTACCGGCGCTGTAGGGAATATCCCAGTAGATGATGCCGCTGTTGTCGTCATATTCCTTTGTTTCGCCTACCACAGATCCGTTCAACAGCAGTTTTGCCTTGTCGGCATTGGTATAGCATACTACCCGGATCGATTGACCTTCACGGTAGTTCCAAACAGACCAGGCATCCATGGAGGGCACCCTTTCCACGTTGTCGGATGCATTTCCGGTTTCGGTTTGAGACAGTACGTCTCTCGACTGGCTCCGTGATCCTCTTCCCGGCGTGGGGTATGTTCCCAGGTAAGCCATCGGTTTATCCGACCATAACGACTGCCGGAAGTATCCCCTTGGCTTGATGAATCCTCCGAAATCGAGCAGTCCCGAATAAAAACCTCTTGAAGGCCATCGGCCCGACTCACCAAGATAATCGATCCCCGTCCAGAGAAACTGACCGAAAACATGTTCCCTGTCTCGTGTCGCTTTCCATGCCGCCATATCGTGCCGGTTTTCACTTCCGTAAATCACCCTGTCGGGATACTTTTTGTGGTCGCTGTCGTACTTGTCTTCCGTGTAGTTATATCCCGCAATGTCCAAGGCCCCCGGGTACTCGGTTTCGTTTGACATGGCCACCCCCGCTAAACCGGCCGTCACAGGGCGCATCGGGTCATACTCTTTCACTACTTTCGCCAGTCGTTTTGCTATAATACCCAACTCCATGGCATCGGGTGCATCGGGGTTATACCCCCCGTAAGAGGCCTGCGTGAAGCCTGCTTTTTCTCCTCCGAGCACCGGATGAGAATAGGGATCGTTGGGGTAATCCACTTCATTGCCAATGCTCCATGCGAAAACAGAGACGTGGTTCCGGTCGCGCCGTACCAGGTCGGCCAGGTCAATCTCGCTCCATTCCTTGAATATATCGTAAGAGCCCTGAAACCCGGGAGTCCCCACGTTCCAGCCTTCCAGCCACTTGCGTTTGGGAAATACCCACTCATCGTACATCTCGTTGAGAACCAGCAGGCCCATCTCGTCGCAAAGTTCGTATAGACCGGTTGCCTGCGGATTGTGGCTCGTACGGATTGCATTCACGCCCACTTCCTTGAGTGTTTGCAGACGTCTTCTCCATACTTCGCGTGGTACTGCTGAACCCAGTACCCCGGCATCGTGGTGAATGCATACTCCTTTTACCTTCATCCACTCTCCGTTCAAGGCAAATCCCTTGTCGGGATCGAAAGTATAAGAGCGAAATCCTGTGCGAGTGGAAGCCTGATCCATTACAACGCCGCCTTTCAATACTGTTGTTTTCAACTCGTACAGGTTCGGGTCGGATAAGGACCAAAGTGCCGGTTTGTTTATCTTCAAGGATGTGGTAAGTTTATTTTTCCTGCCAGGTTCTGCAATAAGCTTCTTTGAATCCTTTGCCACAAGTTTTCCATCGGCAGCATATAATTCATTCATTACTGTCAAAGAGGTATTGTTCTTTTCTTCGTTGTTGATCTCTACCTCCACATTCAGCTTGTAGTCATCCTTTATTTTTTCGGGATATGCATATACTCCCCATTGGGCAATATGTACAGGATTTGCATAAATCATCCATACATCACGATAAATCCCCGATCCGGTGTACCAGCGAGAATCGGCGGACTGGCTGTGGTCCACGCGTACAGCAATTGTGTTATTTTCTCCGTATTTTATATAGGGTGTTGCATCTACCATGAAGGAAATATAGCCGTTGGGGCGTTTGCCAAGTGAATGTCCGTTCAGAAATACTTCGCTGCGGTTATATACACCTTCGAAATAGAGATATACTTTTTGTCCTTGCTTGTCGGCAGGGATATCGATTGTTTTACGATACCAGCCAATGCCTCCCGGCAGGTACCCGGTACAGCTGGCCAGTGTAGGGCTTAACTGCCCTTTTACACTCCAGTCGTGGGGCAGCGATACCGATTGCCATCTTGTATCATTCAGCGTGACGGACTGCCCGTCGGGAACATCATTCAGGACAAACTTCCAGCTATCGTTAATCTTTTCAGGGATACCGAAAGAGACTTGTGCCCTAAGAGACGGGGCTATAGACATAACGAGTAAAATGACTATTGACAGAGTTTTTTTTCGCATACGATTATTTTTTGAAGTTCTATATGTTATCTCGACAACTGTTTTCCAGGATCGGTGACACTCGAATCAGCAGCGATAGATTTTTAGAAATTGTGATCTCAGATAGTATTCATTTATCTCATACAAAGATATACTTAATAATAGATCTCCTATTGGTGAAATCATTCAAAAAAGGGCAATAAATCATTCAATGTGCGATAGAGTGTTTAAAGTTGGAGGGCCACTCCATCTCACTCCCCAACGTCCATATAGCAGGTCAGGAGCCTCCGGCAACAGGTATCTTGGCACGTATCTCGAAGCGTCCGTATTGAAACTCCTCCTTGCCTTCCGTTTTTATGGTGGAGGAACTGTATTCGATATATTCCCTGTTCCTTTTATCCTTTTGGGGTATTGGAGTCAGGGTTTATTTCATCGAAAATATTCAAATTCCATTCATTAAACCAGGTAAGAACGGGCAGGCCGTTTTCGAAAAGAACCGGAAGCCATATGTACCTGCCGTCAATAGGGTTATCGGGTCTCCATCGATCTGCCATAAATATGAAAGCATCTTTCTTTCCCTGCACCGGAATGATAAATGTACTTTGTGAATGAAATGTGAGCCCGGCATCTTCCCCCCGGGCGGGATTCGGGTGCAATGTCCATGGCCCCATGATGTGATCAGCGGTCAGGAGGCGTGCCGCATTAGGGGCCCAACCCGTACAACCGGAGGTGATCATGAAGTACTGTCCTCCTTTTTTGAAGACCGCCGGGGCCTCGTTGTGCCCTCCCGGCTCCACACGTACGTAGTTCCCGGTATGACCCAGAAAATCATCGGTCAATTCCGCAATATGCAGGGTTAGATTTTCTTCGGAGGCGTAGATATGGTATGCCTTGCCATCGTCGTCTACAAAGAGGGTCATGTCCCGCGACATCTGTCCTCCTTCGAAATCGCGGCGCAGGAGCAGGCCCTCTTTCAATGCTGCCATCCATTCGGGCGTCCACCATTGTTCGAACTCCGAAGGTTGCACGGTAGAAGTCCGCTGTTCTTCCGTCATATTCATTGGCCACACACCTGCGTTTACCCTTCCGCTTTTCACCAGATTGTAGGGACCTGTCACCTGATCACTAACTGCAACCGCAACGTGAGCCGCTTCATATCCTCTTCCTTTGAGCTCCAGGTGAAAGTACATCACGAATTTACCTGTTTTGGCATTGTAGATAACTTTTGGACGTTCAATGGTGCTTCCCTTTACGATCGGACTTTCCGGATTTTCACTTACGGATAGGGCAATCCCTTCGCTCTTCCAGTTGTAAAGATCGGTTGAGGAGTAGCAGGTTACCCCCACCAACGCAGCATTGGATCGCTCGCCTTTATGTTCGCCAAACCAGTAATAGGTGCCTTCGTGGTAGAGGATACCTCCCCCGTGCGCATTGATGTGAACCCCCCGATCATCTTTCCATATTTCACCGGGGGAGAAGGAGGTGTATTTATTCTGACTGTTAGCTGATTGAGACTTGCCGTAACTCGATAGCAAAACAAGCGTGAGCGCTAATAAAAGACATTTCTTATAATTCATCGTAATTTTTCAAAAAAATAATATGGCTTCATTCTTCTTGCTGGATCACCAGAAAAATACTTTTAGCTTTCATTTAGAACAGACATAACGGCTGTATTCTGACGCTGCCAATAAAAAAGCGCCTACTCCAAAGTCGGCGGTTGTTTCTGGTCCGACGTTCTTGTGTTGATTGGCTCGTTCTCCTATAGGTTGCACGTAGCCAACTTTCCCATCTTCCTGTAACGCGATTTTCGTGAGGTAATCCCATCCTTTATCAACTACGGCGCCGTACTCTTTTTTAGAAAAGAAGCCGTTGTTTATGCCCCACAGGTATCCGTAAAGGAAGAATGCCGTTCCGCTGGTTTCATAACCGGGAGCATGGTTAGGATCCAGGATGCTTCTGGACCAATAACCCTCTTCCTGTTGGGTTGCTTTGAGTGACCTCGCCATGGCCTGATATATCCGGATATATTCGTTCCGGTGTGGATCGTCTTCGGGCAGATCCTGTAATGTTTTTGCAAGACCGGCAAACACCCATCCGTTACCTCGTGCCCAGAAGTCTTTTTTGCCATTGTTGGTCTTGTGCCCGGGATAGATATATTTGGCATCCCTGTAAAACAAGCTGCTTTCCTCGTCATACATCAACTCTTTTGCAAAGTGAAAGTATTCGTGGAGTTTCTCCAAATAGCGTTTATTCCCAGTGATATTATGCAGCCTTGTCATCACCGGCATCACCATGTAGAGCCCGTCGGCCCACCACCAGTAATCGTTCTGCGGGGTACTCATCTGGTACTCCATCACCTCAAGGGCACGTGCAATTTTGCGATCATCAGGATCAAGGTTGTAGAGATCGGCATAGACCTGAAAGCAGATTTGCCAGTCGCCAAAGAGCACGTACTCATCCGATTCTCCATAAGAATATTTCCACTGACTACGATCGTCTGATTTGGCTCCTTTCCACTCATTGTGTTCGGCCCAGGCTTGTGAAAATGCAAGATAATTCTTGTTCCCTGTTACTTCATAGGCCGCCATGTTGCCTGTATGATAGGCCGCTCTATGCCAGAAAGCATTACCGTGTTCGGGATTATTCTTTTGCCAGAAGCTGTTTACTTGATGAATAATTGAGAGGATTTCTTCTTTTTCTTTTGATGTATTCATTCCACACGAACTGTTAATTAACAAAATTGAAAATACAAGTAGCCATTTGTTTTTTCTACACATAAAATAAAATTATTGATGTTTTCCCGATCTGTCACATATCGCTCATTTATTTAAATATTTTCGGAGTAAGATGTTTTCAACGATCTCCAAGTACTTCAGCTCCTGCTTTTATCTCATCCTGTGAGAGTGCCCGGTCGTAGATTTTCAGATTTTCAACAGCTCCGTCGAATCCGCCTATATGAATATCCGAAAGCGACAGCCTGTCAATAGCAAGAATTTGATCCGTTAGTCCATTGATATAGGTGCGCAATCTCTGGCCATCGTAAGATATGGCCAGGTGGAATGATTGAGTTATTTCAGGCAGATACCATTGTCCGTCGGTACCCCTGTTTTTGTGCTGCCATGTGTCTGAATTCCCCAGTACGTTTGTACTTATATGCGTTGTTTCACCCGACCTTATGTAAGGCTTCGGCATTTCTCCGGGATATATTCCATATGAGAGGCCGGCGAAATTCAAGAGTTCTCCATTTTCCGCTAGCGAATCGAGCGATAGTGTGACTGCAATGGTGAACGTTCCGGATTTTGGCGTTTTGAGTTTCGTTTTCTTTCCGGCAGTTACTTTTCCGATTCTGTTCTGACACTTCAACCCCTTTTTCAGGTCGATATTGTCCTGAGGAAGGAGCATATTTGTTTTGATGGCTGTGGGGAATCCCTGTGGGCGCACGGAACTTACAATCCAATCGTAATAATCGCCCTGCATCCATACAAGCGAGAGGTCTGCTGTTTTCTTCGCGATGGCGAATGGGCGGACATTATTTTTCGGCGAATGACGGGTCAGCTGTTCCGTTGAGATCAATTTACCGTCGGTGCCGACAATGAATTTCTTCAGTTCATATTTTTTACCTTGATTGCCCTCCACGGGAACAGAACCGTAGACGATCTGCGGATTGTGCTTGTCGAGGGTCATGCCGCCGCTGTAACATTTTTCAATATCGGGTGTTTGATGGAAGTGCCCACCGGCATGCGACAGGAATGTTTTCTGCCATTCATTGCCTGTCCACCGGACATGATAATAATCATGCGACGTTTTGTCGTGACTGATACTGACTGTTGCCATCACAGGATTTTCGTCATGGTCAAGTGTCAGTTCCCATATCCAGTTTCGAAGGGGAGTGTCATCGACCACCGCATCAGGGTACTTCTCCTTATAAGCCGGGGTGGTGTCTACTTCGTGCAGCTGCGTCTCACCAATTACGGATAACCCATTTCCTGTGATATCCTTCAATGCTTTGGTGTGGATATCCAGGTAATTGAGGTAGATCCAATTCTCGGCCTGATTATCCGGATGTGTGGTGGTGTAGGCAAGATAAATCTTATCTTTTCCGTTGGAGGCGTATTTGGCATAAGGCCGGACGCCACCCGCACCTTTCAGGGAACGGATTAGTTGGTAGGGACCCCAGTCGAATGCAACATTATCCTTCTCATCCGGAATGGTCAGCCGGGCAACCGTAGGGTGCCACCCAATTCCCCTCCAGCAGAGATAGATGTGGTCGGGATCGTCGGATAGAATAAAAGGGGAGGGATAGGTCGTATTGTGCTCTGTATCCAGCTTTCTCTCTTTTCCGAGTGTGGTGATATCGCCCGGAGTTTGTGATACACGATAGTAGAAACAGGGTTCGTCTGTGTGGCGGGAGTAGAAGATCATGATGCGTTCGTCGGGAAGCACCAGGAATGTCGGATTGTTGTGATCATCCGGTTGAAAGCAGGAGCGAATCATCACCTCGCTCGTCCTGTTTTTCAAATGGTCGATCTGTGTGGCTTTGATGTATCCGTGTACATCGATGTAGCCGATATAGGTACTGTTGATGGTGCCGCTTTCGTTTTCATAATGGATCACACGTGGATCAGCAAACCAGCACCATGCACCCTCTTCCGTGATGGTGCTGACGGGAAACAGATTGTTGTGGTTTATGGCGGGATAATTTTGTCCCGTCAGGTGTGTTGCCAATTGTAACATGCAGAACATGATCTGTATAAAGATTTTGCGCATATCAGTGTTTCGTTAAAAAAAATCAAGCCATAGAGCATTGTTGCTGTATGGCTTGATAAAATAATCGATATTATTGTCTAACTCTGCCTTACCACAGCAAAATATAAATGAGTGTTACCAGCAGGCAGATACCAAAGGAACCGATGGCAAAACCCCTGTCTGTTTTGAAAAGCGCCAGTTCGAAGGGGACCGCTTTTTTGTCTTTGTATTGTGAATTAGCGTTCGAGAACAAAAAGAGGGAGACAGAGAATATGAGTGAGCCAAAGAAAAAGAAGGCTTCAAAACCAATGTTCTCGAGGTAGAGAATCCATTCGTTGGTGCTTCCGCTGACAAGCAGTATTTTATGTATGGCTGCAGCCAGAATGAAAAACAACGCGAAGAACAGAGTGATTCTGCCCCATTTCAGCATCTTCTTCCTGTCGGCTTCGTCTGCCTTCTCTGTTTCTACTTTTGTGTTGTCGACAAATGTGATGGCTACAAAGATCACGAACAGAATGATGAAGACATAACCCATTCTGAACTGGAATGGCATCTCCGGCATGGCTATTTTAAACAGCAGCCCCATAGGGATAGTAAGGATGGAGGTCCACACTGCAGCCTTCGATGAGGCTCTTTTCCACAAAAGTCCTAAACCAAATACCACAATAATTCCCGGGTAGATGAATCCGGAATATTCCTGAATATACTGGAATGCCTGATCCAAACCTCCCAGCAAGGGTTCCACCGCGATGATGGCAATCACCAGTGCCAGAAGAGCTGTGGTACGGCCGACTCTTACCAACCTTCTGTCTGACGCATCTTTCTTGATGTGCTGTTTGTAAATATCCATCGTGAAGATGGTGGAGGTTGAGTTTAGCATCGAAGCCAAAGATGAGATGACTGCCGCCGCCAGTGCAGCGAAAGAAATTCCCTTGATGCCGATCGGGGCAAAATTCCTGATCAGCCAGGGATAGGCATCGTCAGAGACATTGATCGATCCCGACATGTCGAAATATCCTTGTTGTATGCCGGGGATATCCTGTGGGTAATTGAACATGATAAATGCTGTAACACCGGGGATAACCACGATAAAAGGAATCAGTATCTTCAGGAAACCGGCAAAAATAAGACCCTTCTGAGCTTCGCCAATATTTTTGGCTGCAAGTCCTTTCTGGATGATGTACTGGTTGAATCCCCAATAGCCGATATTGGTCAGCCACACACCTCCCACAATTGCGGCGATGCCGGGAAGATCCTTGAATGCATCGGGCGATTTTGATTTATCCACAATCAGATTAAAGTGGGTGTCGTTGGGAATACTTTTTAACTTTTCGTAAATGATGACCAAACCGTCCCACGCTCCTCTACCTTCACCCGATACAGCCTCCAGTGCAAAGTAGGCCGTGATTAATCCGCCGCCGATCAGGAAAACAACCTGCAGCACGTCGGTCCAGGCTACCGAGGCAAGACCGCCATAGATAGAATAGACGCCGGCAATGATGAATAATGCCAGCACTATCTGCATACGATACCCCTCCAGCCCAAGGATCTGCTCAATGGCTATAGAACCGAGCCATGCTACGGAGGTGAGATTAACAAATACATAAAGAAATAGCCAAAAAACTGAAAAAGCCATACCTACTCCGCCATTGTAGCGTTCACGAAGGAACTGGGGGATGGTATAGATTCGTTGTTTCAACATTACAGGTAATAAGAACTTGGCCACAATAATCAGTGTGACAGCTGCCATAATTTCATAGGCCGCCACGCAGATCCCGATTTTATAACCAGATCCCGACATCCCGATAAATTGTTCAGCTGAAATGTTCGCAGCGATCAGGGAAGCCCCTACTGCCCACCATGTTAGTTTGTTTCCTGCCAGGAAGTAGTCGTTTGCGGTTTTTTCATGTCCTTTTTTGTTTCTGGAGAGAAAAAGGCCCAAACTTACCAGCAGAACCATGTACACTCCGACTATCACATAATCGATAGTCTGAAATCCCGAATTACTCATTGCTTTAAAAATTATGTTTTATTTAGACTTAATAGCTTATAATGTGCTTGTTTCCAGAGTTGTGTGCGTCCACAGTCTGATATGTTTTAAATTCGTCAAAGGTAAATAAATTTCTCTAACATACGAAAGGGAAAAAATAATTTGTCCTTAATTTTAGAGAAGATTATTTTAGTATTCTCTGTTAGCCAGTAGTTTATGCCTTGTTGTGCGGCATCTTAAAAAATACTAAATTGACAAAATGCCTTGTGTTTTAAGATTAGTTTAGAAAAGAAGAGGGTGTTCAATGTGATTTCACCCTCTTTTTATTGGGAATCTATCTGAGAACATATCCCAATATTCATTTCTCAGGAGGTTAAATTTTATTTTGAGACAGCCTCTTCTTTCACTGTTTGTCCAATGCATCGGTTTATGTTGCGATTTAACTGATGAATAACAACTCCCTGTACTTGGGCAGTGTCCACATCTGATTATCCACAATCAGTTCCAGTTTGTCTACGTGGTAACGGATTACATTAAAGTATACCTCAACCGTGTCGTGGTAGGCCACGGCCTTCTCACGTGCATCCTCCAGCTTATTGGCCGCCTTGCGTGCATCCACCATGTCATCCACATTCGTTTTTATTGCAGAAATATGATCGGCAATTTCTTCGATCAGTGCGGCATCCTCCTTCGATAATTTATCGGCCTTTTCTTTGTCGAAGACGGCTCTCATCTTGTAGAGGTTATCGAGCAGCATAGACTGGTATTCTGTCGCCACCGGAATGATGTGATTCATGCACAGATCGCCCAATACGCGTGCTTCAATCTGAATTTTCTTGGTGTAGGTTTCCCATTTCACTTCATTGCGGGCATGAAGTTCCTTCTCGTTCAATACGCCAATGCTCTCAAACATCTCCACCGTTTGATCCGATGTGTATGCGTCGTATATGACCGGGACGCTTGTTTCACAGTCGAGGCCCCGTTTTCGGGCTTCCTCTTTCCATTCGTCGCTGTAACCGTTCCCTTCAAAACGGATAGGTTTCGACATCTTGATGTAGTGACGAAGGGTGTCGAAGATGGCCTGCTCCTTTTTCATCCCTTTTTTCATCTTCGCATCGATTTCCTTTTTGAAATCAATCAGCTGTGCGGCAACTACGGCATTCAATGCTGTCATGGCTGATGAGCAGTTGGCCGATGAACCCACCGCCCGAAACTCGAAGCGGTTTCCAGTGAATGCGAACGGTGAGGTCCTGTTTCTGTCCGTGTTGTCAATCAGTACTTCCGGAATATGGGAGATGCCTAATTTCATTTTTTTCAACTCATCCACGGTGATGTCGTTGTCTTCCGAACTGTGTTCAATTTTATCGAGCACGTTCGATAACTGCTTCCCGAGGAATACGGAGATGATTGCCGGAGGAGCTTCGTTGGCTCCCAGCCTGTGCGCATTGTTGGCCGACATGATGGAGGCTTTCAGCAAGGCATTATGTTTGTAAACGGCTACCAGGGTATTCACCAGGAACGTGACAAACAACAGGTTGTCATTGGCCGTTTTGCCTGGTGTAAACAAGCCGATGCCGGTATCGGTACAGAGTGACCAGTTGTTGTGCTTTCCCGATCCGTTTACCCCGGCAAAAGGCTTTTCATGAAGCAACAGCTTAAAATGATGCTTGGTCGCAATCTTTTGCATGAGAGACATCACCAGCAGGTTCTGGTCGACTGCCAAATTTGTCTCCCCAAAAATAGGCGCCAGTTCAAACTGGTTGGGAGCTACTTCGTTGTGGCGGGTTTTCAAAGGGATGCCGTACTTGTAAGCTTCAAACTCCACTTCGCGCATGAACGCAGCCACACGCGGGGGAACTGCTCCAAAATAATGGTCTTCCAATTGCTGATTTTTGGCACTTTCGTGCCCCATAAGGGTGCGGTCCGTCAGGCTCAGGTCGGGCCGGGCTGCATACAATGCCTGGTCTACCAGAAAATATTCCTGTTCCCAACCCAGGAAAGAATAGACCTTTTTCACATCCGGATAAAAAAGCCTGCAAACATCCACAGAGGCCTTATCCACAGCCGATAAGGTCTTCAGGAGTGGTGTTTTATAATCGAGGGCCTCGCCGGTATAGGAAATAAAAACAGTAGGAATACAGAGCGTGTCGTCTATGATGAATGCAGGGGATGATGGGTCCCAGGCAGTATACCCGCGAGCTTCGAAGGTATTGCGGATGCCGCCGCTGGGAAAGCTCGATGCATCAGGTTCCTGCTGAGCAAGCAACTTGCCTGAGAAGCGTTCAATGATTCCCCCGTCGGGGCCGTTCACGTAATCGATGAACGAATCGTGTTTTTCCGCTGTCCCCTCCGTGAGCGGTTGAAACCAGTGTGTGTAATGAGTCGCCCCCATTTCGATAGCCCACATCTTCATGCCGGCTGCCACATGATCGGCAATTTCACGATGAAGCGTGGTTCCCTGGTCGATCGCCTCGAGAACGGTTTTCATTGTCTCTTTCGAGAGGTACTTCGCCATCTGTGTTCTGTTGAACACATACTTTCCGAAATACTCAGAGGGTAACTGGCCGGGAACGGCAATCTCGACGGGTACTCTTTTCGACGCTTCTACTACAGCTTTAAATCGTAATGTTGACATGTTACACGGTTTTTATTGTGGAGGTTTTGATAACCTTATTGGTGAATTGCGAAATAAATCCGGTACAAAATTACACATTTTGGATTTGATAGTTCAATTTTACAACACAAAAGAATCTTCCTACGTAAAAAATAGAGAAAATTGAAGTTTTGTCTTCAAAGGGACCTCTTGCTGTTTCAAGCCTGCCACTACGAATAGACATGCACACTCTGTTGTGTCGACGGCAGATAATTCACACCATACCAGCATATCTGCAGCAACATGAAAGCTACGAGTAAGAGGATCATCGATACTTTAGGGGAGGCATTTTTTTTCAGCCGGTAATGGATGTAAAGCAGGTATCCCAGCCAGGTGGCAGCAGCCCATGTCTCTTTCGGATCCCAGCTCCAGTAGTGACCCCATGCTTCCTTGGCCCAGATGGCTCCCATCAGCATGCCAAGCGTGATACAGGCCGTTCCGGCGTATACCAGCTCATCGGTCATCTGCATGAGTCGTTCGGGGTTGCTGACTTTTTTCTCTTTGACAAGATAGTAGAGGGCGCCCAGTGTAGCTGCGCCCAGTATGGCATAGGAAAACATATAAATGATGACGTGCGGGGCAAACCAGGGACTTTGCAGTGCCGGCATCAGCACCTTGTTGTGAATGTCCGGGTTCGTGATATTCACCATGATAAAGACGGCGGAGAGCAGCGTGGTGAAGGATAGTATCCATTTGTAGTTCCAGCGCAGATAGGTGAGTAGTCCCGCTATGGGAAGGAAGAAAGAATACCAGAGTCTTGTTTCTCCCATGGTGCGCAGGGGTGGCCTTTCCAATGAGTGCCAGAGCGCGGCAATAAAAAACGCGAAGACCAGCAGTCCGGCAGTCGTACATAATATGGACAGCGCCCTGTGTCTGTTTCCAAGTGCCGCGATGGCGCCCATAATCCAGAATAACAGTGCCCCTGCAGCAAAATATATAAATAGTTCCCAACTCATGCCGTCCTCTTTTTAGGTCCCGCAATAAACAGGAACAGCGCCCCGGCGAGCAGCATGAAGATACCGGTGTAAACCACCTTTAACCAGGGATCCCGTACCAGTTCAAAGATAGAGACATCTGAATGTTTCCCTTTCGAATTGTCGTAGCTATACTGGTAAATCATCCATTCTTCCACAGTGAGAGGTTTGTTTACCTCAATCACGGCTTGAAGGTTGGTCCCCTTTTCAGAATACAGGGTCACAAACGATTTGTATTTTTTTACCTCCTGCGGTGGCATCACTATGCTTGTGAATTCATCAACCGGCAATGTGCTATGGGGAAAGAGGTAGCTGCCACTGCTGACCCAACCCTCCACTGGCTGCTCCATCCCTGGCTTGGCTGCTTTCACCTTGATGGCGGTGCCGGCGCCCTCCATCATCATGGGTACTACATTGACAAAGGTGGAGTCCCGCAATATGGCAGCATGAGGCAGGTAATCCATAATTTCCAGCGATACGTCTGCCAGCCGGGCTGTTTTGCCAATTTCCACAAAATGATAGCTCTCGGGATGTGCTGCGGGTAGTATTTTCCCTGTCATGTTTTCAACGACGACCAGCCTGGGAGGGTATTCTTCTATCCGGAACGTGTCCAGCTGGATGGCTACCGGTAATTCTATGGTTTCTCCGGACTGTCCGGTACCGCGCCATTCTACCTGCCCCTCTTGCACACTCATCGTGAACCGCTTCAGATCGGCACTGCCCGATAAGCCAGCCAGAAGAGCAACAAACAATCCCAGGTGGTTCAGGTAAAAGCCGATATCGCGCCACGATTGTTTCTTGCGGGTCCTTCTGAGCAAAGTGAGTTCCAGAATTATCAGAATGTAAAAGCAGAGCAATATAAATGACCAGGAGGTGGTCATCTGAGCCCATCCGAGCCGGGAGAACAGATTGTCGCTTGCCTGCATGCGACCTGTGCTGAGTGGAAGCTGTGAAGTGAGTCCCAGTATCATGCAGAGAAGAAGCAGGACGACGATGGCCGGCACGGCAGCATAAACGCCGGATAACCACTTTATTGCCTTGTTTTGCGGGAGAAGAAAGTAGACAGCAATCAGCCCTGCCGTCAAAGAGGCTCCCATGATCACGTTGACCGGCGATGCAAAGAGAGCAGGCTCGATGTTCCCGACGGTCAACTGTAGCATCAAGCCCGTTAAAAGGATGCCAGCCGCCACGATGAAACCTTCTGCATACCCCCATGGCTGCTCCCATATTTTGCGGGATCTACTCTTCATGCACTCAGCGTAATCAATATAAAATGTTTTTGTGTCCTCCAAAATCCGGACTCGAATCTATTTCTCATTATGTTAGTTCAGACTTGCCAGCCGTTTGTTGGCTTTGGCTGTTTCGAGCCAACGGGGAACGACCGTTTGCAGGAAGTTTTGCTTGTCGGCTCTTTCTTTTTGCATATCCAACCCGATGTATGCCTGTGCCTTCTCTTTCGTGGAGATGTCGGGCAGCGGAACGTCGCCGGTGAAGCCGAGTGCCGCCAGCACCTTGGATATCTCAAAACGGGCTTTGTGGGCCCTGTCGAGGCTCAGGGAAAGAATACGTTGATATTCTACCGGCGAGTGGAACGCTCCTCCGTGCGATGCCACGGCATAATCCCAGCGCCATTGCGACTGACGAATCAATTGCAGCGCCTCTTTCATCTGTGTCTCTGTGGCTCCTCTTTCCCATGCGAACTGTGCTTCCAGATGGGCGGTGGCAAGCTCCTGCTCTGCCAGGTTGCGAATCTGATTGGCACTGCGTTGCCGTTCGTAAACCGAGTTGCGGAGATCTTCCTCTGTTTCCCGGTGGCATACCTGGCAGGTGTTGTTTATGCTTGCCAGCGGACTTCTCACGTGGTGACTGCTGTATTTGATTCCTCCTTCGGAAATATAAGGCATGTGACAGTCGGCACACGAAACACCCCGCTGTGCATGGATCCCTGTTTTGAATATTTCGTAATCGGGGTGTTGTGCTTTGAGGATGGGTGCCTTGCTGAGTGCGTGTGTATAGTCGGTAAACCGGATGCTGTCGTAATATTGTTCCGCTCCCTCCATGGTGATGCCGTTGTGCCAGGGGAAGATCAGGTATTTCCCTTCGGGAGTGAAGTAATATTCCACATGACATTGTGCACAGGCCAGCGAACGCATCTCCTGATGGGTTGCTTCCCGGATATTCAGACCCATGGCCTCATATCCCTCAATCAATCCGGGTCGGCTTACTTTCAGATCCATTGTGGCGGCATCGTGACAGTCGGCACATCCAATGGGATTCACTATTTCCTGTCCCCAGTGTGCCCAGGTTTTGTTGTAAAATTCGGCAATTCCCACAGAGTCCATCAAGCGGGGTACGTCGGGGCTTTTGCAGGTCCAGCAGGTGGCAGGCTGCGGCCCTTCTTCCGGCGTCATGGGAGCGCCGGTCCGCAGGGTATGGCGCACATCTTCCACGGCATGCATATGTCCTCTTGGGGTACCGTAATCTTTCGAGAAGGCATATCCGGCCCAAAGGATAACCATTTCCGGGCGCTGTTCGAGGACGTCTCTCACGCTGCTTCCGTTGAACTCACTTTGAAAAGTGGTGTCGGCTGTTTTCGCCCAGGTCTCGTATTCGCGGGGATAATTTACGGCGAACAGTTCATTGCGCGATTCGATTCCGGTGATTTCAACCTTTTTGTTGTTCATCACGCTCGCAATTTCTGCCCGGCGTTGCGTCACGGATGCTGCCAGCATTCCAAGGAGGAAAACCACACCCATTGTCACGAAAAACAGGAGCCAGCCTACCCATGGCTTCATCCTGTTGTTATTCCTCTTCCTGTTCATAGTGTTATTATTGTATATATTGAATTCAGTGTCCGGCTTTTCGTTCTTGTTCGTTATATCCTGGTTCTTGCACTTTGGCTCCTGGCCCTTATTTTTTCATTTCGGCATTCTTTACCATATCCAGCAACCAGTCCGGCACATTGCTTGCCGGCATCGGTACACGTGCATTTGGAGTGGAGGAGAGCGATCTGCTCCGTGTGTGAGGCACATCTCTGTGGCAGTCCCAACAGGCTTTTCCGTCGGTATCCTTCATTTCTCTGTAACCCATGCGCCCTGTATTCACAAACTCGGTATTGAGTTGGGTGTGACAGCGAATGCAGTTGTCCATGATTACCTGAGAACTGGCTTCAATGGCCTGAATCGCCTGGCTTTCGCCGCGTACAGTGAAAATGACGGAATGGCGTAATCCGTCTGTCGCTTTAAAGTAATACCCTTTGATTTTATTGTCCTGGGGTACGTGACAGTCGTTGCAGGTGGTATTTCTGCCGTGTGAGCTGTGCATCCAGGTGGCGTAGTAGGGCCCCATGATGTGGCAGTTTACGCATGTGGCCGGATCGTTTGACAGATAGCTGTAAGCACGGGAAGCAAAAAAAGTATACACGAAGAGCCCCACGAAAGCGCCACAGATAATGATGGCAGGGTATTTCCATCCTCCGCGGGGCCTGACTTCATTCCAAAAGAACCGCAGCTTGCTCATGGTTAAACGCTTTAAATATATCTGTCAATAACAAAGAAAGGAATAATATTTGCAAAAAACTGTAATAATTATGACATTTGTAAAAAATGAGGAAGAGAAATGTACAATCGAAAAATCAATGAGGAAGAAGCAGATAATCCCGTCTGAGCCTGATTGTCAACAATAATAAAATACCGGAAGGAAAAAATGAAACTACAGCACCCTGAACTTGATTATCGCCGCATGATCTTTCAATGTCCCTTGTGCAGTTCAATTCCCGATGAACAACGTGACTCCTTTCTGGAAGACGTGCGGTTTTCAGTCAGGAGTTATCAGAAGGGAGACGTGATTGTTGCCCGGGGGGTTCGTTATGATTCGCTCTACGTCCTGATTATGGGCGAGATCGTAACAGAGATGGCCGATGAGAAAGGCGACTTTATGAAAGTAGAACAGATCAGGGCGCCCAATCCGATGGCAACGGGATTTCTATTCTCTTCGGATAATCGCTCTCCCGTATCTGCCATTTGCAATACAGCCTGTACTGTTGCGGTAATACCGAGAGATAATGTCTATTTTCTGATGAGAAAATACGAGTGTTTTATGATGTCATTTCTGGCATATATCTCCAACAAGGTGTTTTTTCTTTCCGAGAAACTGCGGCTGGTCTCCCTGCGTACCATCCGTGCGAAGCTTGCATACTACCTGCTGAAAGAATCGGAAGGGGAAAAGTCATTTCGGTTGAAAACATCGAAAGAAAGTATGGCTCGCCTGTTTGGCGTTTCGCGTCCCGCGCTGGTAAAAGTGATGATGGAGATGGCAGAGGAGGGGATGATTAATGTGAACCGGCGTGATATTCAAATCAACGACAGGGCAGCGCTGAGAAAAATGCTTTAAATGCATTGTTCCGAAATCAATTTCTGCATATTATCTTTGAATTATGGAGACATTCGCAGACAAAGTAATTGCATTCAACCGTCATTTGACGTACACCGGTAATTTGCCGGAGGGCTTTCGGGTGATGAACCCGTTTATGGACAATCCTGAAACCATGAAGGTGATGGACGAGTTTTACCACAAATATTACCACGATACGGAAAAACGGCGCTTTATTATCGGGATAAATCCGAGCCGCAATGGGGCGGGAGTGACCGGAGTACCTTTTACGGACACAAAGAGGCTGGAGAGCGCCTGTGATATTCAAATGAAATCGGCACGCACGCACGAGGTCTCCTCGGTCTTTCTTTATGATATGATCGAGGCATATGGTGGAACAGCCCGCTTCTATCAGAATTTTTATATTAATTCCCCATTTCCTCTGGCTATTATCAGGGAGACAGCAGGAGGTGCATGGCTCAATGCAAATTATTATGATGATCCGGAATTGTTTGAGTCGGTGAAGGAGTTTATGATCGACTCCTTGCATAAACACATCGGTATGGGACTCGACACGACCGAAGTGTTTATCCTCGGAAAGAAGAATGCAGACTATATCCGCAGGCTTAATGCCGAAGAGAAGTTATTCGACCGGCTTACGGTTCTGGAGCACCCCCGTTTTATCCAGCAATACAGATTGAAAGAAAAGCAACTCTACATCGATAAATATCTGCAGGCATTTCACGGTCGTTGATATAACAAACTGTAGTTTGCCGTGCTACCACAACTCTGATGTTTCCTTTTTTAGCCCGTATTTCCTTTTAATCTGAGTCGATGTTACGTCTTGAATATTTGGAGTATTATACGAGCGAGTAAAGGAGAAAGTGTAGTGCAGTGCCGGAAAATGTGCTCCGTTGATCCCGGATCCTTCATTATCTGCTGAATTGATGGGTAGATAAAAAAGAAAAACACTTGAAATCAGATATTCAAGTGTTTTTTTGGGTGGTGCCACCAG
>ENA-UOOR01000282-UOOR01000282.1-fermentation-metagenome-genome-assembly--contig:-NODE-282-length-78633-cov-177.664219_pt1 | contig 78633 bp, 63 predicted proteins | sample MGYA00245780_ERZ724029 | MGnify/ENA primary metagenome ERZ724029 (study PRJEB28704, sample SAMN03018315) | fermentation metagenome | biome: anthropogenic terrestrial biome; feature: soil...
CGGGGTGTATGTGTGGGTAATTACTTACGCGGATTATCTGGGGAAGGTGAGTACGCTAAGAGGGAGTGTGACGGTGGTGAGGTGAGTGATGGGTAATGGGTGATCTGTGATGTGTGATCAGTATTATGTGAACAGTTATCAGCATTCAGCAAATCTCGTGGAAACATCAAATCCCGCAAGAGGCGGACAGGCCTCAAATCCAGATAGGAAGGGCCGATTCGGAGAAAGCCCCGAGAGGAGGAACAACGATTCGCGATCAAATCCTCAAATCAACAAATCAACACATCAACAAATCATCAAATCCCGCCTGAGGCGGACAGGCAACAAATCATCACGTCAGCAGATTACGGATTACTCTCGAGCCGGTACTCATCACTCCAGATAATCCGGGTAAGTGCATCAATAACACTTTGGGTGGGATGGAAGTAATCAATAAAATTGTTGCGGTCTTCTTTAAGGTAAGTTAATTTATCCAGATTAATGGTATATCCATAACTATTGATATCTTTACGAAATCTAAGCCTGTCAGCTATCATTCCTTTTTCCTCCAAGTATTGATCTACTTCCTTATAAACCGGCAATATTACAAAACATAATTTTATATCATTATCACTACAATATTGTTTAATTTTGATGAATTCATCCCGATATTTGTCAGGATATATATAGTTTCCAAAAAACATATCAAGCCTTTTCCGGGCCATATTTTCCATATTCATGGGTGATAAATATTCATAAGACCGCTCTACGATGTAAGAATTGCGGCTTACTGCCCAGGCTACATTGGCTACGGCATCAAAAAATATTTCCCGGGTAGTGAAATACTCATAAGGCCTTTCAAAATAATCGGCAGCAAAGTGGAATAAATCGTATTGACGATTGGCATTATAATTCATAAATGCCACCTGAAAATAAACTTTTTCGAGTTTGCTATGCCTGGCGGCAAACCAGAACATATTGAACATAGTTTCAAAGCTGGAGCCGGGAGCACATAAATTATAATATGGCTCACCTGTAAGACTATCTACCAATACTACATCAATGTCTTTTCCCTGTGAGTCTCCTACTATAATATTGGGTACGGGATTTCGTTTAAATTCAATGGTTTTCCATAAAATATTGCCTCGTGGGCTACTCTCATCGGTACGTTGTATCACCCTGAATTTCTCTTTTGCAGGAATTACATGAAAGACATTGATGAAATTGTAAGGATCAACGATCAGAATAAATAATACATACACAAATAATGGTAAAGCGAATATCAGTCCTCTAAAAAAATATTTTTTCATAGTGCAGCTCAATTTTAAAATTGCAGATATACAAAGGTACTTCCTGCCCCGCTAAAATAAAAGATCATAGCCATCAGCAGGTAATATCCGCTCCAGCGCACCCAACGTGATTGCCTGAGAAAGAGTTTTGAGACGTTTACGCCTTTTTCTTCAAAATATTCCAGAAACATTAACACCCCAAATGCGGAGAGGCCTATAAAAAATGCAGCGGAATTGAAAATAAGTTTGTTGCCGCTAAATTTCAACTCAACATCCTGAAACAGATGGGTAATAAAATACCAGGCATCGCCAATATCTTTAGAATTAAAGAATACCAGGGTAAAACAGAAGAATATAAAAACCATCAACCGGCTGGCAAATTTTACCAATACAGGATTCATCCTGGAGATTATATTCATACGCTTCCTACGGGTAATAAATTCATAACTGATGGCCAGCCCCTGCAGCACTCCAACCACCACAAAGGTCCAATTGGCGCCATGCCAGATACCTATGACAAAAAAAGTAATGAAAATACCTGTAATGGCCGCCCTGTTTCCAAACCTTCGATATTTAATTATAAAAGGATTATATATAAAATCGTTGCACCAGGAACTCAGGGAGATGTGCCACCTGCGCCAGAATTCCCCTACGGTGCGGGAAAAAAACGGGCGGTTGAAGTTGTCGATCAATTTAATGCCAAACACGCGGCCAATACCAAGTGCCATATCTGTATAGCCCGAGAAATCACAATATAAGTGTAAAGTTTGTACTATGAAAACCAGCATCAGAGATATTCCGGAGTAATTTTCCACATTACTGAAAACCAAATTCACCGGACCGGCCAAATTGTCACCAATAACCACCTTTTTAAACATTCCCCATAAAAACAGCCTCAATCCGGCACTCACATTTTCCTGAGAGAAGGTTATATTATTGTTGACCTGAGGCAGGAAATGCGCAGAACGCTCCACAGGGCCAGCAAGGAATTTGGGAAAAAAAATCATATAATTGGCAAAAAGCACAAAATTTGTTTCTGCTTTTTCAGCCTTGCGATTTATACGAATGATGTAGCCAAGCGCCTGAAAGGTATAATAAGAAATACCCAACGGGATAATAAGATCAATGTGTTGAAGCCAGGCATTTTGTCCGGTCCAGCCAATAATCACATTCAGGTTATCAAACAAAAAATTGATGTACTTGAAAAAAGCAAGTATGCCTATGTCAAGTCCGATGGCTAACCAGAAAATGAAAAGTCGCTTATTGGTTAAAATATTGTTATACAACCATTTGCCTAAAAAATAATTGATCGTTACAAACAATAAAGTAAAAAGCAGTATATTTGGAGAAATAATCCCGATAAAAACAGCGCTGGAAAGAAACAATACCCATTGCTTCATGGTTTTCCCCACCTTGTAATACACCATTACCGTGACGAAAAAGAAAACGAAAAAATGGAAGGTGTTGAATTGCACTGTTTATAGGGCTTTTGGTATTAACTGATAAACAATATAATCATGAACAGGTTTAAATCTATTCTTCTATTAACAAATTTCTTTGTCCTTATCTTTATGCTGACAACTTCCTGCAAAGATGAAAAAAAAATCGAAACAAACGACAAGGCAACCAATATCTTGTTTTTGCATCATAGCACCGGCGGGGTAGTCTGGAAAGGTCAGGAAACGGGATTTAAGAAAATTTCGCGTTTTTTCACAGAAACCAATGCACTGCCTTCCTGGTTTGAAAACTACAACAAAGAAAACCAGACCAATTACGCTGTGCGCGAACAGAACTTCCCTAAAGCACAGCCTTACGGATGGAATAACTACCCTTACGATTATTACCAGATTTGGGTAGCCAATGCTGGTTCTGATCCTTATAAGGAAGAGCCAACGCTTGAAATGCTTACCCCCGATTATGATCTGATTGTTTTCAAACATTGCTTTCCGGTTGGAAACATACAACCCGATACAGGCGAAGGAGATGTTACTTCACCCACCAAAACACTGGAAAACTACAAACTGCAATATGTTGCCCTGCGCGACAAAATGCATGAATTTCCCAATACAAGATTTTTAGTGTGGACGGCTGCAGCTCATGTAGAAGGAAATGCAACCATTGAAGAAGCCAGACGCACACGAGAATTTGTTAACTGGGTTAAAAACGAATGGGATGAACCGGAAGATAATATATTTTTGTGGGATTTCTACGAATTGGAAACAGAAGGTGGTGATTTTTTGAAAGCCGAATATAGTGCTAAAGCCGGAGACTCACATCCATCGGCTGCATTCGGACAAAGAGTTGCCCCATTGTTGGGAAATCGCATGGTGGATGTACTGGAAAACAACGGCCAGAACACAAACCTCAAAGGGGAAACAAAATAATCATACTCTTGTTATTATTCAAAACTAACACAACCATATAATATCATGTCTGACATCACTCAAATCAAGGGGCAACTGAAACAATTTATTGCCGAAACCTCATTTGTATCCATTGACAAAATAAAAGATGATACCCTTATATTTGTAGAAGGCATCTTTGATTCCATGGGGTTTCTATCGCTTATCAATTTTGTGGAAGATAATTTTAAGATTAAAGCAGCCGATTCCGAATTACTCGAAGCCAATTTTGAATCGGTAGAGGCCATTGCCAATTTCATACAATCCAAACTCAATTAGGATTGAGCTATGTGCGGCATTTCAGGAATTTTGAATTTAAGGGCAACCAATACGCCACCTAAAGAAGAAGAACTTACCCGCATGCTCGCCGCCATCCGTTATCGCGGACCCGATGAAAGCGGCATCTATCTTGGATCAAATATAGGTTTGGGAAACGTTCGTCTGAGCATTCTCGATTTGTCAACAGGCCAGCAACCCATCTCAGTGCGTCAGGGTCGCTATTGGATTGTTTACAACGGCGAATTGTTCAATTATATTGAAATCAGGCGAACCCTTGAGGCTGAAGGCATTTCATTTGTCACCACCAGCGACACTGAGGTGGTACTTCAGGCTTATGCTCAATGGGGAGCTGCCTGTTTACAGAAATTTAATGGTCAGTTTGCCATTGCCATTTGGGACAATCAGGAGCAGGAACTCTTTCTTGCACGTGACAGGGTGGGCATCCGACCGCTATTTTACACACATTCCCGTGGACGATTTATATTCTGCTCCGAAATCAAAGGCATTTTTCAGATCTCCGGTGTCCGCAGAGCCATCAACCATAAAGCATTATCACAGATATTTACTTTCTGGACCACCATCACTCCACAAACGCCTTTTGAAGATGTTTTTGAGTTATCACCCGGCCATTTTATGAAAATAAAAAATGGAAAGCTGGAAACTTCTGCTTACTGGTCTCTGCAATTTCCGTTACCGGATAACTATAGTCGGAAACATTTCAATGAAAGTGTGGAAGAGTTACGTGACTTGTTCCGCAATGCTGTGAAAATACGATTAAGGGCAGATGTAGAAGTTGCCGCATACCTTAGCGGGGGTATTGATTCCAGTGTTACCACAGCCTTTATCCATGAATTAGAACCACGTATGCTTAATACTTTTTCTATTGGTTTTAAGGATAAGACTTTTGATGAAACAGGCTATCAGCTTGAAGCAGCCCAATATTTTAACACCAACCATACTGCCTTTACCTGTTCTTCGGAAGATATTGGCCAGGCATTTTATGATACCATACGCCATACAGAATTTCCTGTTCTGCGAACTGCACCCACACCCATGTATCTGCTTTCAAAGAAAGTGCGAGAGCAAAACATCAAGGTAGTCATCACCGGTGAGGGTGCCGATGAGATGCTTGCCGGATATAACATCTTTAAGGAAGCCAAAATCCGGCGTTTCTGGGCACAAAATCCTCAAAGTGACATCCGGCCCCTTTTGTTAAAAAAACTGTATCCTTATCTTCCCATGATGAAGGATGCCAGAACCCCGGTACTTAAAATGTTTTTTGGCTATCGTCTTTCCGATACCAGTCATCCCTGTTATTCCCATCTTTTACGTTGGCACAATACCTCCCGCATTCAAAACTATTTTTCAGGTGAGGTTCAGGCAGAACTTGAAAATTATGATCCCCTGGATGAGGTGAGCCATATTCTTGCAGATAACTTCAATCAATGGGGTGATCTGGCAAAGTCTCAATTTTTAGAATCAGGTATATTTATGTCAGGTTATCTGCTTTCCTCACAAGGCGACCGCATGGCCATGGCAAATTCAGTTGAAGGTCGTTATCCATTTCTGGATCACCGCATTATAGAATTTTCAGCCTCACTGCCTGAACGCTACAAGTTGAACAGTTTAAATGAAAAGTTCATCCTCAAGAAAATGATGGAGGGAAAAATCCCTGAATCAATATTAAAACGCCACAAACAAGCATACAGGGCTCCGGTACAAGCCAGCTTTTCCGGCATCAATGCGCCTGATTATGTTAAAGAACTCACTGATGCCTCCACCCTGAATGCTTATGGCTACTTTGATGCCATAAAAGTGGAAAAGCTCATGAAGAAAATTAATGACCAAAGCGAGATATCAGAAATGGAGAATATGGCACTGGCCGGAGTATTATCCACTCAGTTGCTCCATCATTTCTTTATTGATGACAATGTGTTGGTTTCAAAGGATAAAAAGCCGGCTAATCTGAAAATTTTCCGAGAACCTTAAAGCATTTCAGGCAATCCGGCTAAAGCGAAGATTAATGTTCGCTATACGGTGTAATTAATAAATTGTTATCTCAGATGTGTAAGGTTTCTTTAATTAGGGGAGTATAAGTTACTTTAAAAAAGGGCAGCAGGGTTCATTTGTTCATTTATCTGTTTACCTTTGTATAAGAATTGCTGTTAAATCGCACTCATTCCTGTTTAAATATTGATAGAATGACACTCCGTCCCGATATATTAGGTAACTTGTTAAGTGTAATGGGTTCACTGGCATTGTTTCTGCTGGGCATGAAACTAATGAGTGAAGCATTGCAACGTATTATGGGCAGCAGGCTGAGACAATTATTTACAAGTGGGCCTACCAATCGTTTAAATGACGTAGCATCCGGAGCACTGGTTACCGGTCTCACTCAGTCTTCCTCTGCAGTAATATTACTCATTATCAGCTTTATAAGTGCGGGATTAATCCCAATAATGCAGGGCTTATCTGTAATGATAGGTGCCAATATTGGTACTACCATAACCGGATGGATCATTGCTTTACTGGGTTTTAACAGTCACTTTCTTGTTTATTTACTGCCACTTATGGGAATAAGCCTACCCCTGTTGTTTATTCCGGGTAGACATTACCGGGCTTATGGAGAATTTTTAATGGGCTTTTCCATGCTGTTTTTGGGTGTATATTTTCTTACCTGGTCACTTTCAGCAAATGCTCCACTCAATGAATGGGTCAATCAATATACCCATGATATATTTACCTGGAAACAATTGCTGCTTTATACTTTTGCGGGAATATTGCTATCTATTGTTATTCCATCATCCAATGCTACCCTTGCATTGATATTTGTGCTGTGTTTTGCTGGTTACCTTCCCCTGGAATATGCTGCATCCCTGGTAGCAGGTCAAAATTTTGGCACTACAATATGGGTAATACTTGCAGCCTATCATGCCAATGCGGCTTCACGCCGTATAGCCGCCGGCCATTGGTGGTTCAACCTTATCGGGCTGGTTCTTTCGTTGATACTATTTTACCCATTGCTTTGGGTTTCCATTGAAGTAGCACTTTTTATTTCCCAGACTACTGTACTAAATCCAACCGCCGCCCCGATTGCCTTAGCTGCTTTCCATACATTTTTCAACTTACTTCCTGCCCTGGTAATTATACCCGCGATGCCTGCCTTCAAATGGCTGATTTATCAATTTATCCCCTACCGGTCAGGAGAAAACAAAGCCTTGCAACTTCGCTATTTCAAATCGAGGTTTATTGTAAGTAATGAAGTAAATCTGATACAGGCGGCAGAAGAAATTCACTTGTTTGGCAAACATGTTGAATTGATGTTTTCGTTGATTCCCAAATATCTCACTGAAAAGCACGCAGATAAATTTGAAAAAATTCAAAAGAGATTATTCAGGCTGGAAGACAGGGCGGATGAACGTGAACGACTGATTGAAAATTTCATTACCCATATTGCCGAAAACGATCTTACAGAAGCCAACGCCCGACGTATCCGCTCTATGCTTAAAATCATCAACAACCTGGAAAGCATTGCGGATCAGTGTATGCAGATGGAACGAACCATCCGGCGAAAGAATGAGGCCAATGCCTGGTTTACTCCAGAAATGCGTGCAAATGTTTTCACCATGTTTGGCCATGTTCAACACGCACTTGAGGTAATGAACAATAACCTCTCCAATGACTACCGGCCAGGAATACTTCTGGAAGCTACCCAACTGGAATTACAAATTAATGAGCTGCGCAATACCATGCTGGATGAAAATATGCAACGGTTTAACCGCGGCGATTTCACTTACAGTCACCTTAAATTCTTCAGCGACCTGATGAATGAATGTGAGAAACTGGCCGACCACATTATTAATGTGAACCAGGCCATAGCCAGTAATATGCGTAAAACCCGGGCTATTTAACATTAACTTAATATTGAATCTGTTGTAGCAAACATTTACTACTTAAATTTGCCATCAAATAATCCCTGAATCAGGATGTTTAATATTTATCTGGTTTTTATTATTTTTCTCTTTATTCTCGCATTCTCCGATCTGATGATTGGGGTATCCAATGACGCGGTAAACTTTCTGAATTCCGCTATAGGATCCAAAATAGCTTCCTTTCGTACCATTTTAATAGTAGCCAGCTTAGGCATAGTTATTGGCGCAACTTTTTCGAGTGGCTTAATGGAAATAGCCCGTAAAGGTTTATTTTTTCCGGCACAGTTCACCTTCTCAGAAGTTCTGGTTATATTTTTGGCTGTAATGATTTCCGATGTTATTATGCTGGATTTATATAATACTATGGGTTTGCCCACTTCAACCACCGTATCTATCGTATTCGATTTACTCGGAGCATCCATGGCCATTGCGATTATCAAAATATCAGCATCGGCTGAAACGCTCCAGGATCTGGGGCTGTACATTAATTCGGGAAAGGCACTGGCCATTATTACCGGAATTCTGGTTTCGGTAGCCGTGGCCTTTACCATTGGGGCACTGGTGCAATACATCACCAGGGTAATATTTACCTTTAACATTCGCCACAACTTAAAATATTACGGTTCCATCTGGGGTGGTATTGCCATTACCGGAATTATCTATTTTATGATTATTAAAGGTGCCAAAGGAGCTTCGTTTATTACGCCGGAAACCCTTAACTATATTGATAACCATACGTTTACCATTCTACTGGGCAGCTTTGCCATTTGGACCATATTATTGCAATTATTCAGTATGTTATTCAAACTGAATATTTTAAAATTCATTGTGCTCAGCGGTACCTTTGCATTGGCGATGGCCTTTGCTGGCAACGACCTGGTAAATTTTATCGGAGTTCCACTTGCCGGGCTTAAAGCTTATCAGCTTTTCACCGCCGTTCCGGGAGCCAATCCCGAAACATTTTTGATGTCGGGACTTGCGGATGATGTTACTACTCAAACCTGGATACTATTGATGGCCGGTATCATTATGACTTTTGCCCTGTGGACTTCCAAAAAAGCACGTTCTGTACTGGAAACATCCGTTGATCTTAGCCGGCAGGGAGAGGGCAATGAGCGATTCAACTCATCCATCATGTCGCGTAATCTGGTAAGGGGTGCCCGGAATATTTCGTCAGCCATAAGTGGAATTATACCCATAAGAATAAATGACTGGCTCGAAAGCCGATTTGTACCACCGGATGAGATTACCAAAAAACAAGCACCCCAGGGAGCGGCATTCGACACCCTGCGAGCCAGTGTTAACCTGGTGGTGGCCAGTATGCTTATTGCGCTCGGCACCTCACTGAAGCTACCTTTATCAACCACTTATGTTACTTTTATGGTTGCCATGGGTTCTTCACTTTCTGACAGGGCCTGGGGCCGCGAAAGTGCCGTATACCGTATCACGGGCGTACTTTCTGTTATCGGAGGCTGGTTTTTTACCGCCCTTGCTGCCTTTACAGCTTCATTTATCGGAGCCATTATTCTTTATTATGGAGGTATGATTGCCGCAGTGCTTTTGCTTTCAGTAGCAGGCACTTTGATATACCGAACTCACCGCATTCATATGCGCCGGACAGAAACCAAAGCAGAAGAAGAGCGTTCCATCAAAATAAACGAAGAACTTAATACCGAAAGCATTATTGTCAGATGCTCCATCTCCATTCAGGATGTATTGCATCAAACCAAATCCATCTTTAACCAAACCGTGATCGGACTGGTAGATGAAGACCGGAAAGTATTGAAAAATGCACGCAATGAATCGGAAAGGTTAAATGTATTGACCAAAAAATTAAAAAACCAGATAAACCTCACCCTGTCGCATTTGCGTGAAGATTCCATTGAATCGGGCCATTATTATGTGCAGGCCATCGACTATCTGCGCGAAATAAATCATTGTATTTCATACATCATAAATCCCAGCTACGAACATGTCGAAAACAATCACCGCCCGCTGGTGCCTGTTCAGATTGAGGAAATATCGCGACTTAACGGAGAAATTTCATTTCTGCTGGATGAAGCTATAGAGATGTTGAAAAACAAGGATTATGATGATTTTGACCGTATCATTTCCCGCCATCAGAATGTGATGAGGGTAGTGGAAGATACCCGGAAAAAACAGGTTAAAAGGATAAAAAGCAACGAAACAGGCACCCGGAATTCTATCCTTTATTTAAATATGCTGGCTGAAATTAAAAACCTCTCCTTGTTTACGGTCAATCTGCTCAAATCGAGCCGGGAACTTTTTCGAACGGGAAATTCTGATATTTTATAAGGCACTAACAGGTGAACCGGACAGTTTTATGCAGAATATCAAATAAGTTAACAAATTGCGCCATGTTAGCTATAAATAAAAATGAATTTTTTAAATGACCTGAAATAAAAAATAATACCCTCCCGATGACAGGATTAATATAATATTTAACATTTAATTAATATTAAACTTGCTATAGATTAACTTTTACTGCTTAAATTTGCAATAAAATAACCCCTGAATCAGGATGTTGAGCATTTATCTGGTTTTCATTATTTTTCTGTTTGTGCTCGCTTTTTCCCTGCTGATGATTGGGGTATCCAATGATGCGGTAAACTTTCTTAATTCAGCTGTTGGTTCAAAGATAGCTTCCTTTCGTACCATATTAATTGTAGCCAGCATAGGCATAGTTATTGGCGCAACTTTCTCGAGTGGCTTAATGGAAATAGCCCGTAAAGGTTTATTCTTTCCGGCCCAGTTCAGCTTTTCGGAAGTTCTTATTATATTTTTAGCAGTAATGATTTCTGATATTATTTTGCTAGACCTATATAACACCATGGGATTGCCCACTTCAACCACCGTATCTATCGTATTCGATTTACTCGGAGCATCCATGGCCATTGCGATTATCAAAATATCAGCATCGGCTGAAACGCTCCAGGATCTGGGGCTGTACATTAATTCGGGAAAGGCACTGGCCATTATTACCGGAATTCTGGTTTCGGTAGCCGTGGCCTTTACCATTGGGGCACTGGTGCAATACATCACCAGGGTAATATTTACCTTTAACATTCGCCACAACTTAAAATATTACGGTTCCATCTGGGGTGGTATTGCCATTACCGGAATTATCTATTTTATGATTATTAAAGGTGCCAAAGGAGCTTCGTTTATTACGCCGGAAACCCTTAACTATATTGATAACCATACGTTTACCATTCTACTGGGCAGCTTTGCCATTTGGACCATATTATTGCAATTATTCAGTATGTTATTCAAACTGAATATTTTAAAATTCATTGTGCTCAGCGGTACCTTTGCATTGGCGATGGCCTTTGCTGGCAACGACCTGGTAAATTTTATCGGAGTTCCACTTGCCGGGCTTAAAGCTTATCAGCTTTTCACCGCCGTTCCGGGAGCCAATCCCGAAACATTTTTGATGTCGGGACTTGCGGATGATGTTACTACTCAAACCTGGATACTATTGATGGCCGGTATCATTATGACTTTTGCCCTGTGGACTTCCAAAAAAGCACGTTCTGTACTGGAAACATCCGTTGATCTTAGCCGGCAGGGAGAGGGCAATGAGCGATTCAACTCATCCATCATGTCGCGTAATCTGGTAAGGGGTGCCCGGAATATTTCGTCAGCCATAAGTGGAATTATACCCATAAGAATAAATGACTGGCTCGAAAGCCGATTTGTACCACCGGATGAGATTACCAAAAAACAAGCACCCCAGGGAGCGGCATTCGACACCCTGCGAGCCAGTGTTAACCTGGTGGTGGCCAGTATGCTTATTGCGCTCGGCACCTCACTGAAGCTACCTTTATCAACCACTTATGTTACTTTTATGGTTGCCATGGGTTCTTCACTTTCTGACAGGGCCTGGGGCCGCGAAAGTGCCGTATACCGTATCACGGGCGTACTTTCTGTTATCGGAGGCTGGTTTTTTACCGCCCTTGCTGCCTTTACAGCTTCATTTATCGGAGCCATTATTCTTTATTATGGAGGTATGATTGCCGCAGTGCTTTTGCTTTCAGTAGCAGGCACTTTGATATACCGAACTCACCGCATTCATATGCGCCGGACAGAAACCAAAGCAGAAGAAGAGCGTTCCATCAAAATAAACGAAGAACTTAATACCGAAAGCATTATTGTCAGATGCTCCATCTCCATTCAGGATGTATTGCATCAAACCAAATCCATCTTTAACCAAACCGTGATCGGACTGGTAGATGAAGACCGGAAAGTATTGAAAAATGCACGCAATGAATCGGAAAGGTTAAATGTATTGACCAAAAAATTAAAAAACCAGATAAACCTCACCCTGTCGCATTTGCGTGAAGATTCCATTGAATCGGGCCATTATTATGTGCAGGCCATCGACTATCTGCGCGAAATAAATCATTGTATTTCATACATCATAAATCCCAGCTACGAACATGTCGAAAACAATCACCGCCCGCTGGTGCCTGTTCAGATTGAGGAAATATCGCGACTTAACGGAGAAATTTCATTTCTGCTGGATGAAGCTATAGAGATGTTGAAAAACAAGGATTATGATGATTTTGACCGTATCATTTCCCGCCATCAGAATGTGATGAGGGTAGTGGAAGATACCCGGAAAAAACAGGTTAAAAGGATAAAAAGCAACGAAACAGGCACCCGGAATTCTATCCTTTATTTAAATATGCTGGCTGAAATTAAAAACCTCTCCTTGTTTACGGTCAATCTGCTCAAATCGAGCCGGGAACTTTTTCAAACCAGTCATGGCGCACATCCCAACTAATTCTTTTTCCAGCTCAATAGGAAATTAAAGATCACAGGCTTTCAGTCAATTCTTTAAAAATGCAGTTTCCGGGTTAGAAATGAATCAATTGCTTACCGGGGAATGAAAATATTTAGTATTTTTAACCATCATTTAAACTCATTCTGTCATGAAAAGCTCACTCATCATTTCCTTAATTGGTATGGTTCTGGTTGTAATCCTTGCTGTTCAGAATTCAGCCGTCGCCTCGCTGCGGCTATTCTTCTGGAACATTGAAATGTCATTGTCCCTTATGTTGTTGATCATATTCCTGCTGGGTGCACTCAGCGGTTATATATTGAACTTCTCCATGGAATTAAGACGAAGACGGGGCAATAAAGTTCAGTGATGGGCAAGCGGTGGTGCAGCAATTAAACTATACTTTAACAGAAAGCGCGGACACTGCGTCACAGCCCGCTTTGAAAATGGGTGTAAAATTTTCCTCTGCTGTTAGCCGCAAATGCAGTCGGGAACTGCTGCAAAAAAGCGGGAACAAACCGGCAGCTTCAAACAACACCTCGTCTAAAACTTCAAAATTGCCGGCATTTAATCTATTCAACAGCTGGTTTAGTTGCTGCCATGATGCCATTTCGGGTGCCATACCAGGAGTCAAACTTTGTATTTTATCTGAATTTTGAAGCACTTTTTGAGTATTGGTATAGGTGCCACCGTTTTCCCATGGCCAGGAGGCAGGCAAAATAAGGTGAGCCAAAGCAGCGGTTGGCGTAAGAAAATAATCCTGCACCACCGTAAAGTCAGCATTTCCAATGGGTTCAGAGAACCTTTCAGGCTCAAAAGCACAACCCACCGGATCCTCGCCAAAAATAAACAGCTTTTTGTAATACCCTCTCTCCAGTTTTTCCAGGCTAATGCCCTCACCATCTGGCAGTTCGCCCGATTGCCAGGCCTGCTGAAATCGCTGTCTTACCAAAGGATCATGCCAGTTGTCTGTACCTGGGCTGAATGAAGGCATGACTCCCATATCATACAACCCATGGGCATTATTTTTTTCCTTCAACAGCATCAGCCCGCTACCTGTTTTTCCATGTTTACCACTTATACAAGCCAGATTAAACAGTTCACTACAGGTAGAAGCACCGGAATTATTTTCTGCAAACAAAAGTACTGCCGATTTATCTCCGAGATAAGAAGTTGCGAAAGCGCTTACCACCTCTGCCCCTACCCCTGCCAGTTGGACCAATGATTCAAAAGAATTACTGAGCAGATGTTTCCGGTATTCTTCAAAATTTCCAATGAGCGGTTCCAGAAAAAGGTGATCTTCGAGATGTTCAGTAAGAATGTAATGATTCACCGCTTTTATGAAATTATAGATGGAAGTAACCCTGATGGTTTTCTGTTGAAAAGATCCTGAGATATCTCCTTCTGCACTTATTGCGGTTACCCGGCATCCATGGTCAAGTTGTTGTTTAAAAATAAAATCAGCAAGCACTGGATGCGTAATGGTTACATCTGCACCTATCAGATACACATGGGTGGTCAGTTCCATTTCGGGAAAGGGCAAATTTGCTTTTGAAAGCCCGGCATAAGCCAATTCGCGTCCCAAATAATGGAATGTATTGATATTATTGGTTCTGGCCCCTGCCCTGGCCAGTTTCTGAATTAGATATTGTTCTTCATTACCTATACGGGCACCGGCAAAAAAAGCCATATCGCTGGGATCGCAGGTTTTAATTTCGTCGGTTATAAGTGCAAAGGCATCCTGCCATGCAATGGGCTTAAATCCACCATTATCACGTAGTAATGGTTGGATTATTCTGGGTAGTTTCTTCAGCTCTTTGACAGCGGCCAAAGGTAAAGCACAGTACTCTCCTTCTGGATTGATGAGTCCACCAATCCCCTGTATATTAGCAATTTGTCCATTTTGTACAACAACCTCCAGGCTGCATCCAACCGAACACACAGGGCAAATAGTCCTTACGTTGACCGGGGTTACATTGTCGTTTACCTGCATAATTCAGCTTTTTGATCCATTATTTATCAAACAAAAGTACCGCATATATATGGAAGGGAATGAGAAATACATCAAAAAAAGGTTGTTGTGCAACCGGAGTCACAGCAACAACCTGTTAAAATAACTTATAAATGCTGACTATTTTACAACAATAAGCTTTTGGGGAGCAGATTTCTGTTTGTCTTTACTCAGGAAATAGAGATATATGCCAGGTGAATAATTGTCCAGATCAATCCTGATCAAAGATGATTTACCAACCAACTGCTCTGACATTTTTCGGCCATTGATATCATATATTTCAAGCAAACTTCCCTGGCCGGCTGCTGACACGTTAATCCAGGTATAATCGCTAGCCGGATTGGGATAATTCTGACCCGTCATTAATGAACTCATAGCCTCATCAAATGACACATTTACCAGTTTGTCAATAAGCCAATCATGGCTGAGTTGCACAATCTGGTTTGTAATATCAGTATTGGAGATCATTTCTAATCCAATACCAAAATATATACTGCGGAAATTATCCCCATCATACCTGATGGCTGCGATTTTGGATTCTACCGGATAATGAAAAATGGCATTGGCTCCCGGGCCGGGATTGATGACATCGGGATACAAGTAACCACCAAAAACATCCACAATAGCTGACTGAGCTACCTGTCCAAACACCGGGTCACCCGCTACTGCGATTAATTTATTGTTGGCAGAATTTCCATCATCCACAAAAACGGCATTAAGATAATTGGTGTAGAAATTCCGGGTCACCGGTGTTCCATTCGAATTGGCGTCACCACTCATAATATCCCAACCAATATCCTGGCCGCCCATAAAAACGCTATGTCCTGCATCCATAAATTGCATTACTGCTGTGGCCTGTTCATCGGTGATGGCCGGAAAGGTCCATGAAACATTGAGCCACAGGGTCAATACCTCACTCCAAACATTTGCATTAATAATATCTACCATTACGTTGGCATTGGTGAGGGCGAAAGTGTTATTACCGGCGGCGGCGAGTGCATCGGTATAAACATGGGCAAACTGGGCTGCTTCGGGGCCACCGGTGGCATTAACCACCAGGTCGGTTACGCCCGAAATTATTCTTAGATAAACCACTTTATCCGGTGCAGAAGGGAAGGCAACAGATTTCATGTGCACCGCGTAGGTGGCAAATCCGGCAGAAGCGCCTGGATTGACATTTACGATAATTGATTCAGGACTATCTTCAGGAAGCTGTACGGTAGCTGTTCCGGGATATTCCACGCCATCAATCAAGAATGAACTTACCCAGTCAGCAGGGGCATCTCCGGATTCAATGCAAAACTCCATAGTTGCACCATCCACAAGGTTACTTAAAGCTTCTATTTCGAATGTAGTAGTTGAATCAGGAGAACCGGTTTTAATGTTTGCATCCTGCACGGCGAGTGATCCAATGCAGAGATTGGTTCCATCTATTGCAGGAACAGCATATCCGGTATATATTTCCTGGTGGCTTTCGGTAACAAAAGCAAGTACTTCCATATGTTCCACAATGGCCGGTATATTGGTATAACTTTCAGGAACTACATAGGTATATATTCTATTTACGAGCGATCCCTGGGTGGTGGTGGTTACTTCATCACCCCACTGGCCAGTAATGAAATGGCGAAGCATATGCATGTGGCAATAGTTATTCCCTGCACCACCCCCTGATTGCGGGCCAAAGATGCTGTCCTGTATCAGAGCCAGATGGATAAAATTGGATGAAGCGGGTGCATCGGAAGTATAATAAAGTTCAACTTCAATGGTTAAAGTACGGGTATCAGCTTCATACTCTGAAATAACTCCGACATTTACCGGAGAGATTTGCTGCATAATGGTGTACGCTGATACTGCCCAGGATCCACGGCCCATGCCGGTAGCTGAACCACTGAATACATGACGGTTTACAGTGCCCATTGGGTAACCGTTGATGGCTGCCTGAGAAGCAAGAGGATTACCGAAAGGGGTACGATAATCAGGAGCATTACCTGAAGGAACGGCGTAACTACCCTGATGTATGGCAATGGTAAAAGCCCTTCCCGGATTGTCATTCAGCAAGGCGGCAGCTATGGCATGACCATCGGGACAATTGGGGCAATACATGCCGGTAAACTCTTCGAGTATAGCATTCTTAGGCAATGGATCGGTACACACAATACTTTGCGATAACAAGCTGCCTGAAATAAGAAGGAGAGCAATGATTAAGGTAAAAATGTTTTTCATGATTTAGTGGATGAGTTAAGATTATTTGAGGATGCAAATATGTATATAAATAAGTTAATTCACACGTTTTTCCGTATAAAAAGCAAAGGTGCAATCCATATTCATGGTTCAGGCAAGCGCCCGATGAAGCATGGCCAGCGCTGCCAGAGCGGTGCGCCGGATATTCCTGTCCCGTTGATCACCAAAAATAAATTTTCTGGTTTGGGTTTTTTCAGGAGTAATCAAACAAATCCAGATGGTACCCACCGGTTTTTCGGGGCTTCCACCTCCAGGCCCGGCAATACCCGACACAGCTATTATGCAGTCTGCATTTAATAATTGTTTGGCCCCCATTGCCATTTCAAGTACTACCTCTTCACTTACTGCGCCCTTATTTTGCAGTGACCCGGCGGAAACACCCAGTACCTTTTCTTTCACCTCATTGGAATAGGAAACCACTGAGCCTTTAAAATAATCAGAACTCCCGGCTATGCTGGTAATCAGATGAGCTATATAACCACCGGTGCAACTTTCGGCAGTTGCCAGGGTAAGGTTTTGATTGCGAAGCAGGTTTCCACACAAACCTTCAAGAGTATCGGTACCTTCACCAAAAATATAGTCCGGTATTATTTTATACAGGGCATCTATTCTGTTATTGAGTTCCTGTTGTAACACTTCTTTGTCCTTTCCCCTGCCCGACAGACGCAAACGAACAATGCCGGGTTGTGGCAAATAGGCAAGTTTTATGTATGACGGGAGTGCGTCCTCCCAGTCGCTGATTTTGTCGGCAAGAAAGGACTCACCTACACCCTGAGTAAGCACGGTACGATGCAATACAACCTTATTGTTTCTGGCAGCCAGACGAGGAATTACAAAATTCTGCATCAATCCTTTCATTTCGAAAGGGACGCCAGGCATACTGACATAAATTTTGTTTTCTTTTTCAAACCACATGCCCGAAGCCGTACCCTGAGCATTGATCAGCGGATCACAGGCTTCAGGAAGTTCAGCCTGAGCCCTGTTAACAGGCGTAAGTGCATATCCTCTGGAAACAAAAATCCTTTCTATATTTCTGAGTGCATCCTCATTCAATACCAGTCTGGTGTCGAAATATTCACAAAGGGTTTGCTTGGTAATATCATCACGGGTGGGCCCCAGACCGCCGGTAATGAGCACTATATCAGCATGTGTGGCAGCTTGTTTCAAGGTGTCCAGAATTTGTTCCCTGTCGTCAGAGATACTGGTTATCTGAGTAACGTTAACACCAATAATATTCAGTTGTTCGGCCATCCAGGCTGAATTGGTATCAATAACCTGACCTATAAGGATTTCATCCCCTATGGTAACAATTTCGGCAAGCATAGTATAGGATTTTATTTTCCGGCACTGGCCGGAAATGGCAAAATTAGCAAAATTAGCTGCGCTCGGCTGAAGTTATTGCCTGATCCCATGTATTCATTTACCTAACCAATTAAAAATATTGTATCTTTACTTTCAATATTCAAAATATATCAGAATCAAATACGGTTAATAGTGAAATTACTCATTAATGCCTCGAACATACACATTGCGGGGCCTTTACAAGTGGCAATATCAGTCATTCATGAGTTAAAACACTTCCCCGAACATGAGTACCATTTGTATTTATCGGCGGAGGTTGAAAATCAAATTGATCTAACACAACTGCCGGCTAATTTTCACACTTACCGTTTTTCAGGATATTCACGGGGCAAAAACTGGATTAGCCGTGCATGGTTGCTGATTCGACGCATACAACGCAGTGCTATGTTGGAAAAAGTAATCAATCCGGATGTGGTTTTTACCATATTTGGTCCCATTTTCTGGAAACCCAGGTCACTCCATCTGGCAGGGTTTGCTATTCCTTTTTGCATCTATAAGGAATCTCCTTATTTTACAGAAGCACCCAGGTTTGAGCTTTTTAAACGAAAACTAATCAATCGGATGCGTACAAAGCTCTTTCTGCAAAATACCGATTATCTGGTAGTAGAAACTGAGGAGGTAAAAGAAAGAATGATTCAGTCATTTGGGATAAATTCCGATCGCATTGCCGTGGTTTCAAATACAGTGAGCAATATCTATCATCAGCCTTCGGCCTGGTCAGATAAGATTAAGCTTCCGCCCCGGATTCCGGGAGAGTTCCGGTTAATTACCCTTTCGGCAAATCATCTTTATAAGAATCTTCGCATTATAGATCCGGTTATTACCCGGCTAAGGATGCTCAAGCCAGAGCTGAACATAAAATTTATTCTGAGCATACAGCCGCATCAAATTAAAATCAGTAAAGAGAATCTTAAATATGTTCATTTCACAGGGCCGGTAAAAGTGAATGAATGTCCCCATCTATACCAGCAATGTGATTTTATGTTTCTACCCTCGTTGCTCGATTGCTTTTCAGCCAGCTATCCCGAAGCCATGAAAATGGGGTTGCCCATACTTACTTCCGACATGCCTTTTGCACATAATGTTTGTAAGGATGCAGCGATCTATTTCGATCCGGTTAACCCTAAAGATATTGCCCTGAAAATTCTTTCGTTGGTTAATGATCCGGTTATGGGTGCTAAAATGGTTGCTTATGGGAAAAGACAACTTTCCAGCTTCGAAACTGCAACTTCCAGGGTTGAGAAATACCTGAAGCTGGTTGAAAAACTCATGATGTCGGCCAGTTCGGATGAACGCGGATTGCGAAACTAATCACCTCACCACCTTTAGTGTTACTCCGTGAAAATGACTATTCTCCAGTCTAACCAGATAAAAGCCCGGTGAAAAACCATTTATTGGAACGGTATACTCATTTATACCCGGAGAAAGGTAAACAGAAGTTTCATATAATATCATTCCGGTAACCCCGATTATCCGTAATCGGTAATGGTCTGCTTCATTTAACCTAATTCTCAATACCGGAAAATTATCCGGGACATATACCAACTGAACCTGTCCCTTCCAGGCGTCATCGCACAAAGCATTGGGCAGGGAGGAACTCAAACTCAGTTTCATCATTACCGGCAGGTGATCAGAATTATTTCCAAGGGCGGTAAGAACATTTGAGGGCACAGAGGTATTGGCCGGTGCATCGGTAATTGATTTATTATAATGGCGTCCATCCTGCCCGAGGGCATAATATGAATCAGTTACATATTTAACTCCCTGATTTCCATTCATAATGCTGGCAGAAGCAAGGATAAAATCAAAGCGGTCGTCCATGCCTCCTCCAGCCTGGCAACCATTACCGTCAGCGGAAACCGACTGGGTATGCCAATATCGGAAGTCGTAATTATTGTTCCAGGCGCCCGGCATGTTTATGGGATCAAAAAAACGGAAAGAAGCATTCACAGGTAAGGGATTGATCAGATTTTGATAGGCAGTTTCATCAGAGGTGTATATATTAAAGTCACCCATAAACAAAAAGTTACCTGGTTTGGCATTCAATCTGAGCCATTCCATTGCATTCCGGGTCATTGTAGTTCGAACCGCCGCATTACTATTCCCGCTACCTGCCTTCAGATGGGCCACTATACAATTGATAAATATCGTATCTCCACGTGCAAGTCCGTCATTTCTGGCATACAAAGTATATAGATTAACGTCGCGGACATTGTACTGAATCACCTTTTGGCTATATAATACCAATTTTCGGGAATCATAGTAAAGCTGATTGAGCAGGTATGACCCGGCAAGATTGGTGAGTTCCGCTCTCCGGTAGTAATTCCGGCCACTCGAATTGAGTACTTCGGTGAGAATCCGGTCATGATAAAATTCATATTGACTCAGTTCATTCACCGTAAATACATCAGGCTTAGTATAATTGATTATCGCCCTGAGGTAAATGTCTTTCTGCTCATGGGAATTATTGTTAGCAGTACAATAAGAGGTGTAGTTTCCGTAGTTCAGCAGGTTATATTGCAATAGCGTAAGGGTATCCTGACTCCAGGCGGTGGTGACAATAAAAAGCAATAATAAGGTAAAGCGTATTTTCATGAGCAGATTCAAGATGATGTAGTATTTAACCGGACCTGAGATATGTTACCCGTAAAGCATATGCAATCTCTTTTATATGAGCTTGTTGGCATCTGGAGAAATTGTGTAATACCTGAGGGGATGAACAAATCAAACTTTTTTCCATAGCTTTTATGACTGGGTTTTTCCCGAATCGGGCAAAATGGAATAATTTGCAAATATAGCGTAATTATGGCCTTCGCTTCATTTTCTTACCTTTCGGATAAAATCCTCTACTTCGGGAACTCCTCCCTGATAGATGAGATAACCATTATAGGGTTCTCGGGCTGTTATCTCATCATTTACAGGCGCAAGCATCATTCTTTTAACTTCCTCATGATCAGTGGTTTGTCCCAGTGCCCAGCCCAGCTTAATATAAGCTACTTCAGGAAGCATGTTGGCTGCAGGAATTATACCTTTCGCCATCAAATCTCTACCTGTATCATAAACAAACATATGCGCGTAACCCCATAGTGTTTGCACAGTCATATACATATGGACACCGGCTGCATGGGCACGTTCAATGGCTGGATAAAGTGGCTTATTAACATGACCCAGCCCCGTTCCTGCAATTATAATTCCTTTGTAATTGTTGCTTACAAGCGCATCAATAATATCAGGCTGCATATTGGGATAATAATAAACGATGGCTACCTTTTCTTCAAAAAAGGGTAAAATGTTAACATTCCGGTCTTTCCGCCGGTGGTTATATACCTTTTTAATTGGTTCTACTCCTTTCCGGGTGACTTTGGCAAGGGGTATATCTCCCAATGTTCTGAAAGTTGAACGGTAAGAGGAATGCATTTTACGCACTCTGGTTCCACGGTGGAGGAATCCGTATTCATCACTGGTTGGGCCGAACATGCAGACCATTACCTCAGCAATATCACCATGACCGGCAGCCGTAGTAGCATGCATCAGGTTAAGGGCAGCATCAGAACTTGGTCGGTCGGAAGAACGCTGGGAGCCTACAAGCACAATAGGAACCGGTGGGTTTTGAACCATGAAGGTGAGGGCGGCAGCGGTATGGTGCAAAGTGTCCGTTCCATGTCCGATAACTATTCCATCTACCCCACTTTCAATTTCTTTTCCAATAGCTATTGCAAGCTTGCGGTAGTTGTCAGGTGCCATATTTTCGCTGAATACAGCAAATACTTTTTCTGTAGTGAGATTGCATATCCGTGCCAGTTCGGGTACCGCACCGTAAAGTTCGCCAGGAGAAAAAGCCGGTATCACTGCTCCGGTGCGGTAATCGAGCCGTGAAGCAATGGTACCCCCTGTACCAATAAGTTTCACCTTTGGCAAACCTTCCGTATAAGGGAATTCCTTCTCCGGAATCTTGTAATTGGCTTTTTTATAACCTGTTTCTTTCATATCGGTGATGCTGGCAACATCAATACCTACATTGTAACCGGTTATAATCTTCAATACAATATGCCTATCGTCATCATTCTCGGCCCTGGGTAACACAATACCCGAAAACATTCCCCGGCTGGTTTTAACCTCCGCCTGCCCCCATACCCTTACATTAAATTTTTTGAGTATTTCAAGCGCTGTTCCTTTGTATCCCTGAAAAAAATCGTCAGCCATTTGGTATATTTTTATTGTTGGAATTAAAAATCCCGACCTGCGGGAGCATTACTTGTCATTAGTTAAAGAAATTTTACCAGATCTGTCAGGGGTATGTTTCCCAGGGCCGGGCGCCTCAACTGACCCATAATCCAATCCCTTTCATTCAGGGTGTCCATAGAATGTCTTATTTCAGCAAATTTAGTCCTGAGAAAAGGCACCTGAGCAAGCAATGCTTCTCTGCTGATACGTTGAAATTTAATTTGAATGAGGACCGATTCAAAATCAAGTTTTGGATGCTCAAATACAATGGGTAACATGGCCCAGGCAAGCTCAGGAGTAAGATTATTATCTTTTAAAAATTTAAGCAGACTAAATATTATCCGGGGCTTGAAGGGAGCTACCGGGATGATATGACCCTCTATAAATTTTAATTTGTGTCCCAAAAGCTTACCCACAAATGCAGGATCATAATCCAATTGTTCAACAATATCCTCTATTAATGAAAAAAAATCGTTCTTGAAGATATATGTATATGTATCTTCGGGAATACGCCATTTTTGCAGGATACTATAGAGACCGGCAATTTCGCGTGGCAGGTGTTGCCTCAGTTTTTCTATGGTTTCATCTTTTAGTGGAATGGGTGCACTGTCGGTATCCGGATACATGCGGTCAGCACCGGGCAATACGCGCTCGAAAATGGTGGTACCATCTTCAAAAGACTTGCGGGTTTCTGTGGGAATTCCTTTAAAGGCCATTAAACAACGTTCTTCAATTGTTTCCAGTGCGGTTGGAATATCATCGGCATGTCCCCAAATAATAAGCTGTGCATCATCTTGTGATGAACCGAGCAATTGTTGCACTGCCAGCCACTGCTTTTCTACAACCACCTGATTCAATTGAGCCGTGTGCACCATATTCGGTTTTTCAAGGCAGGCAATTACTTTTAAGCGGTCAGACAGTTCATCGGCAAACATTTTGCCAGGCTGTGTAAAATGAGACAAAGCCTGGCCAAATCCCGGAAGATTAACGGCCACTATTTTTTGCTCCGTATGTCGTGCCTGCGACAATGGCAAATAGCTAAAGCGATAATCATGATAATCAAGATCAACATAACTGCACTTCCAGGCATGATGTTCGGGAATAGATTTGCAAAGTTTATCGCGCAATAACAGTAGCGACCACTGCCTGAAACATTCAATATGCGTAAGCTGTGGAATCCATTTGGTATGTGCTACACCTTTTATCTCTACTCTTGATCCACCCCGGCAGCTAACATTTACGTCCTGACGTGCTGCTCCAATCCCTGTCCTTACCTTGCCGGTACTACGATTTAAAAACCGGATATAATCACATGCTTCTTTTACTTCTGCAGGGGTAACCATATCCGGATATGTCACTGTTTCAATAAGTGGCATTCCCAGGCGATCAGTACGGTAAATCCGGGTATGTCCTATATCAGACACTTCACGGCAGGAATCTTCTTCGAGGCTAAGCTGTATAAGCCGGATTTTTTTATTTTTTAGTGAAATTTCGCCCTCTACACCAATGATTGCAGTACGCTGAAACCCGGTAGGAATACTGCCATCCAGATACTGCTTACGCGTGATGTGTACCTCACCCACAATATTTAACTTTGAAAGCAATGAAATCTCAATAGCGATATTTAAAGCTTCCCTGTTAAGCGCAAAAGGTGGTGTGTCGTCCACTTCATAAGTGCAGGTGGTTTCATTTTTTAGCCGGTAAATGATGTTTTTACGGGTTTTAAACTCCATAAGTGCAGTGCCGTCGTACTCGCCCAACTCACTGAGTGTGGGCCTCATATGGCGAATAACTTCAGCATCAAAAACATCCGGTTTATTATAAATACCAGCCGGACAATGGCAAAATAGTTTTTCTTTGGTTTTCAATTGTTGATGCACTTCAAGGCCCGACATAAAACCTATTCGATCATAAGTTTCATGGGTGGCTTCATGTAAGGGCACATATCCGGCTTCCAGGCAGGTATGATCATAATTTTCCCTGGGACTTAACGTTTTCTTCATCTGGCTGAATCATAAGGTTTAGAGCAGTGTAAACCTACATCATTTTTACGAAAAAATATAAGTTGACAGTGTTTTTTTTACTTAAAAAGCACCAATGCCCGCTGCGTTTTGTTCCGTGTCAGGCAGCTATTACCATGGCCCAGCCCGCCGCTCAGTATTTTAATCCCGGCTAAAGGTGGAATAAATACTTTTCGGATTTTCCATTTCCCCATTACATCCGCCTCTAAACTTGACTTTCTGCTTACGATTATTGACTTTAGCCCTGGCTGGTAAGGTCTTTTTGAACCATTGGCCTTCCCTCGTCAGAACCATCGAAGTTCAATTCATCGATCTTCTCATAAATCAAACAGGTTTGAACAGAAACTGTTAGATTCTTCCGATCATTCATTGCCAGTCATTTGATCAAAAGCTTCCCTGTTGTCAGTTGCTGACCATCCGAAAGCATTACCATATACATGCCACTCCTCAAAAATGACACATCAATGCGCTGTTCCTGTCCGGTGGTCATGGATAGAGATTGCTCAAACAACAATCTTCCGGAAAGATCATATATCCTTAACTGAGCGCTGGAAATATTGATTTCAGGCATAAATCTCACCTCTTCTCTTGCAGGATTAGGATATAATCCGAGCAGCCCCTTCCCTGCACTGCGGTATGCAATGCCCGTATTCAGCAAAGCCCTGTTCCCGTCACGGGCATTTGAACCTTTGTATGTATTATAATGGATCTCTCCTTCATTGTAATAATATTGGAGATCATACACATAAAGGTAAGCGCTGTCGATGCCGGCGCCAAAAGTAGCAGTATAGGTGGGCACGGTAAGATCCATATATCCATCATTGTTTACATCTCCTACATGGGCGGCGCCTAAAAAAGTAAATCCACGTGGACGCAGGGGGAAACCGGGCAATTCACCACTACCATCAAGGCTGTATGCATGAACGTATCCATAACCCTCGCTATCGGTGGTATTACTGGTAAATATTATATCAGGAACAAAATCAGCATTGACATCAGCCACAGTAATTACGCCTTCATTACCGCCATATTTTTTTATGGGGAAACCCGGAAGCATACTTCCGTCTTCATGAAAACCAAAAATCACATCCAGGGGTTCAGTATCCGAAGTCTGAGGATGCCCAAAATACAACTCATAGGCTCCGTCAAGGTCACTATCTACAACTGTTGGTGGCGAATAAGTCCATCCCGGCAAGGCATAGGGCCAACCTGGAGCGTAGGTTCCATCATGGCGCGCCACATAATAATCCGGTGCATCCCCATGCCGGCTGCCAACAATTTCCAGGAAGCCATCGTGCGTAATATCAGCCAGTAAAGGCGACTGATAACTGAACTTACTGCCATTCTGGACCATGGGAAAACCATTGAGCACCAAACCATTGGTATCAAGAACATACAACTCTCCGGACGATATGCTTATAACGATATCAGGTATCCCATCACGGTCAATATCACCAACTGACGGAGTAAATGCAGGTGTACCCGGCAATTCAACCGGCCAGTTTTCATTAAATGGTTCGCCGTTAACCTTTACTGCATGAATAAACCCCTGAGTTGAATTTACCCGTTCATCAAAGAGGATTTCCACCTTTTTGTCTCCATTAATATCAGCTATTACAGGCGCATTAATCATCCAGTGGTTATTGAAATTCAGCGGCCATCCAGGCAAGTCATTGCCCAGTTCATCCAGTAGGTATACTCTGCCAGCGGCTGGTATTCCGCCCGTAGTTACCACGATCTCCGGTATATTGTCGTTATTCACATCAGCCACGGTTGGGGGCAGAATGGTAGTTCCACTAAGCTTTTTCTTCCAGAGGAGGTTACCGTTTCCATTATACACAAACAACGTATCCCAGGCTCCTACCAATATTTCCTGAATACCATCATTGTTAATGTCGGCCAGTGTAGCGCCTCTGGTATTTTTAAAGCTAGGATTTGCAAGCATTCTTTTAGGAAAACCGGGCAAAACATCATAAACGATCGCAGGCTGTCTTTCCTTATCGGCCACAATGGCTCCGGTACAGTTGAAGGTTCCATCTTCATTCAAACTAAGCTTAAGGCCTGAAGAGCTCTGGGCCGATACTATGATGGCCGGAAGCAACAGATTAAGCAGAATAAAAATTGAAAAATAGATCTGTTTCATTTTTGCTTTTTTTAAGTTAGTAATTTCAACTCTTTGAGAATATACTATCAAAATTAGCGTTTTTTAAGCAAACCCGTAACATCCTGATACATTTTTCGTTGTTTTGTTTTAATTTTATTTTCAGGCAGCTTTGGTTTAAATAAACTTTCCACAATATTATCTTTACTTTTGCATCATAAGGTGAACTCAATGTATGACATAAATTTTAAATTTATTTATCTGGCGTTATTGATGTGGCTACCGGTTACATTGTCAGGCCAGCAGTCGCGCAAGATAAAGTTGATTCAGGCTGATATAATGACCTACAATAAAGCATTGGGCGCTGACGTTCAACGCATTAAAGGAAATGCAATTTTCGAGCATGAGGGTGCTTTATTGTATTGTGACTCAGCCCATCTCAACAATGCCAGCAATAGCATGAAAGCCTATGGCAATGTACACATTGAGGCAAGTGACACCTTAAACCTTTTTGGCGACTCCATATACTACAGTGGCGAAACCCGGATAGCAGAGGTATTCGATAATGTCAGACTTATTGATAAGCAGACAGTACTTACAACCGACAAACTTATTTATGACAGGAATACTGACATTGCTTTTTATCTCACGGGTGGACACATAGTGAATGGTCAGAACACCCTTGACAGTGAAAGAGGATATTATCATACCCATACCAAGGATTTTTTCTTCAAAGATCAGGTTGTGCTGGTCAATCCCGATTATGTTATAAACTGCGACACGCTACAGTACAATACACGAAGCAAAATTTCATGGTTTAAGGGGCCAACTACAATTAAGGGGGTGGAAACAGATATCTATGCCGAAAATGGATGGTATAATACGGTTACTGACATTGCCGAATTCAATGAAAATGCCCGGGTGAGAAATGGAGATCAGATACTGACCGGCGACAGTTTATATTATGAACGTACCAATGGATATGGACAAGCCTTTCGCAATATTCAGGTTATTGACACTGTCCAGAATATGCTGGTAAACGGACATTATGCTCTTTATCAGAAATCAGTAGGATATACGATGATTACGCAACGGGCTGAGGCCTTGCTCATTGACAAAAACGACACTCTTTTCCTCCATGCAGACACCCTGAGGGCTACTTTCGATTCAACCCAAACAACCCGGGAGATTTTTGCATTTTATCACGTAAAATTTTACCGTTCAGACCTTCAGGGATTGTGTGATTCACTTACTTATGCTTTCAGCGATTCCACTATGCGGATGACAGGCTCACCCATTGTCTGGGCTGATGACAACCAACTTACTGCCGATACCATACATGTACTCACTGGTGAAGAATCCATTAAACAAATATTTTTATTTCAGAATTCTTTTATCGTTTCACGTGACACCTTAGGTAATGGCTACAATCAGATTAAGGGACGAGATATGACCGGATTTGTCAGCGATGATGAGCTTAGGCTGATCAAAGTAAAAGGCAATTCAGAAACATTATACTGGGTAAGAGAAGAAGACGGCACACTAACCGGAATTAATAAAGCATTTTCGAGTAATATACAAATCAGGCTAAAGGACCGCAAAATGAAGCAAATTGTATATATTGAAAAGCCAAATGCCGAACTTCTGCCCGAAGATGATATCAGTCCATCCGAATTGCTGCTGCGCAATTTTCAATGGCACGCCGACAGACGACCTTTGGAAAGAGCAGATATTTTTGAATGGTAGGATAGTGTGGTGGGAGACGGGGGAACAAGGAGAAGGAGAAATGGAGATAAAGAGATAAGGAGACATGGGGATGTTATTCAGGGGTTCTAATTTCTAACCTCTAACCTCTAACATCTAACCTCTAATCGCTAACTTCTAAAACCCTGAGAACTCTGATCATATTATGGTACAGCCGGAAATGGCAGGTTACCCGGATTTGCAGGCTTTTCGCGCATAGATACAATATTTGTGACCACATAGGTACTCATTCCCCGCCAGGGCAAGGCATGTAAATATTCCTTATATCTAAGTTCTACAAATTTACCTCCCTGCAATTCAAGTATTTTTGCGATGCTGTCATTTACTACGCTAAACTCAAATTCATTGCTTTGCAAAGCACCGGCAGTTTCTGTTTTAAAACCTTCCTGTATCAAACGGCCTTCCCAGGTTTTAAAAATATAACCTTTTCGTACAAAAAAATTGAGTGTGCCGGCTTTAACCCCTTCACCAAATACGAAATAATAACGCCACCACATAAGTATTCCCAATAATACTGTAATCACCAGAAGGCTGATTACCCAAATTTTTCTTTTCATGACTGGACAAATTATGTGTATTGTAAAATTAACAGAAATACTAAATTACTTATTTTCGGGACATTTCTCCACGAAAATTAGTCTTCTTTTCCGGGAATAATAGTCATAACAGGAATACCCGAACAACGAATAAATTCTTGTGCCTGTGAATCTACAAAAAAATCGACAAAAGATGGGCCGCGCTGAGTCATAATAATAATCAGGTCGATATCGCCTACCGATGTTGCATATTTCAACAGATCATTTACCAGGGTTTTATCTTCGGCAACAGGTTCAATTTTTGTTTTTTCGCATGAAATGCCTGCGTTCCTGATTTTCGCTTCCGCTTTGGCCATATGATTGGCAGTTTCTTTTTTCTCATGGGCTGTGGCCGAATGAGGAAGTGCAGAAACCAACCGAATGCCCGAGCCATATATTTTCGCCAGTTTTATGGCCCAGTTGATCTTTTGTGTTGTTTCAGCATGCTGATCAAAAGGAAGCATAATTTGTCGCAGGCCTTCATAGTGAGCTTGCCCGCTGATACTGATAACCGGACAGGGTGCCAGGCGGATTACCCGCGAAGTATTGGCACCAATTTCCAGCATTTCATCTCCCGCAAAGTTGCTGCTGCGGGTACCCATTACTACCAGATCAGCGTTAGTTTCTTTGGCTACGGCAGCTATTTCATGACCGATACGTCCCTGTTCAAGACGTATATTTACATCGATCCCGGTTTTTAGTGAAAGGTTTACAGCCAAAGCTTCCAGCTTGTCGGCCAGCATACCAAACATCTCCTTTTTACGGTCATTACCAAATATTGTACTTAATATACTTTGATTTTCAAATACATACAACAAAGTAATGCGACCTTTCGATCGGGAAGCCAGGTGTACTGCCTGTTGTAATGCCCGATCGGTTTGAGCATCAAAATCATATGGAACAAGAATATGCATAAAAAAGGATTTGTCTATCTTTGCAAGCTAAGGCCAGAAAAAATCGTGCTCTTAGTATAACAAACGAATTATCATTATGATTAGTATTGGAACTTCAGAACTCATATTAAATTCCGATGGAAGTATTTATCACCTGCATCTCAAGCCTGGAGAACTGGCAAATGACATTATAGTAGTTGGAGACCCGGGAAGGGTGCCGGTGATATCTGCCTACTTCGATAGCATCGAGATAAAACGTCAAAACCGGGAGATATTTACGCATACAGGTTACATTGGAAAAAAACGGATCTCAGTGCTTTCTACCGGCATGGGAACCGATAATATTGATATTGTGCTCAATGAAATTGATGCACTTTTTAATATTGATTTACAAAAGCGCCTGCCTAAAGAAGAACATACATCGCTCAACATTATAAGATTGGGCACATCAGGTTCGCTACAGGCCGACATAGAGGCAGATAGCATGGTAGCTTCTACACATGGCATCGGGCTGGATGGCATGCTTTATTATTACCGCGATGCTCCATCAGTGATAGACGCAGAACTGACCAAAGCCTTTGTAGATCAGACTTCCTGGAATCACGAATTTCCCCGCCCTTATGTTGTGGCTGCTTCTGAAGAATTACTTAACATGATTGCCCCTGGTTTTGCTTTAGGAATGACAGCAACTGCTCCTGGTTTCTATGGGCCTCAGGGACGCACCCTGCGTTTGCCTGCCAGGCATTCTGACCTCAATCTGGCACTAACCAACTTCAATGCTTCAGGAAAACGAATCATCAACTTTGAGATGGAAACCTCCGCATTGTATGGGCTGGGTAAACTGCTCGGACATCAAACATTGACCATATGTGCCATTATTGCCAACCGCATTACGCAAACATATAGTAAGGACTATCAGATAACCATTAAAAAATTGATTGAAACCTTACTCGAAAGGATGGAAAGACTTTAAATTAGCGCCCGATTACTGTCAGTCAGCCTTAATATGTTGATTACTTTTGAAGGTCAGCAGCGACAATTCCGTTTTTTTGCATCAAACACTTAAGCATGAGCCAACCCTCAGACTTCAATACCGAATTGCAGGCACTTATCAGCCTGTTGGATGAGCCCGATCAGCAGGCCTTTGCCAAGGTACGGGAGCACATATGTGTATATGGCCCGGGAGCAGTGCCGCTGCTGGAGCAGGCCTGGGAGAACTCATTTGACGAGCTGATGCAACAACGCATCGAAAACATTATTCATGACATACAGTTCGAGAAATTGTATCAGGATCTGCATGCATGGTCTCACTTATCATATAAAGACCCTCTGGAAGGTTTCATTCTGTTTACCAGATATCATTATCCACACCTGGATGAAGAAGAAATAAAAGGTCTGGTGTTTAAGCTTAACCGGGATGCCTGGCTGGAATTAAACGATAACCTTACGCCCTTAGAAAAAATCAAAGTACTCAATCATATCTTTTTCGACATTTACAAATTTAAATGCGTTCCATATCAAAATGTGGAAATGCGTCATCTTTTTCTAAATAACTTACTGGAAACCAGAACCGGAAACTCTCATTCTCTGGGTATGCTATACAGCCTTATAGCCAGGCAACTAAATTTACCGGTTTATGGATTGATATTGCCGGGTGAAAAATTTGTAATGGCCTGGGTAAATGAAACTTTACCGGCACCTGATGGCCAAAAGCAAATATCATTTTATATAAATCCGCAAAACAAAGGCGGGGTATTCACTAAAAACGAAATCAAATCTTTGTTTCGGCGGGTCAAAATTAAAATTGAAGATTCCGTTTTTCAACCCATGAATGATGTCGCTATCATTGATCGCTTTTTTGCTTTACTTGGATTTTTGTATCTTCAATCAGGGGATCCGGAGAAAAATAATGAAATTGATCTTCTAAGGTCAGCCTTATTATAACATTTTCGCTTCCAAAGGGTTATTCCTGCTGTTTTTATCCTCAAGCATTACCATCAGCTCCCGGATATATGCATCATTTACAGGTGCATCATATCGGGGAATCTTTGGAAGCTGTCCTTTTAATGCCACATGAGCTTTTACCAAAGAAAACTTATTTTGTGGCTGATAGATGTAACCTTCATACGCATGCAGTTTCCGGGCCAGATACTCTTGTTCTGTTTGACCAGGAGTCGGAATCAACAGGGCAGGATTTCCTGTTACTTCAATATCCATAAGTGTAGAATACCCCGCGCGGCAGACAACCAATGGTTTTGTTGCCAGCAAATTAAAAAGTGCTTCAGCAGGAAGGTGACCAATTTCATACAGACCATCAGCCAGGTGTACCATTTGGTTATTTCCAGGAACGCCACTTACAATCAAACTTTTGATTTCTTTAAGTGGCAATTGATCAATCAATAATTGTCTGAAAATTCCTCTCTGAGGTTCAGGACCTGAAACTATGGCTACAAGGTCAAACTTTTGCACGGGTTCGGTGGGAAATGGCAGTGTTCTAAAGCGGCTCAGTGGCCCAATAAATAGTGCATTTTCAGGCAATGGCCGGCCATGAGAAAGTTTTCCCGAAAGATTGTCCTCACTTCCATAATCAGGAATCCAGCATACATCAAATTTATTTACAAAGAATCTAACCAAAGCAGCCAACAATGGGTTAATCAGTTGTGGGAATACAGGTGATATAATATTAAGCTGATGCGTAATGAAAACACTATAAATCTTCGGGTGCCAAAGGCCATAGCGGTTGTCTGAAATAATGGCGTCAATTTTATATTCCTGTACCACTCTCCTGATCGCCTGCTGCTCCCGTATAATAGCCAACACGATACGCCAGGCGCTGAAAATCAACTTAAATCCGGCAGGAATACGGCGATGATAGCGGATATTATATCCTTTGAACGGGATAATGGTCAATTGTGGGAATGATTCATGCAGAATGGTTGCAGTTTCACCTTCGGCGGCAATAATAACCCTGGCTCCCTGTTGTAAAAGCAGGTGGATAACGGGTATGCAACGGGTAGCATGACCCAGTCCCCAGTCTAATGGACTTACAAGAATAAGCGGAGCAGAATTCACCTTATTTTTTTTTGCAAATATAGGCTTATACTTTTACAGTAAATATTAGAAAAGTATGTAATTTAGCAATGCATGAGTCTGAACAACGAACATACCCTGCTACATCAGATAGCCATTACGCTTATTCCCGGTATTGGAGATATCAACACCCGCAAGCTGATAGCGTTGTCGGGCACTGCTGAATCAGTTTTTAAAGAATCGCGTAAAGCCCTTTCGGCCATTCCCGGCATGTCACGATCGGTGATTGATCCACTGATGCATCCCAAACCCTTTATGGAACGCGCTGAGGAAGAAATTGTATTTATCCGCAAACACAATATAAAAACAACCTTCTTTACCGACGAGGATTATCCGGAACGATTGAGACACTGCACCGATAGTCCGGTAATGATTTACTGGCTGGGAAATGGCAATCTGAATGCCAGACGAATCATTAGCGTAGTGGGTACCCGAAAAGCAACGGATTATGGCAAAACATTCTGTCAAAGTTTAATTACCGATTTAAAAGAACCTGATTTAGTGGTTGTTAGCGGACTGGCTTACGGAATAGACACCTGTGCACATAAGGCAGCACTCGACAATGATTTGAGCACTTTCGGTATTTTGGCTCATGGCCTTGACAGGATATATCCGCCACTCAACCAAATGCTGGCCGGCAGAATGCTGGAACAAGGTGGCCTGGTGACCGAATTTTTGAATGGCACCAAACCTGACCGTGAAAATTTCCCCAAACGCAACCGCATTATTGCCGGACTGTCAGATGCCACAGTGGTGATAGAAGCAGGTAAAAAAGGAGGCGCATTGATTACCGCCGACATTGCCAATTCATACAATCGCGATGTATTTGCTGTGCCCGGACGGGTGGGCGATCCTTTATCAGAGGGATGTAACCAGCTTATAAAAACCAACCGTGCGGCTTTGGTGCAATCGGCGGCCGATATTCGTTATATTATGAACTGGGACAAAGAAAAACCCAGACAGGCTGTTCAGCGCAAGCTTTTTGTTCAACTTAAACCTGAAGAAGAAAAACTGGTTCAATTGCTGGAACAACATGGAGAATGCAGCATGGATAAGCTTTGTAATGAAACTGCCCTGCCGGCCAGTAAATTGGCAGGTGCTTTACTCAACCTTGAATTTGAAGGGCTGGTACGCTGTCTGCCCGGCAAAATCTATCGTTTAGTTTGAATCAACACGTATATAAACGCTTCGCCGGAGCAGAATTAAGGCGATAAGGAGAGAGCCTGCTGCGAAAATAATCAAAAATATATCATCCTGACTCAACAAGGTGAAGCGATAAATCCCATGAAAAAATATGGCAGCACCCAGGCCGGTCATAGAATCAATAAACCTGTTACGCCGCATTTTCCCCATTCCAATAAAAAACCCAAGGATAATAGAAAATATCACATTCATAAGAGGCATGGTAACAAGGAAGATGAGGTCACCATTTACTCCGGTCATCACAAACATGCCGTAAATGGCATATAATGTAGTAAATGCCAGGCTCATAGCGGTGGCCTGAACAATGCCTTCTTCCGCGCCCAAAAATGAACGCGTACGGGTAATGTCAAAGATTAACGGCAAGAACTTAGCCGTCTCAATCACAAAACCAACTACAATAAAAGCATAAAAAAACATTCTTCGTATGCCGTGGCTGCCATCCACCTTATACTCTCTTGCCAGTAAATCCAGCACAATAACGGGTATAATGATAAGCAATCCATACATCGCAGAGCGCATCAATAAACGATAGCCCATGGAAGGATATCTTCGTTTAACCAATAGCAACAACAACAGAAAGAGAGATGGAGAGATCAACAATAAGAGATAGCGAAGGTCCATATTTTGCTTTTTTTAAAAAGAAATTATTTTTTGATTTCTTTTCCGGTGATGTTGCCGGTATCCATTTCCCAAAAGGCCAAACTATTATAAACAAAAATACAAAATTTTATCTCTCTGAAATGGTTTAATGGCTTATTTTGCAAAAATATTTTTCCATTATGACTAAAATAAGCCGGGGTAAACATACAAAAGAAATCCGAAGCGGTACCATAGTACGTTCAACCGGAAGTTGGGTTACCGTAATGGATCAGCATGGTGAAATGGTGGAATGCAAGTTAAAAGGTAATTTCAGGATACAGGGCTATCGTTCTACCAATCCGGTGGCAGTGGGCGATAAGGTGCAATTCATTACTGATGGTCAGTCTGAAACGGGCCTGGTTATTCATATTGAACCCAGGCACAATTTCATAATTCGCAAAGCTACCCGGCTGTCCAGGCAATCACATATTATAGCAGCCAATATCGATCAGGCTGTGATTATGGTCACTCTGGCCCAACCCCGCACTTCCACAGGATTTATTGACCGTTTTCTGACCACTTCCGAAGCTTACCATATACCCGCTGCCATTATTTTCAACAAATGTGATCTGTATGATTCCGATCAGATGGAACAGCTTGGGTGGATGATTGATCTTTACCGGAATCTTAGCTATACCTGCATAAAGACCTCGGCCATTACCGGTCTTGGTGTTGAAGAAGCCAGAACATTGTTCCGCGAAAAAGTGAGTTTACTCAGCGGGCATTCGGGAGTGGGCAAGAGCGCTCTTATCAATGCCATAGAACCCGGATTGATGAGAAAAACCGGCGATATCTCCACTTATCACAATAAGGGAAAACATACTACTACCTTTGCAGAAATGCTTCCATTGCAGGTAGGGGGATTTATTATAGATACGCCGGGAATTAAAGAGTTCGGGCTGGTTCATTTCGACAAGCAAGAGATAGCAGAACGCTTTCCCGAGATGCGTAACCTGATGCATGATTGCCAGTTCAACAATTGCACCCATGTGCATGAACCGGGCTGCGCAGTTAAAATGGCATTGGAACAAGGCGAAATTGATCCGGGCAGGTATAAAAACTACCTGGGTATTCTGAATGATGATTATTTCGAAGAAACTGAATGGGACTAAAATTAATTGGTAATTAAGATAAAATGAGGGTAGTTATACAGAGGGTTAATTCAGCAGTAGTAAGCAGCAGCGGCAAGGTAGAAAATAAAATCGGCAAAGGTTTATTAATTTTGCTCGGAATAGAAACCAATGATGATGAAAGTGATGTGGAATGGCTGGTTTCCAAAATAGTCCGCTTACGGATATTTGACGACGAAACGGGAATCATGAATCTTTCAGTGACAGATGTGGGCGGAGCAATGATGATAGTAAGTCAGTTTACGCTACATGCCAGCACCCGCAAAGGAAACCGTCCAGCTTACATCAAAGCAGCCCGTCCGGAACAAGCCATTCCACTGTATGAGTTGCTTGTAAAACAAATTAAGGAAGCTTCCAAATGTGAGGTCACCACCGGATATTTTGGTGCTCACATGCAGGTTTCGTTAATCAATGACGGCCCGGTAACCATCATCATCGATTCCAAAAGCAGGGAATAATAAAACCGGGAAATGCCTTAAAATGACAAAGTTAACCCAAAGCTGGGCATAATTGGAAGTTGATATACTTTAGCGCTGGTGATGCGGTTCACATAAAAAATATTATCGCGGTTGTAAATATTGGTCACACTGAGATTTAACTCAAGTATACTGTGTTTCCCAAGTTCAAACCGGCGCATCAGGCTCAGGTCAAGACGATGATAATAAGGTAGGCGGGCCTGGTTCAAAGCAGCGTATTGTATGCCAAGATATCCATTATCTGACAGGTAATCAGTGCCCGCGCCTTGTCCAAAAGTGAGTTTTTCATAGTATCCCTGAGTTTGGGTAAATGGAAAGCCGGATCCAAAATTCCAACGGGCATTAAATTCCCACAATTGCTTGTTTCCAAAACGATACGAGCTCACCAGGTTAATATTGTGCCTGCGGTCGTAGTGGGGAACATATTCTATCTGACCATCATAGCGATTGACCCAGGCCAGAGAGTATACCGCCCAAATATAGACCTTACGATCGTCGAATTTAAATGAAACATCGAAACCGGAAGCGTCTCCGTTTTCGATGATATAATTCTTGCGCAGATATTCCGGCTTATCGCTGTAGCTTCCGGTTTCGTCTTCAAATATCTTGTAACGGTTTATGTTGGTCAGTTGCGAAAAATTCTTGTAATAGACTTCCACATTTAGAGTAACATTTTTAAAAGGGTCCACTTCAGCACCCAAAATAATATGCTCAGATTTCTGTAATTTGTGTTTCACTTTATTGCCGTCGAATTCCGACTGTAAATTATCGGGTCCCGAAAGGAAACCATAAAAGAGGTTTACCACATCGCGGTCGGTATTTGCACTCATCAGATTCTGAGAATACAATCCCATGGCCATTTTCATTCTAAACCGGTCGGTAAAGTTATATTTCAGGGCCAGCCTGGGTTCAGGAGAAAAGTTAGACAAGGAAGCATAATATTGAACACGCATTCCCGGTTCAAATAAAAGTTTGCCCTGTGTCAATTTATATTTCACAAATCCGGCAAGCTCCGTGGTATTTTCCTGTTGACTGATTTTGCGTCCTATACTGTTAGAAAAATCAAACGAAGTGCGGAACCCAAGCATTTCAATTCCGTATTTTATTTCGTTCTTCCCCAGATAATAAGTAAAACTGAGTCCAAGGTTAAAACCATTAATATCGCTGCTGCGTGAAGGCAGATCCCCTTCATTCATCTCGCTGTGATATGTAGAATAAGCGAAGTTTCCTTCGAGCAATACCGGATTATTACCGGGAATGACCACCCAATTGGCTCCTGCTCCCGATGAGTTCCAAAGGTAGGAAGCCAGATCGGTGTAATCTACTTTATCATTAAAATTAAATCCATAAAAATTCACCTTTGATCCATTGGCACTGTTTACAGAAATTTTTCCATAGAAGTCAGTATAATTGAAAGGCAGTCCGGTGGTATCTATATAGTTGTATAGAAGATCTGAAGTCTGTTTAAGGTAGGAGTTTTTAGCTGAAATGAGGAAAGAAACACTTCCGCCCTTATCGTCCTTTTGTTTCACCAATGGTCCTTCGAGCATCAGCTTTGCCCCAAAAGTGCTGGCACCAAATTTACCTCCTACTCTTTTTTTATTTCCATCACGGGTGGTCAAATCCATCACCGATGAAATACGTCCTCCATATTCTGCACCAAATCCGCCCGTATAGATATCGGCATTACGCAGAATATCAGTATCAAATACCGAAAACAATCCGATTGAATGGAAAGGATTGTAAATGATCATGCCATCGAGCAGCACCTTATTTTGCACCGGCGATCCGCCCCTGATGTAGAGTTGACCTCCCTGATCTCCAGAGAATATAACTCCCGGAAGCACCTGAAGATACTGAGCCAAATCGGCCTGCCCTCCAAGTGTTGGAATTCGGCTTATTACTTTAGGAGTAAGCTTAACAACGGAAGTACGAGTTTCACTTCGGGCCTCAGACCGGTCGGCGGTAATTTGAACTTCGCCAAGGTCAAAAGCTGCTTTGGTAAGATAAAGTTTGCGGGTAATTACTGTATTACCCTTTATGGCGATGGGTTCCTGTAGGGTGTCATAACCCAGATAGGTAACCATGAGCGTGTAATTTCCGTCAGGAATGCGTGAAATGGTGAAATAACCATTTACATCGGTAGCCGCTCCAAAATTGGTTTTGTATAGATATACATTGGTAAAGATGACCGGTTCTCCAGTCTCTTTTTCATAAACAAAACCACGAACAATACCATCCTGGGCATATAAAAAAGTAAGTGTAGTAAAAAACAGGAAAAGAGCAATGAGTGCAGTACGGATATTTTTCTTCATAAAAGGCAGTTAATCGGTCTCTGAAACAACAGACAGGCAAAAGTAAGCAATTTTGCAAAATCAGGCTAAATAAAACGCTGCATGTGTTCAGTTCCCGGAAAAAAGCAGGAGTTACGTTTGCCAAACCAGCGGAAACGGTGACGGGCCACCCATCCATAAATTTTATCGCGTAAATTTGGCGGTATTATATTTATCATAGCCCCCATAATTTTCCAAACTCCCCCAATGTCTTTCAGCAATGCGACCACAGCATCGGATCGATTGAAAATTGTGCCCTTGCTATAATACATAATAGTGCCAGTTTCACCATCATCAAATATCTGCAAACCATTTCCGGCAGAAAAAAGTAATTTCTTATTCCGATCAATAAATAGCAGAAAACGTACACTATTGCTGCACAATTTACAATATCCATCAAATATAACCAATCCCTTTCCGGCAGGTATACTGTCAGTCAGATTTACTGGGAGTGTATTATAATCCGGAAAAATCATGGTTCTAATATAGGGTATTTGATGCCCTTCAAACAAAATAATTTCAGGTTTGTTAGTTCAATCGGCTTCAATATAGGTATTATATTGAGTATATTTGTATTTTTACATTCCAAATTTAAATTTTGACATGCGGATGAATGATCAAGTGATTACGATAAAAGACAATGTGCTGCAAGTTCCGGATCAACCTATAATTCCTTTTATTGAAGGTGATGGTACAGGTGTAGATATCTGGGCAGCTTCGGTAAGGGTTTTTGATGCGGCTGTGGCAAAAGCTTATGGCAATAAACGTAAAATAAGATGGAAAGAAGTGCTGGCCGGGGAAAAAGCCTTTAATAAAACGGGCAACTGGTTGCCCGAAGAAACCCTGGAGGATTTCCGAAAGTATATTGTGGGTATTAAGGGGCCGCTTACGACTCCGGTGGGAGGAGGTATCCGCTCACTGAATGTTGCACTGAGGCAACAGCTTGATTTGTACGTTTGCCTGAGGCCGGTGCGCTGGTTTAAGGGCGTTCCCAGCCCGGTAAAGGAGCCATCGAAAGTGGATATGCATATCTTTCGTGAAAACACTGAAGATATTTATGCCGGAATTGAATATATGTATGGTACGCCTGAAGCAGAAAAAATGCGGGCATTTCTTCAGAATGAAATGGGCGTTACCAAAATTCGCTTTCCCCAATCCAGTTCATTTGGTATAAAACCGGTGTCAAAAGAAGGTTCGGAGCGATTGATCCGTGCAGCTCTCAATTATACCATACAACGGAAATTACTTTCACTCACCCTGGTACACAAAGGCAACATCATGAAGTTTACCGAAGGTGCTTTCAAAAACTGGGGCTATGATCTGGCACGCCGAGAATTCGCAGACCAGACTTTTACCTGGGCTGAGTATGACGAAATAGCTGAAGTTAAAGGCAAAGAAGCTGCTGATGCTGCTCAGAATGCCGCAATTAAATCGGGGAAAGTCGTGGTTAAAGATGTAATTGCGGATGCTTTTCTTCAGCAAATATTGCTTCGTCCGGCTGAATATTCGGTTATTGCTACGCTCAATCTTAATGGCGATTATATATCAGATGCACTTGCTGCCATTGTTGGGGGCATTGGCATAGCTCCCGGTGCCAACATCAACTATGTAACAGGCCATGCCATATTTGAAGCTACTCATGGTACTGCGCCCAAATATGCAGGGCTGGATAAGGTAAACCCCGGCTCAGTAATTTTATCGGGCGCCATGATGTTTGAGTACATGGGCTGGCAGGAAGCTGCTGACCTGATTTATGCTGCTATTGCTGAAACCATCCAGGCCGGAAAAGTGACCTATGACTTTCACCGTATGATGGACAATGCTACCAAGCTCAGCACCTCCGGCTTTGCCACCGAGATGGTAAAAGTAATTAATGGAACTTCAAATCAATAATTTTATATCACCTCAAAAAACACCCCATGGCAAGAAAACTTAAGGATACCCTTTATGAAAAAATAATGGAATGGCGACCGCGCACAGAGCGCTTGCTCAAAGAATACGGTGATGTTGTGATTGACAAAGTGACTATAGGCCAGGTTATTGGCGGTATGCGTGGCATTAAATCGCTGGTTTCCGACATTTCCTATCTTGACCCTATGGAAGGGATCCGCTATCGTGGATATACCCTTCCTGAAGTTTTTGAAAAGTTGCCTAAAATCAAGGGCGCAGAAATGCCCCTGGTTGAAGGGTTGTTTTTTTTACTTCTAACCGGAGAAATGCCCACTGAAGAAGAAGCATTAGAAGTTGCCGATGAGTTTAGTAAGCGCCGGATTTTGCCCAGATATGTATATGAAGTGATCGATGGTATGCCTTGCTGCAGTCATCCAATGACGATTTTCTCAACGGCTATTCTCACCATGCACCGAGAATCATTTTTCACTAAAAAATACCACACCGGACTCAATAAAATGGATTATTGGGATTCTACCTATGAGGATGCAGTAAACCTGTTGGCCAAACTACCCGAAATAGCTACTTACATTTACGCCAAGCTATATCGCGATGGCAAGCGCATACAGTCAAATCCCAATCTTGATTTTGGTGCGAATTTCGCACACATGATGGGTATTCCCAGGCCTTACGATGATGTAGCGCGTATGCACTTCATCATTCATGCCGATCATGAGGCAGGCAATGTGAGTGCTCATACTGGTCATTTGGTAGCAAGCTCATTATCTGATGTTTATCTTTCTATTTCAGCTATGGTTAATGGCCTTGCCGGCCCGCTTCACGGACTGGCCAACCAGGAGGTATTACGCTGGCTTCAGGAACTGATGGACAAAATGAATGGTGAGGTGCCAACAAAGGATGAACTGAAACAATTCGTCTGGGATACCCTCAATTCCGGGCAGATCATTCCGGGATATGGCCATGCCGTTCTGCGTAAAACTGATCCCCGCTATACACTGCAACGAGAATTCAGCCAGGCCAATATGAAGGATGATCCCTTATTTCGCATTGTTGATATGCTGTATGAAATAGTTCCTCCAATCCTGCTCGAGCAGGGTAAGGCTAAAAATCCCTGGCCAAACGTAGATGCACAATCCGGTATCATTCAATGGTATTATGGCGTGAAAGAGTATGACTTCTATACCGTATTGTTTGGAATAGGCAGGGCCATAGGTATATGTGCCAACATCATCTGGGACCGTGCCCTTGGTTATCCGCTTGAACGCCCCAAATCCCTGACCACCGCCATGCTCGAAGACCTGGTGGAAGGTAAAGAGATTCAGGCCGACGATTGAACCTGAATGCACCCGGAAAGCAGGTTTTCAAACCTAATTTAACTTTAAATTTATAGAATAATTTTAACTTCATACCGGGTGTAAACAATTTTGCACCCGGTATTATCATAAAAAGCAGCTATGATAAAACAGATTAACATACTATTGCCCGAGCATAAGCGTGGATTTCATCTTATTACCGACCTTATACTTGAGCGGCTCCCCACTCTCCCTGAAACAGGCTTGCTCCATCTGTTTATCCGGCACACCTCAGCCGGCATTTGCATTAACGAAAATGCCGACCCCACGGTCCTTTATGATTTTGAAACGGTATTTAACAAACTGATTCCTGAAGACAAACCCTGGTATCAGCATACGATGGAGGGCAGTGATGATATGCCGGCCCACATCAAATCGGTACTTACCGGTTGTGAACTTACCATACCCATCTCTCATGGACAACTTAATATGGGCACCTGGCAGGGCATCTATCTTTGTGAATTCCGAAACCACGGAGGGCGCCGGAATCTGGTAGCCACCATTTATGGTTAGTTGTTGATTCGTTGATTCGTTGCCTGCCCGCCTCTGGCGGAATTTGCTGTCAATCACCCCTTCATTACGCATCGCTCACTAATTATCACTGATTACAGATTACAGATCACTGATCACAGATTACAGATTACAGATCACTGATCACAGATCACAGATTACAGATCACTGATCACAGATTACAGATCACAGATCACAGATGCCTCTCCCCTACCCTGTTCGGCTACTTTCTGCAAATTGCTAACTTTAAATTATTTCAAATGCTCATAATACCAGGGAATGGCTTCGGCCAGACCCTGATCAAGATTATAGGCGGGTTGATAACCAAGAAGTTTCCGGGCTTTATCAATGGATGCAAGTGAATGCTTTACATCACCGGTACGTGGAGGGCCATTCACCGGTTTTAATTGTTTAATGTCAGGCACTAACACACTTAAATGATGCAATAAATGTTCATACAATTGGTTTAGCGTGGTATTTTCACCCACTGCAACATTATAAACGGTATTTAAGGCCTCAGGATGATCTACCAGCAATGCCAACTGGTTTATGGCTACCACATTCTCAATATAGGTAAAATCACGTGATTGGGTTCCATCACCATGAATTACAGGAGCCTGGTGATGGATAAGTGCCTTGATGAATCTGGGAATTACGGCAGCATAGTCCCCATCGGGATCCTGACGTTTCCCGAAAACATTAAAATAACGCAACCCTATGGTTTGCATACCAAATAATCTGGCAAATACATCGGCATACAATTCATTTACATATTTGGTAATGGCATAAGGTGAAAGTGGTTTGCCGATAATGTCTTCCTGCTTAGGCAATGCCGGATGATCACCATAGGTGGATGAACTGGCTGCATACACAAAACGCCTAATACCGGCATCACGTGCAGCTATCAGCATATTAACAAATCCGGTAATGTTCACCTCAGTAGTTGTTACCGGATCGTTAATGGAGCGTGGAACCGAGCCCAGTGCAGCCTCATGAAGCACAAAATCCATTCCGGCAACGGCTTTCCGGCAATCTTGTCCATTGCGGATATCGCCTTCCATAAGCGTAAATTCGGGATGTACCAGGAAAGCTTCTATATTTTCGCGTTTCCCTGTACTAAAGTTATCCATACAGCATACCCTGTTTTTTTGTGAGAGCAAGGCTTCGATCAAATTTGATCCAATAAACCCGGCCCCTCCGGTAACCAGTATGTTAGCTCCTGATATTTTGCGCATACTACTCAGCTTTTTATTGTTTTATTGAAAATCTTCCGGTGATGATGGAGTGGTAAACCATGAAAGCGGTCTGAGAATTTTATCAAATACGAAATACTGTATCAGTACAAAATCTTTATCGTCATTAATGAGTGCATACATCCGGTCACGGTCAAAAATAATGGTTGTGTCATCGAAAACATCCAGTTCGGGCACCGGAAGCTTGCGGGCAAATGTTTTAACCTTCATGGTTTGACCATCTGTAGTGTTTAGGGTAATGATATAAATGGGTGACTGAGATGTGATTGAATCGCGTCTTTCCGGCTCCATGTCATTCAGCAATGTCTCAAAACGGATATTGCGGTAAGCATTGATATAGTTCATCAATTTTAAGGTATCGTAATCCGTAACCTGCATGTTTGATTCCAACTGAAACAGCGATATACTCTTATTGTCATTGTTTACCAATCTGAAAGATTCTGAGGGCTGAAGCGGAAAATTAACTTCTATGGAAGCAATTTCAGGCAGTTTGTGCGCAAATATGGTATGCATTCTCCAGTCGTTTTCAAGCGTTGTAAAGCGGCTGGATATATATCCGCGCAAACCAGGAAGGTAAACGACTACCGGCTTACCGGCTCCTTCAATAAGGGCATAACTTCCATTGTTGTCCATAGTAGCATCACCAATATAAAAGGTTCTGGCCTTTTTTTCATATGGGAACAGCCTGATTGATCCTAATTTTATGCGGTAACTGTTTTTATACACTTCCACCTTTACCGACCTGGCAGCCAATAACTTAAGTATGTTATCATGTGCAGCCCTGGCAACCGGTTGCCGCACGGCGATGTTTGCTATGGTATTGAGTAAAATTCCCATGTTTTCCTGATGGGCCTTATATTGGCCATTCAGCATCCAGGTGCCATCGGGTTGTCTTTCAAGCAATACAGTTCGGTCTGACTTGTCGGCCATAAAAATCCGGGTAATGGCAGCCGTATCGGGCACAGCAAAATCTCCTGTCCTGGAATCAAGGGTAGTTCCTGACCGGCCTAAAATGAGTACTGCGGCCAAAACCCCCAGTATCAAAACAATGATAAACAGAACAATTCTATTTTTTCGCATATTGGTTTATTGTTAATATCGGTTAAAATTACCGCTGAGCATCAACGCTTATTTTGCATACCTGCGCCGGCGAATCAGTGCAAGAATAACTCCTGTGATTACAACCACCAATACCGGGGCTATGGTATTGAGTAATTGCCAGAACAACAGGTTGCCCTGAGCACGTTTCATATCCAGTGACCGCAGTTTGAGTTCGCGTGCACGTACTGACATAAGCCCGGTATCATCACACAGATAATTTATCGCGTTAAGCATAAGCTCTCTGTTTCCAAATGTCTGGTTCGTGTAGCGATCAAAACCCAGAGGAAGCGGCACAAAGGTACCATTTGTAAACTGTACCTGATTGCGGATAAGATCTCCATCTGACATAACTATCATCCTGTTTTCAGGACTACGTTCTTCAAACGATATTTCAGGTGCTTGTTGAATTTCGGCAGGAACCCTGTTTTTGAAGAGCGATTCAAATTCACCTTCCAGAAGCACCGCTACCGGCTGAGGTGGTTGAGCATAATCTTTTGGATCGGGTTCATTACGCACTATTTCAAGAGATATCATTACCGGAGTCATGGCAATGTGGGTATATTTTGAAGTGGAAAGCAGTATCGTTTTCCTGATGGCAGGATTTTCCACAGTATCTATACTACTGATGAATTCAGTTTTAATGGCATTCAGGTTTTTTACCACCGGATGATCACTGGTTGAAGTGAGTACCGGAAAATAATACCAGGGGAAAAAGCTAAACTGCGGCTGGTTTCCAATACGACCGGTAAATATCGGAATAGGTAGTGCATTCAGATCAAGTAACAGGTTACTGTTGAGCCTTACGCCATATTTAAAAAGCTGATCATTGAGGTTAATATCCTGAGTTATTCCCAGCGTATGATCATTGGTTTGAATGCTGTCCATGCTTGCCGATACCGGGTCAACGAGCCAAAGTACCTTACCCCCTTTCATGATATATTGGTCAATGATAAACTTATCCTTTTCGCTGAATATTGAGTCCGGCTTTGCAATGATAATGGCTTTGTATTTATTTATGGTGCGATACTGGCCATCCTCCCCCTCTTTTCTATCAGTCAGCGCATTGATCTTGCCTTGTATCTTAATTCTTTCTACCGCATAATAATCGCTCAAAGCCCGTGAGATATCACCCGTTTCCATGGCTGAAAGTTCGCCATGACCCTCTATAAAGGCAATTTTTGGTTTATTTGATGTACTGAGTTTTCTTATGGCATTGCTAAGGTTGTATTCCAGTGCCTGTATAGAATTATTGATCATAACTCCAGGATCTACGCCCATTTGTTCTTCCAGCAAATTGAGCGGAATTTCACGCCCTTTATATGAAACGATGATACCGGGGAAGATGCGTTGTTGCTCCTGCCCTTTCCGGGTGCGTACATTCAGATCAGTAGGTTGTAAACCCTGTTGTTGCAGACGGTCGAACACATCTTTCCGGGTTTTGGCATCTGTAGAAGAATACGGGTCAACAAATTCGTATTGAATATTGTCGTTCACTGCTCTGAACTCATCCAGCATTTCGCGGGTGGAACGGCTGAGCATTTTAAAACCGGCCGGAAAATCTCCTTCAAGGTAAACGCGGTAGAAAATAATATCATCGGTTTCACGCAGCAGTTTTTTTGTGGAAGGGGAAAGGGTAAACCGCTTTTCCGAAGTCAGGTCGAGACGGGTGAATATATACGAACCAATCACATTCAGCAAAAGTACAATCAATAATCCCAACAATAACTGGATTAAGCTGTTGCGACGATTGTTAAATGGACCTGATAATTTGTTCACAGGAACTGTGTTTTCTGATTTCATCTTACTGTTCCTTATTTTTAGAAATCGACAAACGAATGCTATTCTCCCATTTCCTACTTTCGAGGGCAGTTTTCGTAAACAAGAGAAACAAGGCAATAACACTCAAAAAATAGAGTACATCCCGCGTATCGATCACCCCTCTGCTTATAGAAGTATAATGTGACTGAATGCCCAACGAAAGCAGCAAAAGGTCAATACTTCCAAATAAGGATAAAGAAGCAATAAAATCGAATCCGATATAGGCGAAACCACTGATCACCAGGGCCAGCATGAATGCCACAATCTGATTGTCGGTTATGGATGAAACAAAGACACCAATAGCTACAAAACCTGAAGCCAGGAAAAGCAAACCTATATAGGAGCCCCACAATCCTCCCACATCCAGGTTGCCTTTTGGCGCACCCAACAGATATACAGAAATTGCATAAATCAAGGTGGGTAATAATGAAAGCACCACAACCGATACTCCAGCCAGATATTTTGCAAAGATAATTTGCATATCGGTCAGCGGTTTGGTAAGCAGCAGTTCAATGGTGCCGGCACGGTTTTCATCAGCAAAAGTGCGCATGGTGATGGCCGGGATCAGAAACAGAAAAACATAAGGCGCCAGCATAAAAAAGTTTTCGAGGCTGGCATAACCATAATCAATAATATTGAAACCCAAAGGAAAAACCCAAAGGAACAACCCATTGATGGTCAAAAAGATCACTACGGCAATATAACCAATGAGTGAACTGAAAAAAGAGAGGATTTCCTTTTTAAAAAGAATATACATGATGTTAGATAATTCCCTGTTGTGATGTTTGAGGGCGCTAAATTACTTAAAAAAGATGAACCTGCTTAAAGTGATTATTGATCCAGGCCAACTGTTTAGGTGTTGCAACGTGGATATCTCAGTATTATGGATCAGTCTGCTATAAAAGATCACCACTTTTATTCAAACTCAACAATAACTACATCATCAATTTTAAGACCGAGTAAACCTGCAGCGTTACCGCGATTTATGCCAATTTCGAGGTGACCGGTAGTACTGAACAACACCACAATTTCACCGGGAATAACGTCGCTAAAAGCCTCACAAACCTGCCTGATCTTGTGACGTTTTCCCCGGATGTTCAGGTTAAAACGACGCCTGGTACCAAAGTCTTCAAATTCCTTAATTGTGATATTGAGTAGCACATTTTCATAATGATCAATATAAATCACCCTGCCATTCAGACTATTCCCGTTCACTTGTGGTTTCATGGCAATTAAAGCCGTAAGTTCCTGTCGGGAATGACCCAGGCCGGTGATACTGCCACCGTTGGCCAGATGTACTGCGGCTTTCACAAATCTGTCGCGGGTTGAAAAAATGAAAAAACCCGTTTCCTGAGGCAGGGTAATTTCTACAACCGCATCCGGCCTTTCATCAAAGAGCAGGGTGAAAATGCCATTATCGGCACCAATAAAATACTGACCTTTGTACTCCATGGCCACATGAGGTGTTTTCTCTGACTCCTCAGTATTGATGCCTACAATATGAATGGTTCCTTTAGGAAAATAAGGAAAAGCATTACGTAAAATAAAGGAAGCCTGTTTCACATTGAAAGGGTCAACCTGATGTGTAATATCCACCACATTTGCATCAGGCAAGCGGCTTAAGAGCATACCCTTAACAATGCCTGCGTAATGATCGCGGGCACCCCAGTCGGTGGTTAGGGTAACTATTACAGCCATAGTGGATTTTAAATATTTCTTAAATTATTATTAGCAGAAAGAACCCGGTTCTTGTATACAAGGGATAAAAGCAGGATAAGCATTACCGCCAAAGCAGTGGCAGGCTGCATAAAGCTTACCAGTCCGATTATACTTACCTGTACAATCAGCCAGGCAAAAATAACCAAACAAAGCACCAGGTTCCATAGAAAGGCTTTTTTATGTCCGGCAAATACTAAAATTGCCGTTATCAATGATCCTCCTCCAATTATCGTCATCAAAAATAATCCCGGAATAAAATAGCTGTGAAACGGGCTGCCGTGCAACCATTCAACAGGCACTCCTTCGGCGCCGGCCAATGCATAATAACCTCCTCCAAAAGCATTTAAGGCAAGAATAACCAGCAATATCCCCCACGCGACCCTAATTCCTTTTGACGAAGGATGACTGGGTTGAACTGGCTTTAAAACTGTTTCCATACTACTTCAGAGATTTGTTTCCCACTATTTGTGCAAAGGTAAAAATCCTTTAGTCAAAACAGGAATTTTTCTGGTGATTTTTAATACTTGCTGCTGCTTAAAAAGATGGCAAAGTTTTTGTTTCAGTTATGAGATAAATTTAAAGAGAACCATGCATGAAAAAGTTATATTTCGTTGGATTGATGCTGTTATTTCTAACATCGTGTAAGCTTGAAAATGATAGTTATTCCCACTTTTATGATTATGTGGATATAGCACAAACGTTAATACCTGCTACCGCCTATGTAGGTGATTCAGTGCTAATTCATACGACAGCTGTGGCCAATAACGGCTGTTGGAAAAACCTGAAGTTGTTTTATGGAAGGATAAATGATACCCTTTACGCCATAAATGCACAGGGAGAATATGAATCATACAATAACCTCTGCCCTGAAGTAGTGGTAATGGCTGACAGTATTTTTACCTTTATACCTGATACCACCGGAACCTTCATCTTTGTTTCCCAATCACGAAATCGTTCCAATGTTTACGACACCCTGCAAGTGAGCCTGCCTCAGTTTGAGCCGGATTTCGGTGATTAATCCATATAGTTATACCTTTGCGGTTTGAACTAATCGCCAAAAACTCCTATGCAATATAATTTTGATGAAATCATCTCCCGTAAAAATACCCGGTCGGTAAAATACGACCTTAGAACAGAAATTTTTGGAAAGAGCGATGTGCTTCCTATGTGGGTGGCCGATATGGATTTTCGCACACCCGATGTAATTATAGAGGCCATTAAACAACGGTTAGATCATGAAATTCTTGGTTATTCCATCAGGGATGATGCCTATGACAATGCATTGATCAATTGGCTGGAACGCCGGCATCAGTGGAATATTCAAAAAGAGTGGATTGCTTTTGCTCCCGGCATTGTACCTGGCTTCAACCTGGCGGTAATGGCCTTTACCGAGCCTGGAGACGGCATTATTGTGCAACCTCCGGTCTATTTTCCTTTTTTCGGAGCCGTTAAAGACCATCAGAGGCAACTCATGCTTAATCCGCTTATCCGGCAGAACGGAAATTATTTTATGGATTATGATAATTTGGAACAATGTTGCCGTGATGGAGCGCGCATGCTTATACTTTGCAACCCACACAACCCCGTTGGGCGGGCCTGGACACCGGAAGAACTCAAACGCATGGGCGACATTTGTTTGAAATACAATGTTTTAATTATTTCTGATGAAATACACGCCGACCTTGTAAATCGCGGTTACAAGCATACGGTACTGGCAGGGTTATCACCCGGAATAGCAGCCCTTACCATTACAATGGTGGCGGCTAGTAAAACGTTTAACCTGGCCGGACTGGGTACTGCCTCAGTTATAGCTTCAAACCCCGAATTGCTGGAGGGTTATAACCGGATGTTGAATGCCGTACATGTGGGCATGGGTAATATTTTTGGCAACGTAGCTACCGAAGCTGCCTACAATAAAGGTGAACCCTGGCTGGAGCAATTGCTCGATTATATTGATGGAAACGTCCAATTCTTAATGTCCTACCAACAGCGACTTCAACCCTGGGTAAATTATGAGGCACCCGAAGCCACTTATATGGCCTGGCTTAATTTCAGCAAACTGGGTCTGGACGATGAATCACTCAACAGTTTCATTATTCATGAGGCCGGATTGGGATTAAATGCAGGCATTCAATTTGGCAACGGCGGTGAAGGCTTCATGCGCATTAATCTGGCCTGCCCCCGGGCAACGCTGCGGAAAGCATTGGATCAGCTTGAAAAAGCACTCTATATAAATTTCTAATGCAGCCACCACAGATATACAGCATGAATAATCTGCCCGATTTGAGCAAAACCTGAAGTTAAATCATTCATAAATAATACAATATATTTACAATATACATCGCCCAGGTCAGTCCTTTATTTTTTTGATGCATAACTTCTGAAGTGAGCCAGAGTCGCCTTTATACACATTCAGGTCTACATAACCCCGGATTCCATTCACTGAGGCTTTATCAGTATGTTGCCAGAAATGCCATTTGTGTTTCCCTGTGCGCGGTTTTTCGGAATGATAATGGGCAATCCAAAGGAGATAATCATCAAATTCGCCTGCAAGGTAACTGGTAAAGTAGCCCGGACTGGTATAAATTAAAGGCTTTACCCCATAATACTCTTCTACAAGCCTGCACCACTCCCTGGCACCAGAAACAATTTCGCTTTTCGATTTGCGGTTGGTCACCTCGATGTCAAGTACCGGAGGCAAATCTCCGGGTTGTAATTTAACATTATTGATAAAATTCCTGGCCTGTTTTGCTGCATCTCTGCTGGGATGAAAATAATGATATGCCCCACGCATCAGTCCGGCCTCACCTGCCTTTTTCCAGTTGCGATCATAATGATTATCCTTACGGGTGATGCCTTCCGTGGCTTTAATAAAAACAAAACTTATTCGTTTACCGCCTACATCCATAGCAACCACCTCACTCCAGTTGATCTTACCCTGATGATGGGATACATCAATACCATAAGTGGTATAGGAACGCGGAATGGAGACACCGAAGCCGTGATTAGCGGATCCCGGCAACCAGGGCAGTGCCTGAGCAGCTCTGGAATAAGCCTTATTTGCGTATTTATATAGAGAAGAACCAAAAGCAAGAGTAAAAATAAAGGTAAGTCCGGTTAACAAAACCAACACCGGGAAAAATTTCCTGTAATGCTTCTTACGTTTTGGTGAGTGTGATAACTGTCGGGCCAATAGCGCCATAATCATGAAGAATAATTATTTCAATTCAAATATCCTGGCTGATCGGGGTGAGAGGGCCACATTATTTTTCAGCAACACCGCTTCACCACTCATGACATCGTTTGCCTGTATAAATCCGGAGGTAATCTCTGAGAAACGATTTATGTCAATATCCCTTTTTTCTTTACTGTTATTGATCATCACCATTACCACCTCGTTATCAAGGATCCGGAAATAAGTATATACTCCGTTTTCGGGGAGAAAATGCAACAATCTGCCATAATGTACTGCCTGATTAGTTTTTCGCCAGTGAAGCAATTGCTGCAGATGGTTAAAGACTTCATTTTGCGCTTCAGAACGTCCGGAGGCAGTAAATGCGTTCAGGGAATCTTCCTTCCATCCGCCGGGAAAATCTTTGCGGATGTCGCCATGGCCGAGGTGTTCCTGCCCATCCATAAGCAGTTCGGTACCATAATATAATTGAGGAATACCACGGGTAGTGAACAAAAATGTCAATGCCATTTTCAGGGCATCCAAATCATTGCCAATGGTATTAAAATAGCGGTTTAAATCATGATTGTCCAGAAATATCAGCGTATTGTAAGGGTTATCATAAACAAAATCCTGCGCAAGCACCATATATATTCGCGCCATGCCCTCGCTCCAGCCTTCCTGCTCAGTAAATGCCCGTGAAACGGCACCCTGAAGTGGAAAATCAGTAACTACCGGCATGCCTGAATTAAAATAAGCACAAGGTGAGCTTTGCTTCTGGAAGTAGGCTGTCATGGCTTCGCGCTGCAGCCAGGATTCACCCACTATATTAAATCCGGGGTATTCATTCAGGATCCGGGCGGTCCATTCCGATGTCATTTCAGCATAGGGATAGGGTTGTGTGTCAAGACGTATACCATCAAGATTCGCATATTCTATCCACCAGATGCTGTTTTGAATGAGATAATTACGCAGGTAAGGATTGCGCTGATCCAGATCGGGCATGTGTTTATCAAACCAGCCCTGAAGCATGCGATTTTGATCGGATTTAGCAGCATGCGGATCTGTAAGGGTTTCTGCCCTGAAATTGCTTCTGGTAAATTCGGGGAACTGATGAATCCATCCGGGCATAGGCAGATCTTTGATAAACCAGTGATTGATGCCGCAATGGTTCAATATCATATCCATCACTATTTTTAAGCCTTTTTTATGGGCTGCATCCACCAGGTCAACATAATCTGCATTGCTTCCAAACCGCGGATCAATACGATAAAAATCTGTGATGGCGTAGCCATGATAGGAAAACTCCGGGTGATTATTTTCGAGCAAAGGATTTATCCACAAAGTAGTTACCCCCAGCTCATTGAAATAATCCAAATGATCATTTATTCCTTGAATATCACCACCATGTCTGCCCGAAGGATTCAGACGGTTGGCTTTTTCGATCATTTCAGGATGATTGTCGTTCAGCGGGTTGCCATTGGCAAAGCGGTCGGGCATAAGCAGGTAAAGTACATCAGATTGATCAAAACCCTTACGGAAAGCTGATTCTGGTTCCCTTTGTCTGAGTTCGTAAGTGTAATGGTATTTTAATTTTTTATCAATTAAAAAATTGAGTGTGAACTTACCGTGCTGAATATCCGGCTTTAAGGCCAGATCAATAAACAGATAATTTGGATTATCCACCCGGGTAATGCCGATCAGGCTTACGCCCGGATAATCAAGTTGCACTTTCGACTGCGCGATATTTTCACCATAAACCAGCAATTGAAGCTGGCTTTCGTGCATGCCAACCCACCAGAATGGAGGTTCCACCCGCACCTGCTTTTGAGCGACAGTCGTTGAAAGTCCGAAGAGAGCGGATGATAATCCGACAAATATCATAAGATATAATCGGGAAAGCCAGGTAGCAGGTTTCATAATTCAAATCATTTTTTTAGAGATGCAAAAGTAATCAAACTGTATTCAGATAAGGCGACGCAGCCTGATTTTAAAATTAATATGGCGGCCGTTTCTCGAAATTCCAAGCTTCAGGACTTTGCCGGCCCTGTCAGATAAGAGGTTGTTCAGTTCTCCCATGTTTAAGTAAAAAGTATACTTTTCATCCACGCTCACCAGGATATCGCCGGGCAATATTCCTGCTTCATCAGCCGGTGAACCGGGAATGACTTCACTTACTTCAAAGATATTAAAACCGGTTCCCGAAGCCCGTAAATTAAGGCCACTCATATTATATTCAAATGGCTGGCTAAATTTGCTGCCTTTCCGGAGCAGTATCCGGCTATTGGTATAATCAAAAGTAACCAGGAAGCGGGCTAATGCGCCTGCACCCAAAGTACCATGTCGCTTTTGACGGTTAAAAAAATTATTGGGCATGTACTGATCAGTAAAGGAGGTAACGATATCATCCAGCCGGAAATTGCCCAGCATCATCCACCCTACCCGGGCGAAGCTCCCCGGAATATTGCCAGCCAGCCCTTTGCCAATAATTCCATTTAAACTCACTTTTGGTTCGAAACCATCGAGACTATCCTTTTCAAGCAGCAGCGGATGATTGGCTCCCGAATCAACCATGAGCCACAAATCCATAATGTGCTGATCATCCAATGCCACCCGAACGGGCATATATGGCTTGCCCTGGGTAATAATTACAGGAATAATCTGAGTATGATTTTTGATTTTAAACTCCCGGGGCCTTTCAAATCTCAGGGTGTTGCGATCATAACTGGTGGTGACCATCAGATTTCTAAACTTCTCCATACCTATTAATCCATGCACCTTTGCCCCTATGTATTGATCGAGTGAAAAAAAATCATCTTTGAGCAGTACCATATTGGTTACAATAGGTTCCAGGGGTTCAAAGCTCAACTTTAAACTTTTGGTGATGCTTGCATCTATTTCTTCGGAGGAGCCAGGTGCAGAAATTTTAAAATCCCTAAGCCAACTGTCGCGCAATCGCAATGATATGGCCCTATCGGTGATGATAACCCCCTCCACACCGCTGTCAATCATTAAACGTAAGGGTAATGTATCATTTATCACAAATTCAGTCACTATCAGGTTATCGTAATTGTTAAAATGTACCGTTTCATTTTTGCGTCCGGGTGCTATACTAAAGTAATGATGCTGTGCGCAGGCAGTAACTGAGATGCCGAAAATCAACATAAGAGAAAACCCAAAACGGAGAACAGGCATCATTGCTAACAGAGATTTAGAATTTACGAAGATAAAAAAAACCACGATGCAAGGTTTTGTCAGCCAATAAAATTAAATTTGCAGCCACATACAATTGTTTGCCAACCTGCGATGAATTATCATTGATCTTCATTGGGCAGTTTCTGCGCTATTTAATTGCTAAAATATCCATCATGACAAAACCTATCGAAATAAAAAACCGGCTCCAGACACTTTGGCACCAACTTTATCCGGAACCTGAACATCAGCCGGTATTAAGTAAGCTAATGGTTGAGATGGAAGACACCCTTTCTGAACTGCATTTTAAGCCTCAGGCTGAAGGATGGTATAAGGATGCTGTAGTCTACTCTCTGTATATTGACCTTTTCAATCATACCTTTGATGGCCTTATCGAAAAGCTGGATATGTTGAAGGAACTTGGCATCAATTGTTTGTGGTTGCTTCCCCTGCTTGAATCACCCATGCGCGATGCCGGTTTCGACATAAAGGATTACCGCAATATCAGGGCTTCATTGCTGGGTTTGCCCGACACCACTTCTCAGGAAGTGAAACAACAGGAATTCAGAAAATTTTTAACAGAGGCTCATGACCGGGGCATACGGGTAATTTTTGATGTAGCCATGAATCATACCTCTGAAGAGCATCCCTGGTTTGTGGAATCCCGTAAAGGACCTGACAATCCTTACAGAGATTATTACATCTGGAACAAAGACACCAACAAATACCAGGAGACGCGGCTATTGTTTAAAGGCATGTGCCCCAGCAACTGGGAAAAATCAGGAGATTGGTACTTTTTCCATCGCTTTTTCGAATTTCAGCCCGATCTGAATTACAAAAACCCCCAGGTGATGCTTGAAATTTGCCGGGTATTGCTTTTCTGGCTGCGTCAGGGGCTGGATGGCTTCCGGGCTGATGCCATCCCTTATTTATGGAAAGAAGAAGGCACCGATTGTGAAAATTTACCACAAACCCATGTTATCCTTAAAATTTTCAGAGCCTTGCTGGATTATGTAAGGCCAAATACATTGCTGTTGGCTGAAGCCTGCCAGCCTCCCGTTGAAGTAGTCCGCTATTTCGGAAACAATGATGAATGTCATGCCGGCTATCATTTCCCTTTGATGCCCATGATCTTCAAGTCGCTGGCCGTTGCCGATGCGACCTCAGTAATGGAAGTTCTGAGCCCGGAAGTTACCCCTGAAATTCCTGCGGACAATCAATGGTTTTTATTCCTGCGCCTGCACGATGAACTTACCCTGGAAATGGTTACTCCCGAAGATCGCAAAATTATTCACGACCACTATTGTAAGCAGCCACACTGGGATTTCAGGGTAGGCGAAGGCATATCTGCGAGGCTGGCTGAACTGCTCGACCGCGATGAACGTAAAATTGCACTTGCTTACAGCATAATGTTTACCTTACCCGGAACGCCGGTGATTTATTACGGAGACGAATTTGCCCGATTGAATGATGATGCATTTTATCATGCCTTTAAAAAGGAGACCGGCAAAGACGATTCCCGCTATCTGGTGAGGGGCCCACTCAACTGGGATGAAACAGAGGAAAAGCTTTCGGATAAAAACAGCCTTGCTTCAAAAGTAAATAAACGTATACGCGAGATGCTGGCCATCAGGAATCAAACAAAAACCTTCGGCAGGGGACAATTGAAATGGGTAAACATCACACTTTTTACCAGCAACCCTCCGCATCAACCGATACTCGGCTATTACCGGATCCATGAAAAAGAGCAGCTACTGATACTGCAAAACCTTTCAGACACCATGCACACCATTACCAGGATCGATGACCAAACAATTAGTGGTGAAAATTTGTTTACCGGCCTGAAAGTGCATTCACCATTTACCTTAAAACCCTTTGAGTATGTATGGATCAAAGTATCCTGAACACTTTCTATAAATCAAACAATTTTAGTTAATAAAAACTCTTCCTTATTATGTCAAACGCCATTACCAAGACCAACTTCAAACTTCCCGGCTTAACCCATTTGTACATAGGTAAAGTTCGCGATGTATATCACATCAAAGATGAATTAATGGTAATGGTAACTACCGACAGAATTTCAGCCTTTGATGTGGTTTTACCGCGGGGCATACCCTATAAAGGGCAGGTGCTCAACCAGATAGCATCCCGCTTTCTGGATGAAACCAGCGACATTGTTCCCAACTGGAAAATAGCTACCCCTGACCCCATGGTGACCGTTGGCCGGTTATGCGAACCTTTTAAAGTAGAAATGGTCATCCGGGGCTACCTGTCGGGCCATGCCTGGAGAGAATATAAAGACGGCAAACGCAGTCTTTGCGGCGTGGAAATGCCCGAAGGGATGAAAGAAAATGACCGCTTCCCTCAACCCATTATTACCCCAACTACCAAAGCAGAAGTTGGCCATGATGAAGACATTTCGAGGAAGGAAATTTTGAGTACTGGCCTGGTAAGCGAAGAAGACTACCTTAAACTGGAAGAATACAGCCGCAAGCTGTTTCAAAGGGGTACCGAAATCGCTCAGAAAATGGGACTTATCCTCGTTGATACCAAATATGAATTTGGGAAAGACGGGGATGACATCTTCCTTATTGATGAAATTCACACCCCTGACTCTTCCCGGTATTTTTATCTGGAAGGCTACCAAAAACGCCAGGACACCGGCGAACCGCAGAAACAACTTTCTAAGGAATTTGTCAGGGAGTGGCTCATTGAGAATAACTTCCAGGGCAAAGAAGGACAAACCATGCCCGAAATGTCGGATATGTTCGTAAATCAGGTTTCGGAACGCTACATAGAATTGTACGAATCCATTACGGGAAGCAAATTTGAACGTGCAGACATCACATCAGTGCTCTCCCGCGTTGAAAAGAATATCCTGAAATTTCTTACTGCCTACTATCGTTAATACCTTTAAATTATGACCTCTTTATTTATTCGCTGGGATGTAAACCCGGTACTGGTTCATCTGGGCAGCATGCAAATCAGGTGGTATGGATTGCTTTTTGCCCTTTCGTTTATTTTGGGCTATCTGGTGCTCGAAAAAATCGTGTTCAAGCGGGAAGGATTGCCTGTTGCATTGCTCGACAAGCTGGCTACCTATGTAATCTTAGGCACTATCATTGGTGCACGCCTGGGTCATGTGCTTTTTTACGAACCGGCTTCCTATCTGAGCGATCCTTTAAGCATCTTAAAAATATGGGAAGGCGGGCTTGCCAGTCACGGGGCCGCCATCGGCATATTGATTGCCCTCTGGCTCTTTGTCCGAAAATCTGGAAAGACCTATCTCTGGGCACTCGACCGTGTGGTAATTGTAGTGGCCCTCGGGGGCGCCTTTGTGCGCATGGGCAACCTGATGAATAGTGAAATATACGGTCACATCACCAACCTGCCCTGGGGATTTATTTTCGAACGCAATGGTGAAACCCTGCCCCGACATCCCACACAGATATACGAAGCGTTGTCCTACCTCATTCTGTTCTTTGCCCTGATAACTCTTTATATGCGGAAATTTAAAACCCTTAAAGACGGCAAAATATTTGGCATTTTTCTGATTGTGCTCTTCGGCGTGAGGTTTCTTATTGAATTCCTGAAACAACCTCAGGTAGCCTTTGAGCAAAACATGACCCTTAATATGGGCCAATGGCTCAGCATACCCTTTATCATTGCCGGAATTGGATTGCTGTGGTGGGTGAATAAGCAATCTGAAAAAGTGAATAAATAGGTGAAACTCCGGGTATTTAATGATTAAGCCCAGCCTAAACAGGTAAAAATAAAAAATGTCACTAAAGCCTGCCTTCACTACATTACGTCAGGCAGAACACTAAGCAACATAAGGGGCCAGCCAAAGTGACACCTGTTTGCACATAAGCTGTCCAAAGAATGAGGAGTACTTTAAATATAGTAACTAAAGTAGCCATGAACAAAATATTGATCTTATCTTTTTGCGTGCTTCAACTTTCGACTGTAATAAAATCTCAGGAAATTCCGGCGTCCAATAAGCTTAGCTTTGAATTTGGATTGGGATACAATACACTAAGTTGGAAATATGTCTCGGTATATGAAAATGTTGAAAACAACAGAAATCAGTTTAGCCTGTCTCCTTCTCTCAAATTAAAGTATTCCATACCATTGAGAAAATTTAACAATAGTGCAAGTTTTGAAATAACTCCTTTTGCAGGCTATAATATGTTTGGAGGAAAATCCAAAACAGAATCAAATGGCTATAAAGATATCATTCGTATGCAGTCAGTGGAGATCGGATTCTTGCCAAGCTATTCCTTAAATGATAAGTTTAATTTTTATGGAGGCTTAAAAGGCCAATACATTTTTAGTGCAAAAAATAAATCTTATGGTTCGATCCTAGATCCTGATGACTCGAAAAGAGAATGGAAAACCAGTGATACGGGTATATTAATTAAAGACATATCTTTTAGCGCAGGTACCGGCTTCAATTATGGAATAAAAAGATTTTTCTTTGGGATAGAGGCCTGGTTTGGCATTACCAATTTAAGTGATATTGAAGGCCTTAGAGTTTATGAAAACAATTACAGGGCAATCATCGGATATAGGATTATATAAAAACTGACAGCTAATATTATACACCTGAATATATTATGAAGGAATTAAATATAACTGGCGGAGCAAGGATTGGAGTGGCTAATGCAACATGGCCATTTGCCAGTTTAAAAGTAACTGAAGAACGATTAGAATTAAATGCTACTATCCTGGGAAATTTCGTATTTAAACCAGAGGATATTATTTCCATTGAGCCTTATTTTATGATCCCATTCCTTGGTCAGGGAATAAAAATAAATCATAAATTACCGAAATACAATCAAAAAATAATTTTCTGGGCTTTTAAAAATCCTAATCAGGTAATCAGACAAATTAAACAAACTGGTTTCCTTGATAATTTAACAACAACAAAGATACAGGATAAATCAGATAGGATAGAAGAGATGCAAAAACAAGGAGGATTCCCGGTCAGGATTTCTTTTGCCATAGGGATTGTGCTGATGTGGAATTTTTTGTTTGTACTGGATTTCATAAATTTTTATAAGGGGGGTTCTGAAGGTGTCCCCATAGGCATTGGGGCCATTGTCGCATTGGGATTGGTTTTCATTTCTTGCTTATTAACTTTGGTTTCCGGGAATTTCCGTAAAATTGTTTTAAAGAAAGGTCGCGATGTAAAAGACATAAGCAGATTCTTGTATTTTATTATGTTTATTAGTGGAGTAATGATGATTTCTATACTGACTTTCCCGAAATGATCATTTATTGTACCTGAATCACCTTATCCCTACAAAACACAATACAAATAATTTGAGGATCAGCGGTTTGCGATACTGTATATCAGTGAATAAATCCTGGTGAAGCTAATTGTCTACGTGCTCTGGTGGCAAAAAAAGAATTTTTATGCTGAGATCAAAATTTTAAACCACCATTTTCCGATTTGCAAAGAATTATATTTTACATTTGACAAAGGAAACAGATATGACCTTCATCATTCTAATCCACCCAAAACAATAGAAGCCGCTGAACAAAACAACAAAAACATATGAAGACAATTTCTATTTTAATAGTTACACTCTTAATTTCACATGTTCTGACTGCTCAGGACATTACAGGACAGTGGAATGGCATCTTAAATGTACCAGGAATACAACTAAGACTGGTTTTTAATGTATCAAAATCTGATAAAGGATATAGTTCAACGATGGACAGCCCTGATCAGGGCGCTAATGACATCCCTGTAACAAATACAACTTTCGAAAACTCAAATATTAAATTTGAAGTTGCAAATTTAAGAATAGAGTACATTGGCGAATTAAAGGGAAATGAAATTATTGGAACTTTTAAACAAGCCGGTCAGGAATTCCCCATGAATTTATCAAGAAAAGCCATAGAAAAAGAAGTCATTAAAAGACCACAAGAACCATCAAAACCATATAACTATTATTCTGAAGAGGTAACTTTTCAAAATACCAAAGCAAATATCTTATTAGCAGGCACATTAACACTTCCGGAAAAAGAAGGAAATTTTCCGGTTGTAATTTTAATAACAGGCAGTGGTCCGCAAAACAGAGATGAAGAACTATTGGGTCATAAGCCTTTTTTAGTAATTGCTGATTATTTAACCAAAAACGGAATTGGCGTATTAAGATATGATGACAGGGGTGTTGGACAATCAACAGGAGATTTTAAAGCTGCAACTACTGCTGACTTTGCGACAGATGTTGAAAGTGCCATTGAGTATTTGAAAACACGCAAAGAAGTTAATGTGCATAAAATTGGCCTGATCGGACATAGTGAAGGCGGTATTATTGCACCTATGGTAGCCTCCGCATCAAATGACGTTAGCTTTATTGTGTTACTTGCAGGCACGGGAATTCGGGGAGACAAACTATTGCTACTTCAACAGGAACTCATTGCAAAAGCTAATGGTGTGTCCGAAACGGAAATAGAAAAATCTATTAAAACAAATGCCAGATTATTTGAGATGGTGGTCAAATCTAATGATAATGAAAAGTTGAAAGCAGACCTGACAAACGAAATAAATGACATTTTCAAAAATGACACAACTGCCGAAATTCCGGGTGGAATGACAAAAGATGAATTTGTTGCTATGCAGGTAGATCAAATTACAGTTCCCTGGATGCAATACTTTATAAAATATGATCCGGCCATTACATTAGAGAAAGTTAAGTGTCCGGTATTGGCGGTTAATGGAGAGAAAGATTTGCAGGTTCCGCCAGAGGAAAATTTAACTGCCATAAATAAGGCTTTGGAAAAAGGAGGGAATAAAAATATCACAACAATAGAGTTTCCATGCTTGAACCATCTGTTTCAGGAATGTGAAACAGGCTCACCCACAGAATATGCTGCAATTGAACAAACCTTTTCACCCATAGCATTGGAAGAAATTACACGTTGGATAAAAAAACAGACGAAATAAAAAATTGTTGCTAACCTCTTAAAAATTGCAACATCAACAAAAAAAGAGCCTCCATAAAACCCTGTAATATCAGGTGCACAGTGTCACACAGTAAAAAATTAAAAAAACTCTGTGAAACTATGCGCCAAACAATGTGAAACTCTGTAAAAAAATTACTGTGAGACTATGGCCAAACTCTGTAATACTTTGTTAAACAAATAGTTAATCACTTCCGTTAGAGGCAACCTGCAAGTGATGGCAGGCCGAGAGCTACTCCAAAAACGGTTCAGCTTTAAGCTGTAAAAAACTATATATCATAATCATTTCCCGAATTTATACTTTTGCATCCAAATTGAATTTAGAATTTATGAAAGCCAATCCTCCAAAGGCATTGCGCAGAAACTGGATATTGGTGGCACTCATGATGTCGATGATGCTGGCGGCCATGGACAATACCATCGTGGCCACAGCCATACCTCAGATTGTTGGCGATCTTGGCGGGTTTTCCCTGTTTAGCTGGTTATTCTCCATTTATCTGTTAATTCAAACAATTACCATTCCCGTGTATGGTAAATTGGCTGACCTCTATGGCCGCCGGCCCATCTTAATATTCGGTATTGTCGTTTTTCTGGCAGGTTCTGTTGCCTGTGGTGGTGCCTGGAATATGCATTCATTAATTTTCGCCAGGGGATTGCAGGCGATTGGTGCCGGTGCCATAATGGGTACTGTAAATACCATTGCCGGTGACATTTATACCATTCAGGAGCGGGCCAGAGTTCAGGGCTGGCTATCCAGCATCTGGGGCATTTCCGCCATATTAGGACCGGCATTGGGAGGTGCGTTGGCTCAATATGCCTCCTGGCGATGGATATTCTTTATCAATATCCCCATTGGAATTGCTTCCATCCTACTCATCATGCTTTTCCTGCATGAAAATAAACCTGAGAAAACAACCAAAGTAGACTGGCGTGGTGCTGCAGCCATGATGGCCACAGGCACAATAATTATGTTTACTTTATTGCAGAGTGGACAATCCTGGCCCTGGTTTTCGTTACCTACCTTAGGATTGATCGTTCTGAGTGTACTGATGTTTAAACTAACCCTGCGCATCGAAAGCAGATCAAAAGAACCCATTTTACCACGCTGGGTTTGGGGTAAACGTGTATTGCTCGGTGCCAATCTGGCCACCATTGGCATGGGGATAATAATGATGGGACCAAATATGTACCTGCCGGTATTTGCACAATCGGTTACAGGCGTGGGCGCCATAGCTGCCGGTTTTATATTGGCCAGCATGAGCATCACCTGGCCACTCTCGTCTTCTTTATCAGGAAAATTTTACCTTCGCATTGGGTTCAGAAATACCGCCCTTTGGGGGATTAGTATCGTTATTATTGGCTCCACTGCTTTCATGTTTATCCGATTTCCCGGGCCTGTATGGGCATTGTTGACCACTCAACTGATGCTTGGAGCAGGCTTTGGACTCATCTCAACCTCGATGATGGTGGGGGTTCAATCTACTGTAGTTTGGGGACAACGTGGATTGGTTACAGGTACAAATATGTTTTCCAGATATTTCGGCCAAAGCATCGGCGCAGCTTTATTTGCGGCAGTATTTAATGCCATACTGACCAGCAGGCTTGAACAGGCTCCTGCCCTGCTTCAATCTCAACTGCCTGGCGTAAATAAAGTAATAGAAGTACTACAATCCCATAACGCAACAACAGAAGTGAGCATATATTTGAAAGAAGCATTCTTTAGTGCTACCCATTATGTATATCTGAGCATGACGATTACGGGATTGATTACGTTAATTATTCTGCTAAGAACACCCTCCCGTTTTCCAACCATTGCAGATTAGATACTTCCGGCATTATACCCGCGAATTGACTTCAACTATTTACATACCAGGAATATATTTCTTAACTTTGAAGCCAGGCAACTTTATTCAGGCTATTTTTGATTGGATAAGCACTAAAACGACAAGATGGGAACCTATGTAATATTCATTTATTTTGCCATTGTCGTTGTAGTATGCACTGCCATATTATTTTATACCGAAACGCCAAGTAAAGCACTGGGTTATATGCTTCTGGTCATTTCATTCCCGGTAGGCGGTATCCTTTTATACCTTAGTGTAGGCTTAAATTACAGAAAAAGGGAACTATATCGCAAAAAACTTCTTATTGACGAACTCGAATTTCCAAAACTGGAACAAAGAATTGCTGACCAATCCTATGAAACCCTGCTGCATAACAGAGATAAAATTGGAAATTTTTATCAAATGGCCAGCTTCTCCAGAAACACCAACCTCACTTCCAGTAACAACAGGGCAAAGCTTCTGATTAACGGGGAACAGAAATTTCCCGATGTTTTTGAAGCCTTAAAACAGGCAGAACATCACATTCATATTGAATATTATATTTATGAAAATGATGCAGTCGGGAATCAACTGGCACACATATTAATGGAAAAAGCCAGGAAAGGTGTGCAGGTGCGCTTTATATATGATGATTATGGTTGCAGAGGCATCCGGAAGAACATAGTTAAGCAACTCAGAAAAGCTGGGGTAGAAGTTTATCCATTTTATAAAATCCATCTTATTTTTCTGGCTAACCGGTTAAATTACAGGAATCATCGTAAAATTATTGTCATCGATGGAATTATCGGTTATATTGGTGGAATCAATGTTTCCGACAAATATATCAACCAGCCAACAAATCCTTTATTCTGGAGAGACACCCATTTAAAAATCACAGGGGCTTCAGTGGTCAACCTTCAATTCATCTTCCTGGCTGACTGGAACTTTTGTGCTAACCAGAAAATAAGTTTTTCCGACGACTATTTTCCTTTTAAAGTAAAAACAAACCATTATGGAAACCATCTGGTTCAGATCGTCTCAAGTGGACCGGATTCAAAATACCCAAAAATTAAATATACACTGATTCAGGCCATACTGATGGCAAGAGAAGAAGTTTGCATTACTACGCCCTATTTTATTCCTGACAAATCATTTCTCGAAGCAATCAATATAGCCACCCTGAGTGGCGTTAAAGTTAAAATTCTGTTGCCGGGTGTTTCAGATTCCTTTATTGTAAATACCACCACACGTTCCTATTTCCAGGGTCTGCTGGATGCAGGCGTGGAGATTTACACCTATTCCAAAGGCTTCGTACATGCCAAAACCATGGTTTGTGATCAAACAGTTTCCATTATTGGCACTGCCAACCTGGATAACAGGAGCTTTGACCTGAACTTTGAGATCAATGCCATCATTTATAATCGTGACATTGCACATGACCTCAGAGAGAACTTCAATAAAGACCTTACCTACTCAAAACAGATTATTAGCAGCGAATGGCAGGAGCGCCCCTTTTATTTAAAATTCTTCGAGCGGGTTTTACATCTTTTTTCATCATTGATGTAGGTTGATTAAAGAACACAGTAAAATAACAAACATGCCTCTATCAGGTTTACGATTGTAAGCTATGAAACTATGAGCTTAGTATAAAAAACTCCTTATTTGCCACTAAGGCACAAAGTCCTGCCGCGTGCGTTTGCCCAGGTGCTTAAGCAGGCAGGAAGGCACAAAGCCTCATCAGGTTTTAATCACCGATATACAGATTCTCGTGCAACCTGGAAACTTCATGTTTCAATGGCATTTTATTATTTAGAGCCTGCTGAAAAACTTTATATGTCATTAGATACCCCTTTTGTGTAATACTATATTTTATGTTTAATGCAAGGCTTTTCCCGGCATAAGTCCACATTCCATGCTTTTATATTACGGTGCTCTGCACCTGAAAAAGAGCCACAGATGGCGAAATATTTGTTGAAAATATATGTTTAGTGATTTGGGTAAGTGCAGAGCACCGTAATATAAAAAGGTTGTGAGTTTTTCAGCAGGCCCTATTTATACCTTTTCAGACTGGTTTCAACTATTTTTTTAAAGTAACAAGTCTGGTGAAAGTTCTTATAGTTGTTGATTTTTAAGCTCCTACAACAATCGGAGTTCAGATTCAGAACAGTCCTGTAATCCAATATACAATTAGCATTATCATCCTTATAAAAATACCGGCTCAAAATGGTTTGAAAAGTTTTGCATCCAATGTTTCTGGCATTAGAAATTTTTATGTATATTTGTTAACTTAATTAACTATTCATTCAATGAACATTCATAGTCAGATAAAAAAAACTTAAAATGGGAAAATCAGTGAACATATCCATTAACTGGACGGAAAAATTGCAGTTTATTGCTACTAACGACATTACTGACACACAGGTGATTATTGAAGCACCTTCCGAAGAAGATAAACCCACACAAGGAACCACGTCAAAACAACTTTTTTTACAAGGCCTTGCTTCTTGTACAGCAGGAGTAGTGATTTACTTATTGGAAAAAATGAGGGCCGGATTGCCTACAAAATTTACAATAGAGGCTTCGGGCCAACTCACAAATGATCATCCAATGTTTTTCGAAACCATCAGTATTACTTACACAATTGATGGTGATATAAGTGATGATAAAATCATAAAAGTAATACAAATGAGTGAAGAAAAATACTGCGGACTTACCTATATGCTTCGCGATGTAGCAAAATTCAATGTCAGGGTAATATTTAATGGCAAGGATATTACAATTTAAACCAATAAAAATCATGAAATTAAAAGGTTTTCACATTGCACTCCTGTTTTTGAGCATTAACATAGTGGCCTATAGCAAAAAAAAACCGGTCTTAATATTGGAGATATAGCGCCCAATATTCTTGAAGAAGGAATGGATGGAAAATTCTTTGAACTTGACGCACTAAAAGGTAAAATTGTTCTGATTGATTTCTGGGCGTCTTATTGTGGGCCGTGTAGAAAAAAACACCAACTTCTTGTTCCTTTATACGATAAATACAAAGATGCGACATTTACAAACGGAAACGGCTTCACTGTTTTTAGCGTCTCGCTCGATAGAAACAAAGAAAATTGGATTAGAGCTGTTGAGCGGGACGGACTTAAATGGCCCTATCATGTGAGCGACCTGACCGGATTAATATCGGGCAAACATAAGAAAGCATACATGGCTACTTTTATTCCAATCAACTATCTGATTGATGGAAACGGGATCATCACTGGAAAAAACCTTTTTGGTGATGAACTTGAGGAAACATTAAAAAAATCATTGGAATCTGGTAAGATGAAATAAAATGATAAAATGCATGATTTTTCATTAACAAAAATGAACCAAAAACATTTTTCTTCTCAACTATGGATCACACAGAAATAAAAAGAATGTTTATTGATATTCCCACAAAATTATGTCGGACCATGAGTCTTACCATAATAAATGGGATAATCACTGATTTTCCTGATGGGTTTTCAAAGAATCACCTGATCGTTATTCGGCTTTTGGATGAAAATGGACGTATGTACATCACCGAAATTGTGGATATTGTTGGCATTACAAAGCCACAAATGACCGCAACGGCTGATAAGCTAATCAAAATGGGACTCGTAACCCGCGAGAATGACAATTATGACCGAAGAAAAATATTTCTTTCCCTAACTCCGGAAGGAGCGCAATGGGTGGCAAAAGTCAATCAAAATATTGATATCATCGTAGATGAACTCCTCTCTGATTTCACAGAAAAAGAAATTGGCGAGTTGGTCTTAGGCTTAAAGGCATTTAATAAAATTTCTACGATCTGTATCAGTCGATACAATGAAAAATTAAAAAAATGAAATTTGAAATCCCTGAATCGCTTATGCGAACCGAATACAAGAGAAAGTTTAGTTTTTCGGAGCTTTACCTGGCTTATGTATATCTACCGCGGGCAATCATTAAGTTGAGAAACAATAAAAAGAGCCAGCTCGTTGATTTGCACTTTATAGAGCGTTTACAATTGGCGGTAACTGAAGTAAATGGCTGTGCTGCCTGCTCCTACGCCCACACAACCATGGCTTTACGCCAGGGAATGAGCAACGAAGAGATCAGCAGCTTTTTGGGTGGCAGCGATCAACACATCAAGCCTGAGGAAGCTAAGGCAATTATGTTTGCCCAGCATTTTGCCGACACCAGGGGATACCCTCAAAAAGACACCTATGAAGCCATCATTCAAGAATATGGCCCACAAAAGGCAAGGATTATTCTATCCGCTGTTCAAATGATGATTGCCGGCAATATGTTTGGGATTCCTTTTAGTGCATTTCTCTCCCGAAGAAAAGGAAAACCTTTTAAAGAGAGTTCGCTGGGGTATGAACTTGGCATGCTCATTGGCGGCATACTTGTTTTGCCATTAGCCATGATTCATACTCTATTGCGTTGGATTATCGGATTGCCAAACACCCGTTTTGGCAAAAGGGCTGCATAGGAAATCAATTAAAAAGTAACCCCGCCCACTAAAAAGCAGGCGGGGTTACCACATGTTTATTGAAAAATTTTATTTAAAGAGTTCCTTATATTCTTCAGGAATATTCATATCGCTCTTTATTTCGTCGAGCAACTCCCGTTGCCCATACTCAGTAGCTACTTCCCAGATTCGTGATAGCACTGCATATGCCTGCATGGTATTATCTTCGTAATAAGAGCGGAATTTTGGACTTACTGCATTGTAATAATTCAGGTTTTCGATATAGACCCCTGCCAGGGTTTTCAGAAATTTGTTGGCTTTCTCAATGCTTTCAGCCTGGTAATAGATATCGGCCAATGGGAGCATATAAAAGTCGTAAGTAAATTTATCGTTCGGAAACTCGTGTTGGAGCCGGTCAGCCACAGCCACTGCTTCAGTATATTTACCTTTTTTAACAAGAGCCTGAGCCAGCCTGACATAACTATTTTTTGGCATGGGTGAAGTGCGGGCACTTTCACGATCCACATAAACGCCTGGCTGATTAAGGTTTCCCCACTTGGCCTTGTTCATCAGCACGTCATATGTAGCCACTTCGTCAACACCACCCAAACCCTGCATGTAGTTTTCAGCCTCAACCGGAATAAACTTATATACAATACCGGTTTGATGGCAATACTTATCTAAATCGAATACTTTACTCAAACTACCCGGACTGGCAAAGTACAAAGGTCGTTCCCAATTGTTTGAGGCAAGAAAATCGAGCAGCATCAGGTCATTCTTAATCAAATAATTTGTTTTGATATCCCACTCTACCTGCGGTACAATCCGGTCGGCCATGTATGCAGGTACAATACCGCTTTGAACGGCTTTAGCACTGTCGACCTTTAGTTTTATTTTTTTGGCAGGTAAAAAATTCACCTGTTCACCGCTTTGCAGAGTTGCTTTGCTTCGGCTTGTTTCATCAGCAATAAACTTTATCACATCAATCAATTCAACCCTTTCACTCACAGACCGCTGCGGGAAATACTGAATATATTCGTTTACACCTTTATTGTACTGATCGGGAGTAAGGATGAAGCGCAAAGGTTCTGAATCGTATATTTTACGGGCCAGTTGATGCACATACCAATCGCCTGAAGAAAGCATATAGTTCACCACCCTTATATCGGTACGGATGCCTTCAACCTCCTGAGCATACCACAGCGGAAAGGTGTCATTATCGCCATTGGTAATCAATATGGCATTGGGATCACATGAATTCAGATAGTTGACAGCAAAATCACGGGCGGCGTACCTATTGGCCCGGGTATGATCGTCCCAGTTCTCAGAAGCCATGATGCCTGGAACCAGGCCAAGAGTAATTACAGTGACCAGCCCCGCATTCAATGCCTGTTTATTTTTAAGCACTTTATTGAGGCCTTCCCATAAGGCATATACCCCAATACCAATCCATATGGCAAAGGCATAGAATGACCCGGCGTAGGCATAATCCCTTTCGCGTGGTTGAAAAGGGGTTTGATTCAGATACAATACTATGGCGATGCCGGTCATAAAGAAAAGCAATGCGATTACAATACCATCTTTATAGTTGCGGTTAAAATGGAAAAGCATGCCGATGACGCCCAAAATCAATGGGAGCAGGAAGTAGGTATTTCTGGCTTTGCTTTGCATGCTTTGGGGCAAATCAGTCTGTTTTCCCAAACGGGCTTCATCCAAAAAGTTGATGCCCGACAGCCAGTTTCCATTGGTAATTCCTCCATGTCCTTCAATATCGTTCTGGCGCCCGGCAAAATTCCACATAAAATAACGGAAATACATATGACCGAGCTGGTAGTTGAAAAAGAACCTCAGGTTTTCACCAAAAGTAGGTTTCATGATGGTTTCTCTCTCACCATTGTCGTTTATAATGCTCACCGGAACTCCCTTAATTCTGCCCCAGCTTTTGTAAGCCCTTACATGGTTGTCCTGAGAGCTGTACATGCGTGGAAAAATGGTCATGAAAGCCGGATCGTAATTGGCAATGGTATTTTTTCTGGGATCAGTTATAATATATTTACCCGATTTTGTATCCCGGATATATATAGGTGAGCCATCACTGAACCTGTTGTCCGGATTTAGCGGGGCATTGTAATATTGTCCATAAAAAATAGGCCAGCTTCCATATTGTTCGCGGTTAAGATAACTCAAGAGACTGATCGCATCGTCGGGATTATTTTCGTTGATGGGCGTGTTGGCATTTGCCCTGATAACCAGCATCAGAAAAGATGAATACCCAATCAGGATAAAAACAAGCGAAAGCAGGGCTGTATTAAGTATAAGTCTGCGTTTGCGCCGGGTGTAAAGCAGTCCTGCGACCAAAAGTCCGGTAATCAATAAAAAATAGAATATGATACCCGAATTAAAGGGTAATCTGAAGTTATTTACAAACAAGAGTTCAAACTTGGCTGCCAGATTAACTACCTGTGGTATAACAATATACATTATAAATGCCAACAGGAAAAACGAAATAACGGCAGTTAGAAAGATACCTTTGCGTGAGGGTTGATATTTTTTAAAATAGTAAACAAAAGCAATGGCAGGTATGGCAAGCAGGTTAAGCAGGTGAACCCCAATGCTTAAGCCAACCAGGTAAGCAATAAAAACTATCCATCGTATAGAATGCTTCTCTTCCGCCTGAGCTTCCCATTTAAGTATGGCCCAAAAAACCAGCGCCGTAAAAAAAGATGACATGGCATATACTTCGCCCTCGACAGCCGAAAACCAGAACGAGTCGCTAAAGGTATATGCCAGGGCACCCACCAGTCCGCTACCAAGAACTGCATACATTTGTCCTGTAGTCATTTCACCTGTACCCACCAGCAAACGGCGGGTAAGCCGGGTAATCGTCCAGAACAAAAACAGAATGGTTAAGGCGCTCACAAAGCCGGACATAAAGTTCACCATCATAGCAACATTTTCATTGTTACCCAGGGCAAACAAAGAGAAAAAGCGCCCGATCATTTGAAAAAGGGGCGCTCCCGGCGGGTGACCTACCTGAAGCTTAAATGCTGTGGCAATGTATTCACCACAATCCCACCAACTCGCTGTGGGTTCAATGGTTAGCGTGTAAACCGTAAGTGCTACCGCAAAGCTGAACCATCCAATGATGTTGTTTAGTTTTTTGTATTGTTTCATTATAAAAAAATAAATGTTTGAAGCCTTACTGCGCCCCTTTGCTCTATATATCAGCAGGTTGCTAAGCTAATGTCAGCCAGAAATGCCAGAATTTATCCTGAGCGAATCAGGAGGCGAAGTTAATCATTTTGCCTATAAATGAAATGATAACTTAAAAAACTCATTCATCAGGACATTTTCTTAACAGTATTTAACATAAACAAATGGTTCCACAACAGCCCGTAAGGGTCAAAACCCTCAAGGGCAAAACCTTTTTTAGACATGCTCCCAATCATTAATTTTAAAATTTTATTCAAAAGGTTTTTCATATTAAAAAAAATGTCTATTTTTGCACACCCTTTGATAGGGGAAATTGTCCGATGGTGTAACGGCAGCACAAGAGATTTTGGTTCTCTCGGTCTAGGTTCGAATCCTGGTCGGACAACGGAAAAGCCTGTAACCGGTCTTATCCGTGCTAAAGGCGAGAAAATTTTGAGGGGACGGTTATGTCCCCTCTTTTATTACACTTAATTCAATGATCGATAAAGAGAAGCTGCTCCAAACCATAGAACAACATCTGGAAGACACCGACCGTTTTGTGGTGGATGTCACTGTTAAAGCCGGCAACCGCATTAATGTGTTGATTGATAGCGATACCGGCATCAGTATTGATCATTGTGTGGCCCTGACCCGCTACATAGAAGCAACCTTTCCACGTGAAGAGGAAGATTATGAGTTGATGGTTTCTTCGGCAGGCATTGATCAGCCTTACAAATTTCTTCGTCAATATGTTAAAAATATTGGCCGCGAAGTGGAAGTTCAGCTTACAGATACGACTAAGGTTCAGGGTAAACTCATTAAAGCCGACGCCGAAGGCATCGCCATTCAGCGTCAGGTGAAAATAAAAGGAAGTGGCAATGTGGATGAAACCCTTGAATTTCCTTTTGATCAGATAAAACAAACCAAAGAAATTATTTCTTTCAAATAAATTCAGTTCAACAAAGCAGCTCAATTTAAAAAAATGGAACATATCAATCTTGTTGAAACTTTCTCCGAATTTAAGGAGTTCAAAAACATCGACCGTGAAACAATGATGCGCATCATAGAGGATGTGTTCAGGCATATGTTGAATAAAAAATACGGCTCCGATGAAAATTTCACTGTTATCGTAAACATCGATAAAGGTGACCTTGAAATATGGAGAAACCGTGAAATTGTAGAAGATGGAGCCGTAGAAGATGAGAACAAAGAAATACAGTATTCCGAAGCCATAAAAATAGAGCCTGATTTTGAAGTGGGCGAAGAGGTTTCGGAAGAGATTAAAATGGCTGATTTTGGGCGCCGGGAAATACTGACGATCCGACAGAACCTGATGTCCAAGATTCAGGAATACGAAAAAGACAACATTTACAAAAAATACAAGGAAAAGATCGGTGAAATGATTACCGGTGAGGTATATCAGGTCTGGAAAAAGGAGATACTTGTGCTTGATGATGAGTACATTGAACTCACCCTGCCCAAATCAGAACAAATACCTTCGGATTTTTACCGCAAAGGCGACACAATTCGCGCGGTAGTCTCCAAAGTAGATATGCGAAACAATTCACCTGTAATCATCTTATCACGCACTGCGCCCTCTTTTCTTGAACGCTTGTTTGAGTCAGAAGTACCTGAGGTGTATGACGGGCTTATAACAATCCGCAATATTGTCCGGGTACCGGGAGAGAGAGCCAAAATTGCTGTGGAAAGTTACGATGACCGCATTGATCCGGTAGGCGCATGCGTAGGGATGAAGGGATCGCGAATTCATGGTATTGTGCGTGAACTTCGCAATGAGAATATTGATGTAATTAACTACACCACCAATCCCTCCTTGTATATCAACCGGGCGCTTAGTCCGGCCAAAATTTCATCCATCACCATAAGTGAAGACGGGAAACGGGCTGAAGTATTTATGAAACCCGACCAGGTTTCACTGGCCATTGGCAAGGGTGGATACAATATTAAGCTGGCAAGCCGTCTTACCGGTTACGAAATTGATGTTTATCGCGATAGCGATATTGATAACGAGGACGTTGATCTTCAGGAATTTTCCGATGAAATCGACCAGTGGATTATTGATGAGTTAAAGACCATAGGTTGTGATACCGCCCGAAGTGTATTGGAGCGATCTGTGGATGACCTGGTTCACCTCACTGACCTCGAAGAAGAAACCATTAAAGAAGTGATCCGGATTCTGCGTGCTGAATTCGAATAATTCCACAGTGATTGAAGTACTTTAAGTAGTCACCCGGTTTTATTCCGGAGAACAGCCAGGATTTGATTAAAATAATTAGCGTATTTTTGCGGAAAATCCGCATAAACAGGCAGAAATCAACAGTAAAGGAGAATATGTCAGAACAAACCAAAAGCTCAAGATTGGGAAAAGCAGCACAAGAATTTAATGTTGCTGTTAATACCATTGTTGATTTCCTGAATAAAAAAGGAATCAAGATTGACAACAAGCCCAATACCAAGCTTGCGCCGGAAGTTTATGCCCTGCTGATTAAAGAATTTCAGTCTCAGAAGACCGTAAAGGAAAGTTCACAAAAGATTGAAATTGAATATCATCAGCACAAAACCATTTCACTGGACGATAAAAAAACTGCCGCTCAGCAAGAGAAGGAGGCCGAAATTGAGCCTGAGGTTTTCATCAGAAATATGCCGCTGAAGCAGGATGTCGTTACCAAACCCAAAGAGAAAGAAGAGAAGCCGGTAGAACCTCCAACACCTGAGATACCCGGGCCTGTAATAGAATCGCAGCCTGAACCTGAGGCTGAACCCGAGACAGAGACAGAAAAAGAGTCGGAAACAGCTCCCACACCTGAGCCTGAAATAGTTACCGCTACCCCTGACGAACCTGAAGAAGCACCCGTACCCGCTATTGAGATGGAAACACCTTCCTTAACCGAACAGCAACCCGAAGTAACTGAAGAAACTGAAGAAGATAAACCTGAAGAGATTACTCCACCGGAAGTAGTTGAAAGCGGTACTGGTCAACTTAAAGTGCTGGGTAAAATAGACCTGGACGAATTCAGGAAACCTTCTAAAAAATCCAAAAGCGGAGGCAAAAAGGATAAGAAGACCGCCCCAAAGAGCACTAAAAAAACGCCCGTAGCGGCTGAACCACCATCGGGTGAGAAGGCAGAGCCTGAAAAGGCTGATGAACTTGTTGCGGAAAAACCACCAATCAGCACTCCGGTTACGGAGCAGACTACTGCTGTAAAAGCTGAGGAAACACCGGTTCCTGATGCTGAAGAAAAAGCACCTGAACAGAAGTCCAACTTCATGAAAACGGAGGTTAGGAAACTCGAAGGCCCTACCATTTTGGGTTCCATGAAATTACCTGAGCCGCGCAGACCCGAAGCCAAAAAGCCTGTTGCTTCTTCTTCCGACGATTCGCTAAAAGCTAAAAAGAAAAAGCGTAAGCGCATCAAGAAACATGACGATACGACTGCCGGTACCGGAAGTACTCCGGCCACCGGGGGTAAAACGCAACACGCTTCTACAGATAAGAAACGTCAACCCCGCGACCGAAAAAGCTCACGTCAGGATACGCCTAAGGTAGAACTTACACCAGAAGATATTCAAAGGCAAATTAAGGAAACCCTGCAACGGCTGAGTTCAGGCGGTAAATCCAAAGCTTCCAAACACCGACGCGAAAAGCGCAGCATCGCCAGCCAACAACAGGCCCAAGAAGCTCAAAAACGCGAAGAAGATATGAAATCAATCATGGTAGCCGAATTTGTGACTGCTAATGAGCTGGCTAATCTTATGGATGTGCCTGTTACCGAAATTATATCCACCTGTCTTTCACTCGGCTTGTTTGTATCAATAAACCAGCGTCTTGATGCAGAAACCATTGTGGTGGTTGCTGATGAATTTGGTTTTTCAGTCAAATTTGTGGGCGTTGAAGATGCAACAGGAGCTGAAGAAGAAGAAATGGCTGATGATCCCGCCGACCTGTTACCCCGTGCTCCTATCGTTACTGTAATGGGTCACGTGGATCATGGTAAAACATCACTACTCGACTATATCCGCAATGCCAATGTAATTGCAGGAGAAGCAGGTGGCATTACCCAGCACATCGGAGCCTATGAAGTAAAACTTGAAAACGATCGCAAGATTACTTTTCTCGATACTCCCGGACACGAAGCATTTACAGCCATGCGTGCACGAGGCGCCAAAATCACGGACATTGTTATTATTGTGATTGCCGCGGATGATACCGTAATGCCTCAAACCATTGAAGCCATCAATCACGCCCAGGCTGCCAATGTACCCATCGTTTTTGCCATTAATAAGATGGATAAGCCAAGTGCCAATGCTGAAAAGATTCGGGAAGAATTGTCAAAACGCAATATTCTAGTCGAGGATTGGGGAGGAAAGTACCAAAGTCAGGAGATCTCAGCCAAAAAGGGAACAAACGTGGACTTATTGCTTGAAAAGGTATTGCTGGAAGCAGAAATGCTCGACTTGAAAGCCAATCCCAAGCGCCCCGCTCATGGCACCATACTTGAGTCGTCACTCGATAAAGGTCGCGGATACGTAGCAAAAATTCTGGTACAAACCGGCACCCTGAAACAGGGCGATTTGGTAATGGCCGGAATTACCATGGGCCGTGTAAAAGCAATGTATAACGAACGCAATCAGGCCATCAAAGAAGCCGGACCCAGTTCGCCACTATTGCTTCTGGGCTTAAATGGAGCTCCTCAGGCAGGCGACACGTTTAAAGTAATGCAGGACGAACGGGAAGCCAAAAACATAGTGGCAAAGCGTCATCAACTGCAACGCGAACAAGGCATACGTACTCAAAAACACATTACCCTGGATGAAATAGGCCGGCGCATTGCTATTGGCGACTTCAAAGAGTTGAATATCATTGTAAAAGGTGATGTAGACGGATCGGTGGAAGCCCTTTCTGATTCGTTGCTGAAACTTTCGAATGAAGAGGTTCAGGTAAACATCATCCACAAATCTGTAGGTGCGGTTACTGAAAGTGATGTATTGCTCGCTTCAGCCTCCAATGCGGTAATTATCGGATTCCAGGTCCGTCCGTCAATGGCAGCACGCAAGCTGGCAGAGCAAGAGCAGATCGATATCCGCTTGTATTCCATTATTTACACTGCCATCAATGAGATTAAAGCGGCCATCGAAGGTATGCTTTCTCCCGATATTGAAGAAAAAATTGTGTGCAATCTTGAGGTACGTGACGTATTCAAAATCACAAAGGTTGGAACAGTGGCCGGATGTATGGTATTAGATGGGAAAATTCATCGCAATACAAAAATCCGTATTATCCGTGATGGTATTGTTATCCATACCGGAGTGCTTGGTTCGCTTAAACGGTTTAAAGACGATGTTAAAGAGGTATCTGCCGGTTACGAATGCGGTCTGAACGTGGAAAATTTCAATGACATCAGGGTACGTGACATTATTGAAGGATACGAAGAAGTAGAAGTAAAACGCAAATTGTAAATTGCTGTAAACCAATTTTCATAAAATGAAAAAGAGGCTGCACAACAGGTACAGCCTCTTTTTTCGTTACCCGACAGGGCAGCCAGCACAATGAGTTATTTTACTTTCTCCATGATGGATTTAAACTGATTATAGCGGGCTTCCACTACTGGCCAGTTTACAACCGACCAGAATGAATTTATATAATCCGTGCGCTTATTTTGATATTTAAGATAATAGGCATGCTCCCAAACATCCAGAGCAAGCAAGGGTATGCCACGACGCTCTGCAATACTCATCAGGGGGTTGTCCTGATTGGCAGTAGAAGTAATAAACAGCTCTCCACTTTTAATATCCACTGCAAGCCATGCCCACCCCGAACCAAAGCGATTGGCTGCTGCTTCATCAAATTTCTTTACAAAGGAATCATAGTTGCCAAATGATTTTTCAATTAATTCAATCATTTGCCGGGAAGGTTCCTGTTTTTTTGGTGTAAGGTTATCCCAATAAAGGGCATGGTTGAAAAAACCGCCGCTATTGTTGCGCACTGCATCAGGAAATTTATCCATATTTGAAAAGATTTCCAGCAGATTCTTTTCAGCAGCATCGGTGCCTGAAACGGCTTTTTGCATTTTATCAAAATATCCACGATGATGCCGCTCATAATGAATTTCAACAGTCATTTTATCGATGGCCGGTTCCAGTGCATCATAAGGGTAAGGGAGTGTGTAAAATTCAAGCTTACCCACAGGTTTCATCCATTCACCCCAGATACCTTCTTTTGCGCCTTTAAGATCAGAAGCCACAGTTTGAGAGCTGGTTTTGGGTTTGGTAGTTTCCGAGTGGCTGGTCTTGCCTTTCGACACAGGTTTTTTTTCGGTTTGTGCCATAATTTCTGGTGAAGACACCAACAATATGCACATAATGGTAACAATAAGTACTTTAATCGTTTTCATGATAATTGCTTTGAGATTAGAATTAAATGAAACATGCCGGGCAACAAGGCCCGACATGTTGTATAACAAACAAATAGGCTTTTGGTCGCTTACCTGCGTGCATTTTTATAATTTTCATTCACCTGATCCCAGTTTACCAGTTTCCAAAATGCGCTGATATATTCTGGACGACGATTCTGATATTTCAGGTAATAGGCATGTTCCCATACATCGAGACCTAAAATGGGCTGCCCCTGACAATCATGAACATCCATGAGTGGATTGTCCTGGTTGGGAGATGAACAGATGCTCAGACTATTGTCCTTTTTTACACAGAGCCAGGCCCAGCCGCTTCCAAAACGGTTGGCTGCTGCTTCATCAAACTTTTTCTGGAATTCAGCAAAGGAGTTAAATTGTGTATTAATTGCTTCCGCAATCGGTCCGGTGGGGTCTCCCCCGCCATTGGGAGACAATACCTTCCAGAAAAGACTGTGATTGTAATATCCTCCACCATTGTTGCGCACCGCAGCCGGAGCTTTGCTAATGTTACTGAATATTTCTTCCAGGCTTTTTGATTCCAGTTCGGTACCCTGAATGGCAGCAGTAAACTTATCAAAATAGCCCTTATGGTGTTTGGTGTAATGCAACTCCATGGTTTGTTTGTCAATGTGGGGTTCTAATGCATCATATGCATAAGGTAATTCGGGAAATTCAAATTTCATGGTTATCCTCCTTGAGTTATTTTAATGTTATTATTTAGATTCAGTATAAATAACATATAAGAAGCGCGTTTGTTTGAGTGCATTGATTTCCCATCATCTCTCGAAGGCCCGAACGGCAGAACTGGAAGGCAGTTCAGCCATAGAAAGAACACCTGAGCATTGAACATTTAGTCAGTCAGACGACCAAAGACCAAAAGGGACGAGGGACGTAAAAAGAAACGGGGAGACCAACGTCTCAACTCCTCAACAACTCAACTTATCAACAGATTACAGATC
>ENA-UOOR01000284-UOOR01000284.1-fermentation-metagenome-genome-assembly--contig:-NODE-284-length-78232-cov-9.909411_pt1 | contig 78232 bp, 68 predicted proteins | sample MGYA00245780_ERZ724029 | MGnify/ENA primary metagenome ERZ724029 (study PRJEB28704, sample SAMN03018315) | fermentation metagenome | biome: anthropogenic terrestrial biome; feature: soil; material...
TGAAGACAATTGAAGACAATTGAAGACAAATGAAGACATATTGACCAATATTTTCTTTCTTTAAAAATAAATAATGACTTTTACAGTAGCTTTTTAAGTTCTTGTTAACAAGCGCTCTTTGACATTTTGATATGTAGTATTTCTTTTTCGTCTAAAATTATTTACCGATACAAAACTTACTGAAGATATTGCCCAAAATTTCGTCGGTAGATATCTGACCAGTGATCTCGCCGAGGTAGAACATGCACTCACGGATATCCTGGGAGAGAAAGTCGTGGGTAATGCCGATCTCAAGTCCTTCCTTCACACGACGGATGGCTTCTAGGGCGCTGTTGAGCGAGGCATAATGACGCAGGTTGGTCACAATCACATCCCCCTCACCGATGGAAGGAATCGCTGCGGCCTCTACCAGCAGTTCCTGTAATTGATTGGTGTGGTGGCGCTGCTTCGCGGAGATAAAGAGCCTGAGCGAATCGAGTTCTGGGAAGAGGGTATCAAAGTCGACACGCACGTCCTCAGAAACCAAATCGACCTTATTAAACAGCAGGATCACTTGTTTATCCTGCAGCGTGGGAAGGATGGAGGCAGCCAGAGCTTCAATCTGCGTGTGCGGAGTGGTCATGTCGATCATCCAGAGGACAATGGCGGCCTGCTCAATCTTGCGAAAGGTGCGCTCGATGCCGAGTGTCTCAATGGCATCGGTAGTCTGCCGGATGCCGGCCGTATCGATAAAGCGGAACGTCACACCCCCCATGTTCACCGTATCTTCAATCACGTCGCGTGTAGTGCCGTGTATGTCGCTAACAATGGCTTTCTCTTCGTTGAGAAGGAGGTTTAGCAACGTGGACTTCCCGGCGTTGGTCTCACCGATGATGGCCACCGGAATGCCGCTCTTGATGGCATTCCCCAGCCTGAATGAATCGACAAGGGTCTGAATCTCCTCTTCAATCTCATCGGTCAGCTCGTGTAGCTTCTCCCGGTTGGCAAACTCCACATCCTCCTCCGAGAAATCGAGTTCCAGCTCAATCAGGGAGACAAACTGCAGCAGCTTATCGCGCAGCAGAGCCAACTTGCGGGCGAAACCGCCCCGCATCTGGTTCATGGCCACCCGATGTGATGCACGCGAGGAGGAGGCAATGAGGTCGGCCACCGCCTCGGCCTGACTCAGGTCGAATTTACCATTCCGAAACGCTCGCCGCGTGAACTCCCCGGCCTGTGCCAGACGGGCTCCCTCACTCAGGAGCAGCTCCATAAGGCGCTGCTGGATATAAACCGACCCGTGACAGGATATCTCCACGCTCTCCTCCCCCGTGAAAGAATGAGGGGCGTGAAAAATGGTTACCAGCACTTCGTCGAGCAGTTCTTCACCTGCATGTATCTGTCCAAAGTGGACTGTGTTGGCCGATGCCTCCGTGAGATTTCTACCTGAAGGGGAAGTGAACACCCTGTCGGTAAGAACAATAGATCCTTCTCCGGATAAGCGAATCACGGCAATGGCACCCATGCCGGGCGGGGTGGATATGGCACAAATTATCTCTGACATAACTGCTGAATGAGCGGATATTAATAGCGGAAGCTGCTTCCTCCCAAAAACTCTCGCAGCAACGAGGTGGGCGGCAGTTCCCGGTCGGTAATGTAATTGAAGTAACCCAAAAACTTGAGCAGCCGGTAAGCTTCGGAATACTCCGGAGCCGTGCGGGGCACCTGCAGCAGGATGGGTTCAGTATGGCGGCGTATGGCAGCCAGCTCATAGATCATGGCCGAGTTGAACATCACATCGGCATTCTCCTGGAAAGGAAAGATCCATTTTTCTTCACCCCGGCGCACGCTGTCCCAGCGCGAGATGGTCTGCTCAGCCGAGTAACCGCGGTAACGGTAATCGCGCACAATACGTCGGATAAGCCGGTTATCGGAAGCAGGAATCCAGTTGTGGTCGTCGAGCGAGATCGTCGTCAGCGCCGACACGTAGACCTTAAAGACTTTTTCCGGCGGTATGTGTGCAGTCAGTTCAGGATTGAGACCATGTATTCCCTCTACAATGAGGATGCTGTTGTCGGACATCTTCAGAAAATTCTTCTTGTACTCACGTTTTCCGGAGACAAAGTTATAAAAAGGAAGCTCCACCTCTTCACCTTGCATCAGCCGGATCATATGCTGTTCAAAAAGCTCCAGATCTAGTGCATAGAGTGATTCATAGTCTTTCTCCCCTTTTTCGTCGAGCGGTGTTTTGTCCCTTTCCACGAAATAATCATCGAGCGAAATGCCCACCGGCCGGAGCAGGTTCACTAGCAACTGTATCTCGAGTCGTTTGCGAAAAGTTGTTTTTCCGGAGGAAGAGGGACCGGATATGAGTACCACACGGACACCATCCTGAAACCGGTGGGTGATCTCCTCCGCTATCTCACCGATCTGCTTCGACTGGTAAGCTTCGGCTACCTGAATGACTTCCGACATGCGATCTGCCAGCTTGGCACGATTCAAGTCACTCACATTGTCGAGTCGGCTAATTTTGAGAAATTTCAGGTGCTCCCGGTAAACGTTCAACAGCTTCTCTTGATGCACCTCCGGTTCCAGTTCTACGGGATGCTCCCGGTTGGGTACCCGCAGCAGGAAGCCACCGTTGTGGGGCTGTATGTCGAAGAGGCGGATGTAACCTGTGGAGGGTGTGAGGCAACCGTAAAAATAATCGATGTATTCGTCCAGTTTCGAATAACGGGCATACAACATATCGGAAGTCTCGAGTAACCGGGCCTTATCCTCCATGCCGCGCTCCCGAAAGAGCTGTACCACCTTCGTGGTCTCCTCCTCCACCTGCACAAAGGGAATATCGGCCTCTACGATCTCCCGCATCCTGTTCCGGATGGCATCGAGTTCCGGCTTTCCTACAGGCACATCAGACTCAATCTGGAAATAATATCCCTTCGATACGGCATGCTCGATGTACATCTCGGCGTTGGGAAGGAGGTCATCTACCGCCTTGGCAAGGATGAAACATAGCGAACGGACGTACGTACGCATAGCGGAAGAGTTACTTAGATCGACAAACTCGATCGTCTTGGGACGATAAAGCCGGTAAGCAAGCGACTCGGTTTTGTTGTTTACCTTTGCATTGGTGATGAGATAGGGTGACTTCACTCCGAAAATGTCAATCAACGCTGTCAGGGGTATTCCTACTTCCACATCCTTCTCTTCTCCCGTGTTGATACATTTTACTTTTACCTTGTCGTAATTCATATTCATCTTTTTTGGGAAGACGAATATACACTATTTTTTGCAGAGAGTGCCATTTTAGAAAAATGATACAGGTATAATTACCCGTTTTTTGCGCCAAAGACCTTCAATTTCGGTTATTTTTTTTAAGTTTGTGCACGCAATTATGAAATAATCTAAAAATGGACTACGGTTTAATCGATTTCTTAAAACTGGTGGGCTCACTGGGCCTATTTCTCTACGGGATGAAAATCATGAGCGAGGGCTTGCAGAAGCTGGCCGGTAACAAGCTCAGAAACGTTTTGTCGGCCATGACAAAGAACCGCATCATGGGCGTGCTGACGGGTGTGATGATCACTGCTCTGATACAATCATCCTCTGCAACCACCGTCATGGTGGTGAGTTTTGTCAATGCCGGGCTGTTGAGTCTGGTTCAATCGATTGGGGTGATTATGGGTGCCAATATCGGTACCACGGTTACGGCCTGGATTATCTCCTTTTTCGGCTTCGGTAAATTTTCGATCAGCGCGTTGGCCATTCCGCTTATGGGTATCGCGTTGCCGCTGATCTTCTCCTCCAAAAGCAGAAACAAATCTTTGGGTGAATTCATATTCGGATTCTCCTTCCTTTTTATGGGTCTCGATTTTTTGCAAAGCTCCATGCCCGACCTGCAAAACAACCCGGAGGTGCTCGCCTTTGTACAAAACTTCACCGGAATGGGGATCATCTCCACACTCCTTTTTCTCTTGGTGGGTACAGTGCTCACCCTCATTGTGCAGTCCTCAAGCGCCACAGTAGCCCTCACGTTGATTATGGCGGCTAAAGGGTGGATCGACTTCCCCAGTGCAGCAGCCATGATACTGGGAGAGAACATTGGCACAACCATCACTGCCAACCTGGCCGCTATTCCCGCCAACATCTCGGCAAAAAGAGCTGCTTTCTCTCACCTCATGTTCAACGTGTTTGGCGTAGTATGGATACTACTGGTATTCAAACATTTTGTCCATTTAATAGATAACATCGTTCCAAGCTTTGCCGGTGTGCATCCTTCCGGGATCACCGAATTTATCACATCTCTCTCACCAGAAGTATACACCCAAATAACCACCCTGCCACAGTCGGAGCTCTCACCAGAGCTGGCTGCCCTGCAGGAAAAGTACCTCACTTACCAGTCGGCCACCTCCTACGGTCTGTCGCTCTTCCACACACTGTTCAACATATGCAACGTCTCGCTGATGATCTGGTTCGTGAAGCTTTACGAAAAGATTTGTTTGAGAGTGATCAGACCGAAAAAAGGGGAAGAGGAGGACGAAGAGTTCATACTGCAGTATATATCTACCGGGATGGCATCGACCGATGAGCTCTCCATTCTACAGGCAGAGAAGGAGATGGAAGTGTATGCTCAACGCGTAAGGAAGATGAATGGTTTCGTGAAGAAGATGACCAACCTGAAGAATAGCGACAAGAAGTTTCTCAAGCTCTACAACCGGATTGAGAAATACGAGGATATCAGCGACCGGATGGAAGTGGAGATCGGTTCTTACCTCAGCAAGGTATCAGAGGGAAAATTGAGCAATCGCAGCAAGGAGCGGGTACGTTCCATCCTGCGGGCAGTGACCGAAATTGAAAGTATTGCCGACTCTGCCTGCAACATTGCACGCCATCTGAAGCGAAAAATGGAGGCCGAAACAGAGTTTGAAGAGGCCATACTCGAAAACATCAACTCCATGTATGAACTTACCGACAAGGCACTCGATAACATGCAGCAACTGCTGAAAAACAAAAAGATCACGGAAACCGATCTGGTCAACAGCAAACACATTGAATCGGTCATCAACGAAAAACGGAATCAGTTGAAACGGGAAAATGTGGAAAACCTCAATCTGAAACTTTACTCCTATCAGAATGGCGTCTTCTACATCGATATCATTTCGGAATGTGAACGCATGGGCGATTACATCATCAACGTGATTGAATCGCTCGAGAAGAATTAAAATTAACAGGGTATGAACGACTGGAAAAAAAGACTCGATATCGTCTACTCCACCAATCCCGATTACCACTACAACAAAGAGGATGAAGGGGTAACCGACACGTTGCCCAAAGAGAAACAGTTGTTGCGGGTCAGCCTCGACAAACGGAACCGGAAAGGAAAGGCTGTGACGCTGATCACCGGTTTCGCAGGAACCGACGACGACCTGCAGGAGCTGGGCAAGCTACTGAAAATGAAGTGCGGCGTGGGCGGATCGGCCAAAGAGGGGGAGATCATTGTACAGGGTGATCACCGTGCGAAGGTGTTGGATATTCTGCAAAAGGAGGGATATGCCAAATCACGTATCATCTGAGCGGAATCATCTCCATGTGATTAAAGCGTCTGCCGGATCGGGAAAGACACATCGACTGACAGGCGAGTACCTCCGTTTGCTCTTCTCGGCGCCACATCGCTACCGTCACATCCTGGCGGTTACCTTCACCAACAAGGCCACCGACGAAATGAAGTCGCGCATCGTGCAGGAGCTGTACCGCCTGGCTTCGGGTGACGGTACGGCTTACCTGCGTGAGCTGATGCAGGAGAACGCCATGGATGAGCGATCGGTACGCGCGCAGGCCAAAGAAATTCTGGAGAATATATTGCACGACTACTCCTCCTTCTCCGTCAGCACCATCGACCGTTTCTTTCAACAGACCATGCGCGCCTTCACCCGGGAGATGGGTCTCTCGGGTGGATACAACATTGAACTGGACGAGTCCTCCTACCTTATGGAGACTGTGGACCTGATGCTCTCGGAGCTGGGACAGCCCGAAAATAAACAACTTGCCGACTGGCTGCTGCTCTTTATGCAGCAGAACATCGAGGAGGGCAAGAGCTGGAAGATAAACCGCCAGGTGCTGGATCTGGCCGGACAGTTAACGAATGAGACCTACAAGTCGTTCTCCAGTGAAGAACAGGCTACAATTCACGACAAGGAATTTCTGTTGTCTTTTCAGAGAATACTCCGAAAGATTGTCCACGATTTTGAGGTGGAGGTGAAAGCAATCGGTGAAAAGGGAGTGAACCTGATGAATCGCTTCGGACTGCACTTTTCAGATTTCAGTGGTGGAAGCCGCTCCCCTTTCTCCCACTTCGTTAAATGGGCAAAGGGAGAAATGAAATCACCCACCGACACATTCATCAAGCTGGCCGATAATCCGGAGAAATGGGCCACTAAAGCCTCTCCTCCCGATAAGCGTTCGGCCATTGACTCGGCCTTTTCTGCAGGACTGAACGATGCAGTGAAAGAGGCGGCCTCTCATTTCGAGAATAACATCCATTACAACTCCGCGCAAAGCATTCTTCGTAATTTCTATACTCTTGGCATCCTCAACGACATCAAAAACAGACTCCGCAAGCTGCAACAGGAAAACAACACACTCTTTCTATCCGACACCACGGAGCTGCTGAATCAGATGATCGCCGGAACCGACTCTCCCTTCATTTACGAAAAGACCGGCACACGCATTGCTCATTACATGATGGATGAGTTTCAGGACACCTCGCGCATGCAGTGGCGCAATTTCAAACCACTCATTGGAGAGAGCATCGCTTCGGGTAACTTTAACCTCATTGTGGGTGATGTAAAGCAGAGCATCTTCCGCTTCAGGAACTCCGACTGGCGCCTGCTTGAGAAGCAGGTGAGCGACGACTTCCATGCGGACAACATCAGAGAACACCTCCTCGATACAAACTGGCGCAGCGACAGCACCATCGTGCAGTTTAACAATGCCTTCTTTTCTCAGGCACCCACGATCCTGCAACAGGATTTTAATGACACCACGGAATCGGTCGACACGCAAATTACCGATGCTTACCGCGATGCCTCTCAGCATGTTCCACAGCCAAAAACCGAGAGTGGCGGACAAGTGAGAATCACCTTCCTGAAGGAGGAGGAAGCTGCCGGAAGAAGTTGGAAAGAGAAGGTCCTGGAGCAGCTGCCTCACGAGATTGAGCAGCTGCAGGATCAGGGGTTCGCCTTGAAGGATATCGCCGTGGTGGTACGCGGAAATAAGGATGCGGCAGAGGTAGCCGAAAGGCTGCTTGCCTACAAGAAAAGCCATCCAGAGTCGTCCTACCGGTTCGATATCATCTCCAACGAAGCACTGCTTATCGGCAGCGCGCAAAGCGTGAGGACCGTGATCGCACTGATGCGCCATTTTCGCAATCCGGAAGACAAAACAAGGCGGATGATAGCGGCCTATGAGTATGATAAGGCGATACAATACTCCCGGGAGGGGATATCGATTGATTTTCGGGATGAGGTAAAACAGCAGCTGAGCACACTTTCTTCGCTTCCCTTCTACGATATGGTGGAACGTTTGTTTGCGCTCTCTGCCGACTTGCTCAACCAACAGGAGCATGCCTACATCCAGGCTTTTCTAGATATCGCCCTGAAGTTCAGCAGCCGCAGCAACACCGATCTGGGGACATTCCTCGACTGGTGGGACGAAAAGGGTTGCAAGAAGGCACTCTTCTCGCCCGAAGGACAAGATGCCATCCGGCTCATCACCATACACAAATCGAAGGGGCTGGGCTTTGGTGCGGTGATCATGCCCTTCGTAGATTGGAACACCGATCACAACATACGCCACACCAACATCATTTGGTGTAAACCAGATGTAGCACCCTTCGATCAGTTAAGTGTGGTTCCACTGAAGTATGGACCTGCTCTTGCAGATACCATTTTCAGAAAAGATTACCTGGAAGAAAAAAAATTCAATGCCATCGACAACCTGAACCTGCTGTACGTGGCTTTTACACGGGCTAAGCATCGACTGATCCTTTTCGCGCCTCAACCAAAAAAACCGGAAAAGATAAAGAGCGTAGCGGATCTGTTGTGGCGGAGCGTCATGGAAGATTCCATCCTGGCAGATCATGTGACTGAGGACGAGTCGGTATGTACCTTCATCTATGGCCTGCCGGCACAGCACAAGAGCGAAGAGAATCAGGGAGTGCAGGCTTATAAAACCAGTCACTGGCACTCTGTCCCATTTGATGATCGGCTGAAACTACGCTTGAACTCCATCGGTTTTTTCAGCGACGAGGGGCGCCGTGATTATGGCAAAATGATGCACGACATCGTAAGCAACATAGAAATCCTGGCCGATATTCCACAGGCTGTGGAGCAGAAGATATCTGCAGGGGAGCTCGGCGAAGAGGAGAAGGAGAAGATGATTTGCCAACTGACGGAGTATTTATCACTCCCCGTTGCCACCGACTGGTATTCCGGCAACTACAAAGTCTTGAATGAAACACAACTGCTGCATCCGGTCTCGGGCTTCAGTCGACCCGACCGGGTGATGATCGGCCCCGAAGGGGTGATCGTAGTGGATTACAAGTTTGGCGATTCGGAAGACAACAAATATGTACGTCAGGTACGGTATTACATGAAACAAATCAGGGAAATGGGGTACCAAAACGTGTCGGGTTACATCTTTTACGTGAAGCAGGCAAAGATTATACCGATTTCATAGTGTCCTGGTCACCTTCAGCTTCACCAACCGGCCGTCCATGGCCGAGACATACACCTCATCGTTGTCGGTGGGTAAAATCATGTTGATTAGCCCGTTCGAAATGCGGTATTTCCACAGGAAAACACCATCAGTAGCACGATAGGCGTATATCAGTCCTTTGTCGGTGGGGACGTAGACCACGCCATTCTTCTCCACCAGGGGTGTGGGTGTCAGTTCGTAGCCCATTTCTTCTCCCGTAGAGATCCATTTTACCTGCCGTGACGGAAGGGTTGCATCGATAGCAAGGATGGTCCCGTCCATAGTTTTAGCGTAAACCGTGTTCCCATCTTCCGAGATACCAATGGATTCGCGTACCCTGTTTTCAGGATCGTTATAACGCCAGACGACCTCTCCGCTCCTTTCGTCGAGCACCGTCATAAACCGGTCGGGTGAAGCCAGATATATTCTTCCGTGTGTAGCAACAGGCACCACCTGTGCAGGTGACAACATACGGTTTGCGTGACCGCTGTGCCATATCCATCTCGGTTTTCCAGTCTCAATATCAAGAGCATAGAATGCATTACCCCAGCTACCAAAAAAGATCACGCCATCCTTGACCAGCGGACGGGTGACCACGAAGTTCTTTACACTGTCGAAATCCCAGAGGAGCGAGCCGGTGGCAACATCCCAGGCACGGCAATGGCCATCGCCACCTGCAAGCATGACCTTGTTTGCAGCACAAACGGGAGAGGAGACCACCGCCTTGTTGTTTTTCAGCTTAAACCGCATGCTACCTGTCGCCATCTCCAACCCATACAGGTAAGAATCGGACGAGGCACACCAGAGGATATTCTCATGCAGTGCAGGAGTAGCATAGATTTTACCCTGTGTCCGAAAGGACCATTGCAGTTTTCCACTGCTGCTCTCCACCACTTTTATCTCTCCCGCGGTATTGGTGTAGCACAATTTGTCGCCCACCAGCGTCATGCCGCTACCCATATCGCTATTCTCCTGAATGCTCCACAATTCCGACACGGCAGCGTGGTTTTGATTCATGCTATAGTCGGGGCGTGGGGAGTTGGCCTCCCACAGGGGTCTGGCGGTGGTGGGAAAAGTGAGCCAGGGTGAGAGGGTTTCACCCGAGGCCTTTCGCTCCTGCAGGGTAATTGAATCGGCATCTACGGTTATGCGTGTATAACCTCCGACGGCTTGGCCGGCACGAAGGTTGGAGCGGCACATGGCTGCCTGAACTCCCTCGAAGTTCATTATCTTGTTGACATGGCCGTGTCCACAAAGCATCAGCTGCACATTAAAGGGACGAAGGGCATCCATCACCTCAAACCAGTTATTAAGTCCGTTGTCCATGGGGTAATGGTTGACGTAGATGATGGGCTGGTTGCGGTCGGTTTCTTTGAGTGCGTCAAAGAGCCAGGTGAGATTCTCCCGTGGTATCTGTCCGGGGCCCATACGCATGTTCGGTCCTGAGGCCACTCCAAGAAACTTGTATCCGTTGTATTCAAATCCGAATGTCTCGTTGCCGAATATTTTGAGAAAATCGTTTGTTCCACTCTCCGACCAGTTGGAATCGTGATTGCCGGGAATGGCATAATAGGGTACACGCAAATCGTTGAGCAACTGCTTAGCAGTACGCAGTTCATCGTAGGATCCAAACTCCGTGACATCGCCCGACACAATGACAAAAGCAATATCCTTCTGTAAATTGATGTCCTGCACCGTGCGGCGAAGATCCTCGTTGTTCTCCGGACTCCCGACGTGTGTGTCGGTGATCAGGGCAAATGTGAAAGGAGATCCTTGCTGCGCGAAAACTGCGCAACCCAGGAGAATCGAAAGAAGCTGAAGGTAAAGTCGGTTCATTGCCATTTAGTGGGGGATGAAGGTTTTAGGAATCTTTGCGACTTTGGAAGAAAGTATGAAAAAAAAGCATCTGATATTTCACCGCGTTGCTCCAGTAGGGCCCGTTGTGTGCCCCAGGGCGGGAAATAAAGTCGTGGGGGATGTTGCGATAGAGCAACTCCTCGTGGAGTCGTTTGTTCACCTGATAAAAGAAATCCTCAGTACCACAGTCGATGATGATTCTCAACGCGTTGGGGGTAAGCAGGTGCAGCTGCTTCATCACGGTGTAATTTTCCCAGTTTTCGGGATGCTCCCGCTGCGAACCCAGATTTTTTGACATATTCCAGCTATTGGGGAAAGGCCGTATATCCACACCACCGCTCATGCTTCCGCAGGCTCCATATATATCCTGATTGCGAAAAGCCAGATACAATCCACCATGTCCGCCCATGCTTAACCCCGATATGGCACGTCCTTCACGAGAGGGTATTGTGGTATAGTGTTCGTCGACCCAGGTAGTCAGCTCACGGGCAACAAATGTCTCGTAGCGCGATGTGGAATCGACGGGGCTATCCCAGTACCAACTGTCAAATCCCCCATCGGGACAGACAACCATCATGCCGTAGTAATCGGCCAGGTCCTTGATATGGGGTGCCATTTTGACCCAGCCATCGTATTGTCCACTGTATCCGTGTAAGAGATAAAGCACGGGAAACGCATCTTGGCCGTTGTAGGATTGCGGTTTGATCACAACCGTTTTGATCTCTTTGCCCATCTTTTCACTCAATACGTTTATTGTATCAACCGTTGCAGGGAAAGCTCCCATGGTACAAAGGGTCAATAGCAAGGTAACGATTGTAACTTTCTTCATTGCATGATTCTTTATAAGTTTTGTCAAAGATACAAAAAACAGCAGATAGAAAAAGAGTCACTTGCCAATTATTGAAACGGCGTTACCGGCATTTTTGCCATGCTCTTTCCGAAACAAATCGAAAGAAAAAATGTTGTACTGTCATGGACTTGCCTGGCGGACCTTCATCGTAGAGTGAAGCGTTCCCTGTAAACCAACAATTAAAAACTCATACAAAAAAAGCCACAACAATGGATATACAATTTAAAATTGACGCGCACAAAAGGGGAAGTTTTTTTATCGATCAGGAGGGACGGCAGGTGGCTGAACTCGACTTCGAAGTAAAGGACGGGATCCTCAATGCGTATCATACGGGTGTGCGTCCCGAACTGGAAGGACAAGGTATTGCCGGCAGACTGTTCGATGAGATGGTACGGTATGCACGGGAGAAGGGCTACATGGTTATGCCTTCCTGCTCTTACATCCTGGCCAAATTTCGCAGGCGCCCGGACGACTATGCCGATATATGGCATCGCTCCACAGATGAACCCACAGGAGAAGCCTGTGGCATCGCACCCAAGTAGGGTATAAATTACGGGATATACCGATTCATCAAATAGACCTTCGGGTCGCTCTCAAAGTTATCTTTTGTGAAGATAGCTGCTATTGTGAGAACGTCCCGAAGGATTTTTGTGACCGCATCTGTATTCTGCGAAATCGATAACCTACTACATTATTTTTTTTGCTTTGATGCCGCAGCCGATGGCCTTGGTAGTGGCAGGATCGGGTGTATTGCCTGCCAGCAGGGCACGGATGGCATTGGAAGCAAAAGGTACTGTTACGGCAGAAGCATCCTGATAGTTATCATCGACGGTGCCAGTATAAGCAACTGTGAAGCGGCCGTCACCCTCGTTCTTCAGCAGAAACAGTTCCGGTGTGCGTGTGGCACCGTATGAAGGGTACACAGTCTGATCCGCATCAATCAGATAAGGAAAAGGATAGTTCTTTTCGGTTGCCCGTTCTTTTATCTTATCCACAGCATCGGCGGGTTGCTGTATCGCATCGTTCGGATTAATAAACACCACCGGGTAGCCCTGTGGAGCAAACTCGTGATGGAGGGCGATCATGCGGTCTTCGTAGGCCTTCACAATAGGACAGGGATTGCAGGAAAAGATCACCATGACTCCTTTTTCATTCGCGTAGTCGGAAAGCGAGACGGTTGTTCCATCGTAATTTTTCAACGAAAAATCGGGTGCTACTGAGCCTATTGCAATGGGTTGTGCTTTCAACCCAACGACATTGATTATCAATAGAGTTAAAATAAAAAAGACTTTCATAACTGTGAATTTTAAATAGAATTAATTTTTACAACAAGGGGTAGATCAAAGCATCGAGTTCTTCGAAAGTAAACTCTTGCTGATAAAAATGCCTGAAACCATTCCCATAAATCAGGGTAGCGGGTATCACACCCGTCCAATTCTCATCGACAAGCGGTATCCAGTGGTTTGAGTTTGGGTCGTTAAGGAGGAGCACTTTGTTGTGCATATTAGCTTTTTCAACAAAGGGAATCAGCCTCGAATGGAGGTCTTTGGGAATATCGAGGCTAACCATCAGCACTTTCACCCTTTTATCGCGGTATTTCTCTCCCAGCTGCTCAAAAGAGGGTATCTCTTTGATGCAGGGTGCACACCAGGTTGCCCAGAAGTTAACCACATACACGGTATCATTTTTCTGCTGTAGCAGTGGCTGCAACTCCTCGAAGCTGACTACCGTAACATCCGCAGCGGGTTGTTTATTTTCAGCATAAGTCCAAAGAGAAATTTGCATCAAAAGCGACAACAGGAGATGACGAAGCGTATATTTCCTATTTGGATGTTCCCCTGCTCTTTTCATCTGTCTGTAATGCTGTGATTCTTTTTGTGAAACATCCATACTTCGGCGATTGTTCATCAGGAACACAGAGCGAACACGTTAAATATCAAGTAAAAAAGTTAACAGGGGACGGGGAAGTGGAACGTTTTTTTAAGGACCAGGTGCTGTCGCCCATGGCAAGCGTTCTGATGGAAACCAGGCAGCGACCTTGACAAAAAAAAGTGTGGATAAAAATCCACACTTTCTTAATGTTTGAATTCTTGCCTGATGCTATAGCAATGAGGCAGGATCGAGGTTATCGTGTTCGATATCCAGAAAATACTTGTAGGTACCTACCTTGAGTTCCGCACAAGCATCATAATCGGTCACGATGATCCCTTTCTGATGCAGCTGCAAGGCGCTGATGGTCCACATCTGTGTGATGGAACCCTCCACAGCGTGATACAGCGCACGTGCCTTGTGAAAACCGTTTACCAGGATGAGTACTTCTTTGGCATCGAGTACCGTCCCCACTCCCACAGTAAGTGCAGTCTTGGGCACTTTGTTTACGTCGTTGTCAAAGAAGCGTGAGTTGGCAATTACCGTGTCGGTGGTCAGTGTTTTTACCCGCGTGCGGGAAGAGAGTGACGAGCCCGGCTCATTGAAAGCAATGTGTCCGTCGGGACCAATCCCCCCCAGAAAGAGGTCAATGCCCCCTGCATCGGTGATGGCTTGTTCATAGGCTGCACATTCTGCTTCGGGATCGGCCGCCATTCCGTTGAGAATATGTACGTTTTCTTTCTTGATGTCAATATGCCGGAAAAAATTATCCCACATGAAGGTGTGGTAACTCTGCGGATGATCGGCCGGTAGTCCGATGTATTCGTCCATGTTGAAAGTGATCACGTGCTCGAAAGACACAAAACCTGTTTCATACAAAGCAATCAGGGCCTTGTAAGTTTTCAACGGGGAGGAGCCAGTGGGCAGCCCCAGTTTAAATGGTTTTGCTGCAGTAGGCTTGTTCTTGTTTATTTTCGCTGCGATGTAGTTCGCAGCCCACTGTGCCATTTGATCGGCATCGGGTTGAATGATAAGTCTCATATTGTAGTTTTTAATGACAATTTTCCCTGTTGTTCGGGACAAGTGTGTCTCCCGAGAGTAACTTGCACGCCATGGATCGTCCAAGACTGCGTGCTTTTTCCGCCACATCCTGCAACATGGCCTGTTTCATGACCACCGGTTCTCCGACGATCTCAAATTCCGATGCCTCGGCAAAAGCCGACAATTGTTTGGCAGTGGCATCGGACCACGTGAAGCTTCCGAAGCAGCCGAAGAAACGGTTTTTAAGGTTGCGGTTCTGCAGGCCGGAGATCAGGCTCTCCACAGCAGGATACAATTTATTGTTGTAGGTGGGTGAGCCAACGAGCAGACCCTTGTATGCAAACACATCACGAAGAATATCCGATTCGTGGCTCTTGGAAACGTTGTGCATCACAATGTTCTTCAATCCCTGCTCTGCTGCTGCAGAGGCAATTATTTCGGCAAGTTGTTCGGTGTGTCCATACATGCTTCCATAAGCAATAACCAGACCGGGGTCGGCATCGTAGCGACTCAACCGGTCGTAGAGTTCCACTACACTGGCGATGTGTGCTTTTTGTGTCCACACCGGTCCATGCGTTGAGCAGATAACATCAATCTCTATGCCGGACAGCTTCTTCAGGGCTGTCTGTACCGGGGAACCAAATTTCCCTACAATGTTGGCATAGTAACGAATCATCTCCTCCCGGTATCTCTCCGGAAGAAGTTGTTTATCGAGTACACCGCCATCGAGTGCCCCAAAGGTACCAAACGCATCGCCGCTAAACAATGTTTTTCTTTGGGGTAGATAGGTCATCATTGTTTCCGGCCAGTGTACCATGGGAGTCAGATAAAACTGCAGGGTGCAGCTACCCAGGCTCAGTTCATCCATATCCTGAATGAGAAGCACATTCTCAGCTCCGACACCATAGAAGCCTTTCAGCATCTCCAGCGTACGCTTGTTGCCAACGATACGGATGTGGGGATACCTGGATAGTAACCAGGCGATGGAGCCCGAGTGGTCGGGTTCCATGTGATTCACGATCAGGTAATCAATGGGTTTACTACCGATCACTGCGTTGATCTTCTGAAAAAAAACATCAGAATAGCAGAGATCTACCGTATCGACCAGCGCACACTTTTCATCAGCTATCAAATAAGAATTATAAGATACGCCGTGTGGCAATGGCCATAAGTTTTCAAAAAGATGCTTGGTGCGGTCATTTACACCGGTATAAAAAATATCCTTGGTTACTTCGAGAGGAGTGTACATTGCTAAGTTATTTCTTCTTTGGCTTTGTTTTCGGTTTTGGTAATTCTGATTGTTTGGGTGTAATCTCCATTTTGGCTGGTTTACGCAATGCATTCCATATCAGCCATATTCCCCATAAAATAAAGGGTATACTCAACCACTGACCCAGAATGAGACCCGTATTTTCCCGCATGGTTATCTCGGATGCCACCTGCACATTTTTCACATATTCCACAAAGAAACGGAAGAGGAAGATAATCAGGATGCCTACACCGGTGATGAGTCCTTTGCGGTGTTTCGCGTCGGTCTTCCAGTATAAGTGCATGGTGATCGCGAATACCAACAGGTAGACTACTGCTTCGTATATTTGCGTGGGGTGTGAGGGTTCGGTATAGATGGGTGCAGCTCCCTGCATCCATTGATGGAGGTTATCGACAAAGCGAAATCCCCAGGGGCTGTCGGTGGGTCCGCCATAGATTTCGTGGTTCATCAGGTTACCAAAACGAATCATTGCCGCAGTAAATCCGGTGGGTACCATTACCCGATCGAAAGTCCACAGCATGCTTAGCTTGGTCACCTTTCTGGAGTAGAGCCATACGGCAATGATGATACCGATTACCCCACCATGGCTAGCCAGTCCGCCTTCCCATACTTTAATCATCTCCAAGGGATTGGCCAGATAATAAGCCGGCTCATAAAAGAGACAATGTCCCAACCGGGCCCCTACGATGATACCAACGATCATGTAAACAAACAGGGAATCGAACCAATTTTCAAGCAGATCCTCGTGCTTGAATATCTTTTGTACGATGTAGACGGCGACAATCAGGCCAATGACCCATAACAGTCCATACCAACGAATTTCACGTCCTAAAACTGTAAAAAGTGTGGGATCTACATTCCAGGTAACAGAGAGTAATATATCCATCAGTTTTGATATTTTAGACAAAGATAATGAACATTTTCGTTAAGCAAGAACAGAAAAATTTATTTGTTCTGCTGCGTGTAGAAAATGTCTATTCTATTGAACGTTCTTGTCAAGTGAGTTATACCAACTTTTTAATCCAGGCATCTTTCTCACCGGGCAACAGATCCACGACCGGTATTTCTATCATGGTGTAGGCTCCCGGTTGCTGTTTCATGGATGCACGGGCTGCTCCCACAAGCACTTGTGCTGTAAGCGCAGGATTGTTAATGCGCATATCAAACTTAAAAAGCTGGTTCTGTGTTTTTCCCGACACACCTTTGCGTTCCATCAGCACGCCATGTCCCATATCCTTGAGTGCCTCCACATTTTCCACTTGAAAGACATGGGTCTCGTCGTGCACAAAATAATCATCCTCTTTGATGGCTTGTGCCACGGAGTGGAAGTCATGTCCCTCTTGTAGCTCTATATATACCATTCTGCGGTGCACCCCTGTACCGGTGGGAATGGTCATGGAAAGCGCCGCCTTCACACCGGGGACGGCCTTCACAGCCACTGTATGTCCCATACTCATGCCCGGGCCGAAGTTGGTGTAAGTGATGCCTCGCGGTGCCAATGCTTCGAGCAGGGTACGTATTACCGAGTCGCTGCCCGGATCCCATCCGGCAGAAATAATGGATACGGCATGGTTTTTCTGTGCCAAAGCATGGAGTGACGTACGCAATGGCAGTATCAGCCCATGTATATCGAAGCTATCCACTGTATTGATTCCAAGAGCCAGACATTCACCGGCAAATTGCTCCACACTGCGGGTCGGGGTACAAAGAATGGCCACATCCACTGCCTCCAGTTGCGCAATGGTGTTCACCACATCGTATTCTTTTAGCTCACTCGGAATATTTGCTATATCGCGCCGGACGATACCGGCAATTTCAAAATCCGAACTGTTTTCAAGCGCTTCAATTACATATTTACCGATATTACCATAGCCGACTACGGCAGCTCTTATTTTTTCTGACATATAGTAACCTTTAAAAATTTGTTCAAAAATAAATAAAACTAAGCAGATACAAAGCCTCTGGGGTATCTTTTTTGTGGTCAGCGGTCAGTTATCGGCGGTCAGTTATCGGCGATCGGCCAACGCCCATCAGTCAGCTATCTCCTCATCTGTTTCATCATCTGTTTCATCATCCCACACCACAGGGGGCTTTTGTGGCCCCTGCTTCCGGAATATTATTGCCAACAAAAGTCCGCTTATTGCACCCGAAAGATGTCCCTCCCACGAGATAGAGGGATCCACCAACTCCGTGACGGGGAAGATGCTCCACACGGTGCTCCCGTAAATAAAAGCCACAATCATGGAAACTGCCACCAGGGGAATATGATTTCGAAAAAGGCCGCTGAAAAAGAGAAAAAAGAGGATAGCGAAAACCAGCCCGCTTGCCCCCACATGTACGTAGCCACGGCCAATGAACCAGGTGGTGAAACCACTCAGAACCCAGAGAAGCAGAAAAACAGCCAAGGCTATCTTGTTGTAAAAGTAAAACAGGAACCAGATCAGAATGAGCAGAGGCAGTGTATTCGATATCAGATGATTGAATGAAGCATGCATGAAGGGAGAAAAAATAATTCCTTTCAATCCGGACACTGTACCCGGGCGAATGCCCCATTGCGAAAAACTGTCGAACAGGCCAGCATGGTCTACCAGAAAACTCAACCATACCAGAGACACGAAAACCAGAGAGGGCAACAAAGCGAGCCACATGCGCTTTCTCTCGAAGAGAAAAGAGGAAGATGTTGTTTTTTCCATTCTGATCAAACTAAGTGCAAAATCATTCCGACACAAATATACAACAAATGGCAAAGTGGCTTCGTCACTAAGAATTTATTCTTTTATTCATCTCTTTTTCTTGCTATATAATTTCAATTTTATTATCTTTCGCAGGAATTGAGAGCCATACACCTTACCCTAAATTATTTGCAGCGATGAGTTATCTGAAATTCGACAAAGAGCTAATGATCAACCTGGAGTATTCGCTCTACCGAAATGTTTTAAGAACCAATAGAAGAGGAGCTTATCAAAATACATCTATATCGGGCTGCAATACAACCAAGTACCAGGGACTACTGGTCATGCCTGTTCCGTATATGGATGATGAGAATCACCTCATTCTCTCCTCTTTCGATGAAACGGTCATTCAACATGGCGCCGAGTTCAACCTCGGCATACATCGTTACGCCGGCGATCACTACAGCCCCAAGGGTCATAAATATATCCGGGAGTTCAACTGCGACAGTGTGCCGAAGATCATTTACCGCATCGGAGGGGTTATCCTGTCAAAAGAAGTCATGTTCTCATCCAATGAGAACCGCTTGATGATTCGCTATACCCTGTTGGATGCCCACTCACCCACCACCATCCGGTTTAAGCCATTCCTGGCTTTCCGGAAAGTATCGCAACTTACACACGAGAATGATCAGGTAGATCGTTCCTATCGCGATGTAGAAAACGGCATCAGTACCTGCATGTATTTCGGATACCCTGAACTGTTCATGCAGTTTAGCAAAAAGCCGGAATTCATCTATCATCCCGACTGGTATCGTGAAATCGAGTACCTCCAGGATCTACAGAGCGGAGACACCTATAAGGAAGATCTTTACGTGCCGGGCTATTTTGAAATGTCCATTGAAAAAGGCGAAGAAATCATCTTCTCGGCCGGTGATATTTTAGTGGAAACATCCAACCTGTCGAGTGAATTCGACCTCGAAATTTATAAACGTACACCCCGTTCTAGCTTTTACAACTGCCTGAAGAACTCCAGTCACCAGTTTAAATATAGGCCCGGGAAGGATGATCATTATCTACTGGCGGGCTATCCCTGGTTTAAAGTGAGGGCACGCGACCAGTTTATTGCTCTTCCGGGTTGTAGCCTTGCGGTGGGTAAAGTGGAGGACTACGAAAAGATCATGGATACAGCAATTCCCCATTTGCAGAATTTCATGAACGATAAGCCCTCGAAAAGTTTTATCAAACAGATAGAGGACCCCGATGTATTGTTGTGGGTTGTATGGGCATTGCAACAGTACTGGCTAGAACAGAAGGAGTCTTTCATCTTGAAATACAGCAATTTTCTGTTCGAAATAATGGATTACCTCCTGGCAGGGAAACATCCGAATCTGGTTTATCATCAGGAGGACGGACTTCTGACCACTTATGGACGCGAGATAGCCGTAAGCTGGATGAATGCCATGCTCAACGGTCGCCCGGTGATTCCCCGCTCGGGATACCTGGTCGAATTCAATGCCCTGTGGTATAACGCGCTGAAATTCTCGGAAGAAATAGCCCGTGCCACGGGAGCAGAGGCAGAAGCTGAAGTGTGGGAAAACAAGGCACGTTTAGCCGGCAACTCATTCAAGGAAATCTTCTTGAATGAGGCAGGATATTTGTATGATTATGTGGACGACTACCACAAAGATCTGAATGTGAGACCCAACATGATCTTTGCCGTCTCCCTCCCTTATTCTCCTTTGGAAAGAGGACAGAAAAAATCGGTGATCGATTATGTGACCAAAGAGTTGCTGACACCCTGTGGCATACGTTCACTGACACCCAAAAGCGATCTTTTCCATCCCCACTACGCCGGAAATGAAGCGGAAAAGAAAATGACCTATTTCAACGGCATGGCATTTCCCTGGTTGTTGGGGCCCTATATTGAAGCATACCTGAGTCTCTTCCATATGAGCGGATTATCATTGGCCGATCGCATCATGATAACCATGGAAGGAGAAATGCAAAACGATTGCATCGGTTCCATATCGGAATTCTACGATTCCAATCCTCCTTTTATTGCCCATGGTGGATATTCATTTGCCATGAGTGTGGCAGAGCTACTCAGAGCACAAAGGATTATTCGCTCATTCACGTAACAGAGATTCAACAAATCTCTTATAGCATCGGTAATTATCAAAAATTGGACAAATGAAGGCATTGATGTTTGGTTGGGAATTTCCACCACATATTCTCGGAGGGCTCGGAACGGCAAGCTATGGATTGACCAGAGGAATGGCGCAACAACCGGACATGGAGACAATCTTCGTGATTCCCAAACCCTGGGGTGACGAAGATCAGAGTTTCGCCAAGATTATCGGTGCAAACGCTACGCCCATCGTATGGCGCGACATCCCCTGGGAGATGGCAAGCTCGAGACTGGAGAAGTTCATGGACCCACGCGAGTATTACTGGCGAAGGGACAATATTTATGCAGACTTCAGTTATATGCACACCAACGACCTGGGCTGCATTGAATTCTCAGGACGCTACCCCAATAATATTCTGGAAGAAACCAACAACTACTCCATTGTGGCTGGTGTGATTGCCCGCACCTACCAGTTCGACATCATCCATGCACACGACTGGCTCACCTACCCTGCCGGACTGCACGCAAAGAGCGTGTCGGGAAAGCCGATGGTGATTCATGTACATGCTACCGAGTTCGACCGCAGCAGGGGCAAACCAAACCCCATCGTCTACAACATTGAAAAGGACGGAATGGACAACTGCGACCACATCATCTGCGTGAGTAACCTCACCCGCCGCACCGTGATCGAGAACTACCACCAGCCCTACTGGAAGGTGACAACCGTGCACAATGCCGTGGATCCGCTCAGTCCGGAGATTGAAGCCATTGAAAGAATATCGGGCGTGCACGAGAAGGTGGTCACCTTCCTGGGAAGAATAACCATGCAGAAGGGACCCGAGTTCTTCGTGGATGCAGCCACACAAGTCATCCGCAAGACGGACCACATCCGTTTCGTGATGGCAGGCAGCGGCGACATGATGGACCAGATGATCCGCCTTGTGGCCGAGCGGGGCATTGCGCACAAATTTCATTTCACCGGCTTCCTGCGCGGCAAGCAGGTATATGAAATGCTCAAATCGAGCGATGTGTATGTGATGCCTTCTGTATCGGAACCATTTGGTATCTCACCGCTGGAGGCGATGCAATGCAATGTGCCCAGCATCATCTCCTATCAGTCCGGGTGTTCAGAGATTCTTGAAAATGTGATCAAAACCGACTACTGGGATGTGGATGCGATGGCCGATGCCATCTATTCCATCTGCACCTACCCTGCCATGGCCGAACATCTCAAACAGGAAGGAAAGATTGAGGTGGACAACATCAAATGGGAAGATGCCGGACTGAAGGTCCGCAAGATCTACGACAACCTCGTGGGTGGAAAATAGATTCAAGACACAAGATTCAAGACACAGGACTAAAAAAAACAACAAAAAATACAACGCAATGAAGACTATTTGCTTTTATTTCCAGATACACCAACCATTCCGGTTAAAAAGATATCGATTTTTCAACATCGGCAGAGACCATTATTATTTCGATGACTACGCCAACGAGGACATATTGCAACAGATAGCCGCCCGTTCATTTATACCTGCCAACCGGATGTTGCTCGATTTGGTCAATCTATATAATGGCAAATTCAAAGTGGCATTTTCCATCTCCGGGGTCGCACTCGAACAACTCGAAATCTATGCTCCGGAGGTGATCGACGGCTTTCGCGAATTGAGTAAGACGGGCAACGTGGAGTTTCTGACAGAGACCTATGCACATTCACTCGCAAGCCTTTTCGATCCGGAGGAGTTCCGCAATCAGGTTAAGCATCATGCGGAACGGATTGAAGCACTCTTCGGACAGAAGCCGACCGTGATGCGCAATACCGAGCTGATCTACAACGACGATATTGCCGAGATGGTCTATGACATGGGATATACGAAGATGATCACAGAAGGGGCAAAGCATGTTCTCGGATGGAAGAGCCCCAATTACGTATACCAGGCCGCCTCACAGCCCAAACTGAAGCTACTGCTCAAAAACAGCCGTTACAGTGACGATATCACCTATCGTTTTTCGAACTACAGCTGGAATGAGTACCCCCTCACGGCGGAGAAATTTATCTCCTGGATTGAGGCAACACCTCCCGAGGAGGAGGTATTCAATCTCTTCATGAATTACGAAACGCTGGGCAACATTCAGCTTTCACATACGGGCATCTTTGAATTTATGAAAGCGTTGCCCCGGTTCGCCTTTGATAAAAAGATCGGATTTTGCACGCCGTCTGAAGCGCTGGAAAATCACGAACCCATCGGCGCCATGAGTGTACCCAGCACCATATCCTGGTCGGATGAAGAGCGCGATGTGAGTGCCTGGCTTGGAAATAAACTGCAAAAAAGTGCTCTTGAAGCACTCTATGAGATGGGGGAAAGGGTTCGTCTTTGCACCGACAGACGGCTGAAACACGACTGGCTCTATCTGCAGAGCAGCGATCACTTTTATTATATGTCGACCAAGCACTTCGGTAGCGGGCAGAGTCAGTTCAGCCCCTACATGTCGCCCTACGATGCTTTTAATAATTACATGAACGTGCTGAGTGATTTCATCACCCGCGTCAAGGCACAATACCCCGACACGGTGGACAACGAAGAGTTGAATTCTTTGCTCACCACCATACACAATCAGGAGAAGGAGATCAAACGCCTTCAGATGGAACTGAAAACGGTGATCGGAACCAACGAAGAACTACTGGTTGAAAGAAATAAAAAGAGAGCCAAAATTTAAGTGATCTGATCGCTATCTTATTCCATAAAAAAAGGAGCCGAAAAGCTCCTTTTTTTGTGTGTAATACGGCCTTGCCATTACTTGGCATAACTTACGGCGCGTGTTTCGCGAATGACCGTGATCTTCACCTGACCGGGGTAGGTCATCTCGGTCTGTATCTTGCGTGCGATTTCGTCGGAGAGTCTTTCGGTGTCCTGATCATCGATCTTGTCGGCACCGACAATCACGCGCAGTTCACGACCAGCCTGAATGGCATAGGTCTTCACCACGCCGGGATAGGAAAGTGCCAGATTCTCCAGATCGTTCAACCGCTTGATGTAAGCCTCCACAATCTCGCGCCGGGCGCCTGGTCGTGCACCGGAGATCGCGTCACATACCTGCACGATGGGTGCCAGCAAAGTGGTCATCTCCATTTCGTCGTGGTGTGAACCAATGGCATTACAGATATCCGGTTTCTCCTTAAATTTTTCAGCCAGCTTCATACCCAGTACGGCATGTGGCAACTCTGGCTCGTCGTCGGGCACTTTACCGATATCATGCAGCAAGCCCGCACGTTTTGCTTTTTTGGGGTTCAATCCCAGCTCCGAAGCCATGATAGCACAGAGGTTGGCCACTTCTCGCGAGTGTTGCAAGAGGTTCTGCCCGTATGATGAGCGGTACTTCATCTTACCCACCATCCTGATCAACTCCGGATGCAAGCCGTGAATACCCAAATCTATCACGGTACGCTTGCCGGTCTCAATAATCTCCTCTTCGATCTGCTTCTTCACCTTCGTCACCACCTCTTCGATGCGGGCGGGGTGGATGCGTCCGTCGGCCACCAGCTGGTGCAACGAGAGGCGGGCAATCTCACGGCGTACAGGATCAAAGCCCGAAAGAACAATGGCTTCGGGCGTGTCGTCCACCACAATCTCTACACCTGTTGCGGCTTCCAGAGCACGGATATTGCGTCCTTCACGACCGATGATCCGACCTTTTACTTCGTCGGAGTCAATGTGAAACACGGTAATGGCATTCTCGATGGATGTTTCTGTAGCTACACGCTGAATAGATTGAATCACAATCTTCTTCGCCTCCTTGTTGGCCGTCATCTTGGCCTCTTCCATGATGTCGTTGATAAACGACTGCGCACCAGTTTTTGCTTCATCTTTCAATGACTCCACCAGACGTTCCTTGGCTTCCTCTGCCGACAAGCCGGAGATGGTTTCAAGCTGCTCTACCGACTGTCTGTGCAAACGCTCCATTTCCACAGTTTTCTTATCCAGAAAATCCTGTTGTGCAGTCAGGTTGATTTTCACTTCATCGATTTCGATGCTCTTCTTGTTGAGCTCTTCCTGTTTTTGGTTAAGCGCCATCTCACGTTGCCGGAGCCTGTTTTCTGTAATCTGTATTTTTGTCGTTCGCGCGTTGGCCTGTTTTTCGGCCTCTGTTTTCATTGCGAGGGTCTCTTCTTTTGCTTCCAAAAGCATCTTTTTCCTGATTACCTCAGCATCCTTCTCCGCATCACCCAAAATACTCCGGGCGCGGGAGGTGGCCATTTTACCGGTCAGAAACCAGGACACAAATGCCCCGATTGCCAATCCGATTATCACTCCTATTACTATTTCCATATTGTTACTTTTAAAATTGATTTATATGCTCCTGTCGGAATAAATTTCGTTCCGAAAGGAGTTCCTTTAGTTGCTTATAGCCTATAAAAAAAAATGCACACTATCAGCCACATAAAAAAACTATGTGCCAAAAGGTGCGTCAATCTATTCTTCTGAAAATCAAGAATAATAGATTATTTCTTCAGATAATCGTCCAATTCGCTGATCAGCAAATTAAGTTTATCCTCATAGGGTTTCGTATCGTTCCTATCACCGAGAGAAAAATTCTCAGCCAATGCCTGTATGGCGGTCATTGCCATAAAATCCTGTGTCGTCATGCGGGAGTTCTCCCCCCCGTATGCAATACGGTATTGGTTTATTTTTGTATTTATCTTTTTGGCAGCATCGCGGAAGGATTGTTCATCTGACTTTTTGATTTTCAATGGATACCTCCTGCCGGCAACCTCTAATGTTAATAAAAATTTTTCATCTCCCATCACATAAATTTTTTAAATCTCATTTTAATAAATTTATGCACTTCTCCACTTCCCGCACCAGTTTTGCTATTTTCAATTTCGCGGTATCCACATCGACCGAAGCCGCCGTAATGGTTCTCGCGGTTTTTAAAGCTTTGTATCTTGTTTTTAACTGTTCCAGATCTTTCGTCGTCTCATCAAGGAGCGTTTGTCTCGTTCGTATCTCCGTTTTTAAGCGTTCATTTTCATCTTTCAACGAGTCGCATAAAAACATGACCTGTTTGATGCGTATCTCCAGATCGACCAGCAGCTTATTTTTTTCATCGGACATATGAAACGGGCCTCTCTATTTGTCAACGGTAGCACACGTTTGAATGAATATAAATTATAATCGTATGCAAACAAAAAATCACGCAAATATAGCAATTGAAATAGAGTTTCACAAGTTAATCGACGCATATTTTTCAAACATTCATTCATTTAGAGTGATTTTGCGCTCTTCTGCTTCAGATTTTTTATCTTTGGAAAATAATTGAACAAAACCTGTCGGGTTGAACATGGAACAGAGAAAGATCACAATAAGCGATGAAATTGAGGTGGTGTGTCCCGAATTTCATCTGGCAAGCATTGCGTGCAAAGTGAAGAACAGTCCCTATCATGCGGGGTTATGGCAGGAGATTGAGGCATTTTGCACGCAGATTGATGCAACGCACAAAATGGAGGAAATCAACAAACGGCCGGCAATTTACGCTACCCGGCAAGCCTACAAAAAGCTGGGAAAAGATCCCAACCGGTATCGCCCTTCGGCTGAGGCGTTGTGCAGAAGAATCCTGAAGGGGCAAAGCCTATACCAGATCAACACGCTGGTAGATCTGATCAATCTGGTTTCTCTGAAGACCGGGTACTCCATTGGCGGGTTCGATGCCGACAAAATAGCGGGTGACCTGCAGTTGGGCGTGGGCAAGGCCGGGGAACAGTTTGAAGCAATCGGGCGCGGTATGCTGAATATTGAAGGATTACCCCTCTACCGGGATGCCGTGGGTGGCATCGGCACCCCTACCAGCGACGAAGAACGGACAAAAATTACGGCAGACACATCGCATCTGCTGATGATTATAAACGGGTATTCCGGCAGGGAGGGACTGCAGGAAGCAGCGGATTATGCCACGGATTTGCTAAAAAAGTATGCCGAAGCTCTGGATATGGAAGCTGAATTTCTCAGTGCTTCTTCAACACAATCCTGAAGGTGGTCCCCTTTCCCGGCTCCGACGTCAACACGTTTATTTTCCATCCGTGATGGACTTCCACGATACGCTTTACCAGTGACAAGCCAAGTCCCCACCCTCTCTCTTTGGTGGTGTAACCGGGAAAAAAGATCCTTTTGAATTTCGTTTTTGGAACGCCTTTGCCTGTATCGGACACATCCAGCAAAACATGTTTGCCCTTCTCCACCACGGAAAAGGTCACCACACCTTCTCCATTCATGGCATCTACCGCATTTTTGGCCAGGTTCTCAATCACCCAGCCAAACAGTGGTTTATTCAGTGAAACAATCACCGGATAATCGGGAAGCAGCAGGCTGAAAGATATTTTTGTCGACAGCCTTTTCTCCAGATATCTCAGCGTGCCGACAATCACATCGCGTAAATCAGATGGCTGCTTATTGGGTGCCGAACCGATCTTCGAGAACCGCTCCGCAATCATCTCCAGGCGGGACGTATCTTTTTCGATCTCCATCAGCAGCTGCGGATCCATCTCCTTCAGCTTCAGATAGGCGATCCATGCCGTGAGTGATGAAATGGGTGTGCCCAACTGATGAGCGGTCTCCTTCGACAGGCCCACCCACAGTTGGTTCTGTTCCGCCCGCCGTGAACGGTTCAGTGCGAAAAGGGCCAAACCCATGAAGAGGGCAATTACAAACAGCTGAATATAAGGATATGTCCGCAACTGCTTCAGCCGGTAGGAGTCGTCGAAATACAACAACTGATTCAGTTCTCCCAGCCTGATAGGATGGTGTTTGTTTCCAAACTGCTCCCTCTTCGCCGAGAGAAACTCTTGCACATTCTCCTGCGGCAACGCAATGTTGTGCGACTGAAGTTCACCGCTCTTTTCATCATACAGGATAACCGGTATAGCGGTATTGCTTTGCAAAATTTTCAGGATCAGATCCAGATCGACACGCTCTCCCTTCTTCGTCACATTTTCAGTGGCCATCGCCCATATTTCCAGTCTGTTTTGTTCATCTTCCGACAACTCTTTCGCCAGTTTGTTGTTCAGCAACAACGATATCAGGGCTGCACTGATCGATAAGATCACGTACAGATAGGTGAGGATTTGTCGGGTTGAGCCGGTAAACATGGGGGCAAGGATTTAAAAAGTGAATGATTCAGCAGGAGGAACCGGTTGTTCGGGAGCAAGGATCTCCGGCTTTTTGTCAGGTAGATATCCGCTCCGGATACGCCATTCGTTTGGGTAGAGATTGTTTGCCCGGTTACCAATATTCTTTACAAATCCGAGGGGCTCGTTTTGCCAGGTAAGCAGCACCATTCCCCTGGGTGCGTCGGAAAGGGCGATGGCCTCTTTTCGCAGGTAGGCGATGGCTTGCTCATAGGTTACTTCGTGGTTGTAGAAGACCTGCCGGTTCAAGGCGATGCTCATGGCCAGCGCATGAGCGGGGATGAAATCTTTTCCTCTCATCTGTCCCAACTCCACGCCAGCAGAAACACATCTCAGGTTATGCATCAATGCAACGATGGTTTCGGCATGCACTTTCGGCAACGCTGTGATGCGATCATCGGATTCCATCAAATGAAACAATTCGGGATTTGTGATCAATTTCTCATAGTCTGCCGGATCCTTGATCGGGACAACCGTGGGTTTTCTATTTTTCTTGGGGCGAAAATCGGTTTCGGGTACTTCCGTTCCGGGTTTTCTCAAAACTGCCACAAACAGTCCCTCCCCCTTTACTTTGTGCGGATAAAAATGATAACCGCCGGCCTCGTCGTCATGCGATGGCACGATGTTCCAACCGGCATCGACCTCCACCTTTGTGAAAGCAGCACCCAAATTGTTCGCCGCCCAGCGCACATTATCTTCATTTTCATCGCTGTTGTACGTACAGGTGCTGTAGACCAGCAACCCGCCCGGCTTAAGCGCCGGCCACACGTCGCCCAGAATATCTTTTTGCCGGGCAGCGCACATCTTCACGTTCTGGGGTGACCATTCCTGTATGGCCACTTCATCTTTGCGGAACATGCCTTCACCCGAACAGGGGGCATCCACCAGGATCAGATCGAACAGACCCGGAAAAGCAGCAAAATCCATCGCGCTGTTCTGGGTTACCACGGTGTTGGGATGGCCAAACTTGATCAGGGTCTCCGACAACACATTCGCCCGCTGGCGGACAATTTCGTTGCTCACGAGCAGACTCCCCTCAGGCAGTGCAGAGAGAAGGCTAACCGACTTCCCGCCGGGAGCTGCACAGAGATCGAGACAGATCACAGGCGCCGACACCAGCTCTCTTACCACATGCTCAACAAACATGGAAGAGGCCTCCTGTACATAATAATAGCCCGCATGGAACAACGGGTCGAAGGTAAATGAGGGCCGTTCTGCCAGATAATATCCCTGCTCCGACCAGGGCACACGCTCCGCAGGGCGAAGGAAAGCCAGATGATTGCGTTGTTTTTTAAACGGATTCAGTCGAATACTCACAGGAGTATCTTCTGCCAGCGCAGCGACAAACGGCTCCATTTCTTCTCCGAACTGTGTACGAACAGAATAAATAAAATCGACGGGCAAATTCATTCCTCAACTTTTAGATTACAAAGTTAAAAGGATTCTGCATTTCAAAAAAAATAACTATCTTTGTGCTCGAGCACACCTGTTGGTGTTTGAACACACTTACAATAAACTTTTCAAATCATGAAGAAATTACTCCTTATTGCGGGACTACTGGTCTCTCTATCGATCTGGTCACAGGAACGGCCTGATCCACAACCCGCGCCCGAAACGGCAGAAAAATTCAAGGTAGGCATGGCTGGTTACACCTTCAACAAGTTCGATCTCGATCAAACGCTGGAGATGATGCAAAAATGCGACGTAAAAAATCTTTGTATCAAGGATTTTCATCTTCCGTTGAATAGCAATGAAAAACAGATTGCCGACTTTCATGCCAAACTTGCTTCGAAAGGAGTGAAGGGTTATGCCGTGGGCCCCATCTATATGCGTTCCGAAAAAGAGATTGACAACGCTTTTGAATACGCCAAAAGAGTGGGCGTGAAACTGATTGTGGGAGTACCGAACTATGAATTACTGCCCTACGTGGACAAGAAAGTGAAGGAGTATGACATGCATTATGCCATTCACCTGCACGGTCCCGACATGCCACTCTATCCCGATGCCGATGATGTATGGAACAACGTAAAGGATCTGGATCCGCGCATCGGCATGTGCCTCGATGTGGGCCATGACACCCGCAACGGAAAGGATCCTGTAAAAGATCTGAAGAAATACCACAGCCGCGTATTCGACATTCACATCAAAGATGTGACCGGCGCATCCAAAGCAGGTTATTCCGTGGAGATCGGCCGTGGCATCATCGATTTTCCGGCTTTCGTAAAGATGCTCCGGAAAGTAGGTTACACCGGTATGTGCAGCCTCGAACATGAACGCAACATGAATGATCCGCTCCAGGGTATCGCCGAATCGATCGGTTATTTCAGGGGAGTAATTGCCACCACCCAAGGAAAATAAACAATCATAAAGGGTGGCTCATGCATCAAAAGGCCGTCTCGTGATAAAACATGAGACGGCCTTTCGTGCTATCTTGTTCCTACCATGTTGCTACCATGCTCCTACCTTGCTCGGTATCCCTCCCTTACCCCTCCCTTATCCCTCCGTATATGTATAAGGAGATAGCGACCCAATACCCTTCCATTACCCTTCTATTATCCGTGCAAGAAGCTATATCTTCCGTATTCCAGATTGCCGAAGATGGACTCCACATCCCGGGGCCTTCAACTGCGGTGCCTCAGCTTCTGCCCGGAGAGTCACTTCTCTTTCTCTCTCGTTTTTATCTAGTAAAAAAGGGGCTGTTTTGGCCTATTTTGCCTATTTTTGTAAGAAAATGGGTCGCAACTGACATGAAGAATCCGATACTCTATTTAATTCCCGTCACCTTGGGTGACACGCCTGTTGAAAGGGTTCTTCCTTCGTTCAACACGACTGTTATCTCCGGACTGAAGTATTTCATTGTAGAGAATATCCGGTCGGCACGGCGTTTTCTGAAGAAATGTAATCCGGAGATCGAGATTGATGCGATCATCTTTTACGAGTTGAATCAGCACACCGACACAAAGGAGATAGCAAGCTACCTCACTCCAATGAAAACGGGAGAGAGCATGGGCGTGATCTCAGAGGCAGGTTGTCCCGCCGTAGCCGATCCGGGTGCCGATGTGGTGGCCCTAGCACAACAGGAAGGGTACAAAGTGGTGCCGTTGGTAGGTCCCTCTTCTATCCTAATGGCGGTCATGGCTTCGGGATTCAACGGACAGAGCTTCGCCTTTCAGGGTTATCTTCCCATTGAAGCAAACGAACGTGCCAAAAAGCTGAAACAACTGGAATCACGGGCTTACAATGAAGACCAGACTCAACTTTTTATCGAAACACCCTATAGGAACCAAAAAATGGCCGAAGAGATCCTGTTGCACTGCAAACCGCAAACCCGCCTTTGCATCGCCATGAACATTTCCTGCGACGATGAATATATCGTGACACGAAGTGTGAAGGCCTGGAAGGGCAAACTGCCGGATATGCACAAGAAGCCGACAGTATTTCTCATTTACAAAGGGTCTTAAATCGCCAACTCCCCCTATATCTGTCCTATACATGTCAACCTTCTTCAGTTAAAGTCAGTCCACCTTTAACGGTTCAGGGAAGATTAAAATGTTCCACCTTGCAGGTTTTACCATCGGAAGCAGTTGTTGCAGAATACAACAACTGAATTCTATTTTGCCTGACGTGATAAGAAACAGATATTCCAACAACAATGATATATAAGCACCATTACAAATGATATAATTGTATCATTTGTAATGAAATATTTTGCATTGTAAAAAAAACGCTTATTTTTGGGCTAAAATTACAGTTCCATGAGTATCAAAATGCAACGATCAGCGCTTGATGAAATAGCTCGCGAACAAAAGAAAGACGCTTTTAGCGCAGATGAAATAATAACACAACGGACATTGATGTCCGATTTACCCAACATCCAGACTCACGCCCTGATATTCTCGGGCATTCGGCGTTGCGGCAAGAGTACACTGTTGCGCCAATTCGTTCGGCATACTTTTGAAGACGTATTTTATCTGAATTTCGAAGATGTGCGTCTTTACGGGTTCGAGGTAAAAGATTTCGTGTTATTGGATGAAGTAATCCGGGATACCGGTTTAAAAGTGCTTTATTTTGACGAAATTCAAGTCGTGGAAGGTTGGGAATTATTTGTGCGACAGAAACTGGATCAAAAATTTCAGGTAATCATTACCGGTTCCAATGCTAGTTTGCTCAGTGTTGAACTGGGTACCAAACTTACCGGCAGACACATAACCAAGGAGTTGTTCCCGTTTTCTTTTGCTGAATACCTGGATTTCCGTCAGGCAAAAGCCAATGCCAAAACATTGTTGGAATATCTCACTTACGGAGGTTTCCCAGAATACCTGAAACGGAAACTTCTCGAAATTCTTGAATTTCTGATAAACGACATTCTCAATCGGGATATTATCGTCCGTTACGGGCTGAAAGATGCAGGTTCCATAAAAAAACTATGTTCATATCTGCTATCCAACAACGGCACGTTGATGGTTCCTTCCAAATTGACATCGGCAATCGGTGTCAAATCGAGCACGACCGTATTGAGTTATTTCTCTTATTTTGAAAACTCCTATCTGATAGCCACGATCCCTAAATTCAACTGGTCGCAAAAAGCCCAACTGTTAAGTCCAAAAAAAATGTATGTAATTGATCCCGGGCTGGTACAGATTGGAAGTACCTCATTCAGCCGGAACATGGGACATCTGCTAGAAAGCGTAGTGTTTTGGCACTTGCGTCGCAAGACAAAAGAAATTTATTATTTCAACGACAACAACAGTGAATGTGACTTCGTTGTCCGCTTGAAAGATAAAACGACGCAGCTAATCCAGGTTTGCTGGGAATTAACGCCGGAGAATTTGGAAAGGGAAATAAACGGGCTTACAGATGCCATGCGTTTTTTCAATACTAAAAACGCACTGGTCGTAACCGCAGGTTCAACAGACACCATCCGGACGGATTTGGATTTAATCAACGTAGTCCCGGCTTACGAATATCTGATGACTTGATACCAAAACCAACAGAGTGGTATGTTGAACAATCCTTGGAAACTTTTGCCTATATTTGTAACTCATTATATTAGACTATTCCCCTTTCCACAATGACCATCAGATATAACGTACAACTGCAACCCTATAACTCTTTCCGCACCAAGGCGCTGGCACGGATATTCTGCGAACCGCAAACGGCAGAAGAGCTTTCAGACGCAATCAAAGTCTTCTCGAATGAACGGAAGCTGGTGCTGGGGGGAGGATTCAATCTTTTTTTTACCCACGATTTCGATGGCGTGGTGATCAAGCCGGGGATGAAGGGAATTACCACGGTGGCCGAAAACGACGAATACGTAGAAATTGAAGCGGGGGCCGCCGAAGAATGGGATCAGTTTGTCGGGTACTGCGTTTCACGCGGTTATGCCGGACTGGAAAACCTTTCCCTGATACCCAGCTCCGTAGGGGCAAGTCCCATACAAAATATCGGCGCCTATGGAACAGAGGTCAAGGACACCATCATCCGGGTTAAAGCGGTAAATATCTGTTCGGGTGAATACCACGAGTTTAGCAATGAGGAGTGCGCTTTCGGGTATCGCGACAGCATCTTCAAACGTACCGGCCGCTACGTAATCACTGCGGTGGTGTTCCGGCTTAGCAAAGCATTTGCCTACAAAGAAAAATATGTCGACTTAAGTCGGGAGCTGGAAGGCATTGCTACTCCCTCGATCTCACAGGTACGCGATGCGATTATTCGCATACGCACCCGCAAGCTACCCGACTTCAATCTCCTTCCCAACGCGGGAAGCTTCTTCAAAAACCCCGTGTTGACAACCGATGAAAAGGATGCACTGCAGAAAATATTGCCTGATGCAACAGTCTACAACGTGGGAGACAACGGTTTTAAAACATCGGCCGCGTTTCTGATCGAAAAGGCAGGATACAAAGGGAAACGAAAAGGCATGGTGGGCACCTATGATCGCCATGCGCTGATTATTGTAAATTACGGGACCGAGAGCGGACAGGAGATAGCCGGTTTTATGGAAGAGATTCAACAGGAAGTGAAAAAACAGTTCGGCATCCTCCTTGAGCCGGAAGTGTGGATATTTTAATCTGAAAACTATGTCATCATTCATCATCGAAGGCGGACACAGCCTGCAGGGAAACATCACCCCACAGGGAGCGAAAAACGAAGCGTTACAGATCATCTGCGCCACCCTGCTCACACAGGAGGAGGTGTTCATCGACAATGTACCCGACATTCTCGATGTGAACAACCTTATCACCCTCGTCGGAGACATGGGGGTCACGGTAAAAAAGCTGGATGAGAAACGTTATTCATTCAAAGCGGAAGAGATCGACCATGACTACACCCAGTCGGAAGATTTTATGCGGAAGAGCGCGGCGTTGCGGGGCTCCATCATGCTGATCGGGCCTCTTCTGGCACGTTTCGGTGAAGCTGTCGTTCCCAAACCGGGAGGCGACAAGATTGGCCGTCGACGCCTCGACACCCACTTCAACGGCATCATGAAACTGGGGGCCCAAATGATCTATCACGAAGAGCGAAACCTCTTCACCCTCTCGGCCAAACAACTGAAAGGGACCTACATCCTCCTCGACGAAGCTTCGGTAACCGGCACAGCCAACCTGCTCATGGCCGCCGTACTGGCAGAGGGCGAGACAGTCATCTACAATGCGGCCTGTGAACCCTACGTGGAACAGCTCAGCCGGATGCTGGTGCGCATGGGCGCAAAAATTGATGGCATCGGATCCAACAAGCTATTGATACAGGGTGTCACAAAACTCTCGGGTTGCCAACACCGCCTCCTCCCTGACATGATTGAGATAGGCAGCTTCATCGGCATGGCCGCCATGACTGCCTCTGAGATCACCATCAAGGAGACGTCTGTTGCCCATCTGGGGATCATTCCGGAGAGCTTCCGGCGACTGGGCATCACCGTGGAACAACGCGGTGACGACCTTTTCATACCCCGGCAGGAGGGTTACACCATTGAATCGTTTATCGACGGCTCCATCCTCACCATTGCCGATGCGCCATGGCCAGGACTCACACCCGACTTGTTGAGTGTATTGCTGGTGGTGGCCACGAAAGCCAAAGGCAGCGTACTCATTCATCAGAAGATGTTCGAAAGCCGCCTGTTCTTCGTGGACAAACTGATTGACATGGGAGCACAGATCATTCTGTGTGATCCGCACCGTGCCGTGGTCATCGGTCTGGATAACCGGTTTCACCTACGGGGCATGACGATGACCTCTCCCGATATCCGTGCGGGAATCTCCATGCTGATCGCGGCCATGAGTGCCGAGGGAACAAGCACCATCCACAACATTGATCAGATTGACCGCGGATACCAGTCCATTGATACGCGACTGAACGCCCTGGGTGCCCGGATAAAAAGGATATAATCGATTCCGCCCGCCGGGTAAACCTGAACCAAACCAGATGTTGGACGTTAAACTGTATACAAGAAACCTTCATTTATCAGATAAGATCGTATGTCAAAAACCAGTGAATTCAGGAAGCTTCATGCCGGAGATGAGCCGTTCATCCTCGGCAACGTATGGGACGCTAAGAGCGCACAGCTTGCAGAAAAGGCCGGCTTTAAGGCGGTGGGTATCTCCGGTCATGCTATCGCCGAGAACCTCGGTTACCGCGATGGGGAAAACATGAGTTTCGACGAATTGCTGTTCGTCGTGAACAGGGTGATCAAATCGGTTTCCATTCCAGTATCGGTAGATATTGACGGCGGTTACAGCCGGAATATCGAAAAGGTGAATGCCCATGTTGAACAACTCATCAATATGGGAGCATCCGGCATCAACATCGAAGATTCGGTAATGAAAAATGGGAAAAGGGTGTTGCAGGAAATGGATAAATTTGCGAAAGTGGTGAGGGCCATACGCACGTTCCTGCAGGATCGGAAATCGGATCTTTTCCTGAATGTGCGCATCGACACGTACGTAACCAAACATCCCAAGAAGCTGGAAGAAACAATAAAACGGATCGGCGAATTCGAAAAAGCAGGTGCCGATGGCATATTTGTGCCTTTGCTATCGGACGACAAGGAAATAAAACAGGTGGTTCAAAGTACCCCACTTCCGTTGAATGTCTTTCTGCGTCCCGAAACACCCTCTTTTTCAAAACTCAAACTGCTGGGTGTGAAACGCATCAGCAGCGGTGCCGCCGTCCATGCACAAAGTTACAAAAGAACAGCAGAACTCTACAGCGTCCTGATCGACGATAAACGGTTTGGCAAGCTTTTTCTTTGAAGAAAATCCGGATAAAAAGAAGGGAATCATATGGGAAGGCACAAAAGATGAAGCTGCTTTTCCAGAAGAAAATATTTGCTTTTCTGGCGACTCTTTTATTACTTTGTAGCTTCATTTGAAATAACAAACTACAATTATGCCCACCAATTCGGTTATCACCGACATCCAACAAGTAACCATCCGTTTCTCAGGCGACTCAGGGGACGGAATGCAGCTGTCCGGAACACTCTTTTCCACGTTATCGGCAATCTTCGGGAACGAGATCGCCACTTTTCCCGACTTTCCCGCTGAGATACGTGCACCGCAAGGTTCACTGCACGGTGTTTCGGGTTTCCAGGTACGCATCGGAGCGAAACATGTATACAACTCCGGCGACAAAACAGACGTACTTGTGGCAATGAATCCAGCAGCATTGAAGGTGAACGCACAATACCTGAAGAGAGGGTCCATTGTGCTCTACGACACCGATTCATTTCAAAAGAAAGATCTCGACAAGGCACTCTATACAACCCAGGATCCTTTCACTGAACTCAAGCTGGAACATGTGCAGCCTGTGGGCGTGGCCATCACCTCCCTCACCAAAGCTTCGCTCGAAGGCTCAGGACTGGAGAACAAGGACATGCTCCGTTGCAAGAACATGTTTGCGCTGGGTATTGTCTGCTGGCTCTTCAACCGGCCACTGGATATAGCCGACATGCTACTGCAACAGAAGTTTGCCAAAAAGCCATTGCTGGTGCAGGCCAACATCAAGGCCATGTCCGACGGTTACAACTATGGCAACAACATACACCTTACCGCCTCTACCTATCGCATTGAGCCCATTGAAGGGAATAAAGGTTTTTATACCGATGTGAACGGAAATACAGCCACTGCCTACGGTCTGATTGCCGCTGCAGAAAAGGCGGGAATTCAGTTATTTCTGGGATCCTATCCCATTACACCTGCGACAGACATCCTGCATGAATTGGTCAAAAGAAAAGATTTCGGCGTGAAAGCCCTTCAAATGGAGGATGAAATTGCCGGAATTACCTCCTCCATTGGCGCCAGCTTCGCAGGCTGTCTGGCTGCCACCTCTACCTCTGGCCCGGGTCTTGCGCTCAAGAGTGAAGCACTGGGACTGGCCGTGATGACCGAACTCCCCCTGGTGGTGATCGATGTGCAGCGAAGTGGACCTTCCACCGGAATGCCGACCAAGAGTGAACAGACCGACCTGAACCAGGCTTTGTACGGACGCAATGGCGAAAGCCCGCTGGTGGTAATGGCAGCGGCATCGCCCACTGACTGTTTTGAGAGTGCCTTTGAAGCATCGAAGATTGCACTGGAACATCTGACACCGGTGATCCTGCTTACCGACGGTTATATTGCCAATGGCTCTTCGGCCTGGAAGATTCCCGATATGAAAGACTATCCCGAAATAAAACCTCCCTACGTGGAGAAATACTACAAGGGCGACGTCGAAAAATGGCGTCCCTACATGCGGGATGAAGAAAGCCTGGTCAGATTCTGGGGCGTACCGGGAACACCCGGATTTATGCACCGTATTGGCGGATTGGAAAAAGACAAACTGACCGGCGTAATCTCCTCCAACCCCGAGAATCACCAGTTTATGGTGAATACCCGCCGAAAGAAAATTGAAAAGATTGCTGATTTCATTCCCGAGCAAAAAGTAGTGGGCGACAAAGATGCCGACACACTGATCGTGGGATGGGGAGGCACCTACGGACACCTCCTCGAGGCAATGCTGCGCATACAGGCAACCGGCAGGAAGGTGGCATTTGCCCATTTCAAGTATATCTCTCCCCTACCAAAGAACACACACGACTTGTTGAAAAAATACAAGAAGGTGATCGTGGCAGAACAAAACGATGGCCAGTTTGCGGCTTATCTGAACGGAAAGTTCGAGGATCAGGGTAACATCCACCGATTTAACAAGGTGGAAGGACAACCTTTCAAGGTGAGCGAGCTGGTTGAAGAATTTACGAAAATGATGGAGGCTAAATAAGCATGGAAGCAACAGAAATAAAATATCAAAAATATCTCCCCAAGGATTACAAGAGTGAAAATGCAGTACGCTGGTGCCCCGGCTGTGGCGACTATGCCATCCTGACGTGCCTGCACAAGGCAATGGCAGAGTTGAACCTCGAGCCGCACCAGACAGCAGTGATCTCCGGTATTGGATGCTCATCGCGACTGCCCTACTACATGAACACCTACGGATTTCACAGCATTCACGGTCGCGCAGCAGCCATTGCCACCGGCGTGAAGGTAGCCAACCCCGACCTGAGTGTGTGGGTAGCCACTGGCGACGGTGACTCATTGGCGATCGGTGGAAATCATTTTATTCATGCCGTTCGTCGCAACGTAGACATCAACATCATCCTTTTCAACAACAAGATATACGGTCTTACCAAAGGACAGTACTCACCCACCTCGGCTCGCGGATTTGTTTCCAAGTCATCTCCCTATGGCACCGTGGAAGATCCATTCCGTCCGGCAGAACTGACCTTTGGAGCGAGGGGAACTTTCTTTGCCCGCGCCATCGACGTGGACATGAAGAATCAGGTGGACGTGATGGTAGAAGCAGCACGCCATAAAGGTACCGCAGTGATTGAGGTGCTGCAGAACTGCGTCATCTTCAATGATGGTATCCACAACAAGATTAGCGACCGTACCTGGAAAGCCGACAATACAGTTGTCCTGAAGCAGGGTGAAAAGATGGTTTTCGGCAAGGATAACGAGAAGGGTCTCGTGCTGGATGGCTGGAACCTGAAGGCAGTCACCATCGGAGAAGAGGGCTATACGCTCGACGACATCCTGGTGCACGACGCCACTGCCAAGGACAGTACCCTGCAGTTGAAACTTGCCCTGATGGATACCTCCGACGGCCTCCCTGTAGCGCTGGGAGTGATACGCAATGTGGATGCACCTTCCTACGACAGGGATTATCAGCAACAGATTGAAGAGGTACAACAAAGATCATCGAAAAAATCATTCACTGAGTTTCTCCTCAGCTCCCCCAACGTGTGGGAAGTGAAATAAATGTGCCAATGTGCCAATGTGCTAATGTGGCAACATGCTAATGTGCTAATTTAAATTATTTAAATTGGCACATTAGTCTTATTAGTCTAATTGGCACATTAACTCCTTCTTCGTTTCATTTCTGTGTGGATCATTTTCAGTTCGCGGCTGCTTTGTCCTTTGACCGAGGAGTTTTCTTCGGCACGGCGGAAAAGGTAGGGCATCATGGTTTTCACCGCTCCGTAAGGAACATATTTCGCCACGTTATAACCCTGCTCGGCAAGGTTGTATGTAATATGGTCGCTCATGCCATAGAGTTGCGAGAAGTAGATACCGGGATGGTTTCGCAGCAGCTCACGGGCATCGATCAGGGAAGCGAGCAGTCTGATGCTTTCTTCGTTGTGCGTGGCCACCATAAAGTCGATGCTCTCCAAATGATCTATAAAATAATGGATGATACCGTTGAAATCGCAGTCGGTCGACTCTTTATCAGGCTGTATGGGCGATGGGTATCCTTTTTCAATCGCACGGGCACGTTCTTTCTCCATGTAGGCACCCCGCACAATCTTTAGCCCAAAACGGAAACCGCCCTCCAGTGCCATCTGATGGTGCTTTTTGATGCGTTCTACGCTGTCGTGCCGGTACATCTGATAGGTATTCTGCACAATGGCTTTCTTTCCATTATACTTTGCCATCAGCCGCATTACCATCTCGTCCAGTACGGGCTGAATCCAGGTCTCTTCGGCATCAACCATCACCGGGACATCCAATTCGTAACCGCGTCGGAAGATTGCATCGACTCTTTCCTCCACCTGCCGATACTCTGCTGCTTCCACATCGGTTAGCACACTCCCGCTGCTGACCTTCGCCAACAGATCGAAACGGGCTATACCCGTGATTTTGAATACACTGAAAGGCACGGCTGGGTTATGCTGTGCGAATTCAATGGTGCGAATGATCTCCCGGAAGGTAGCATTGAATGCTGCCTCCGACTCTTCCCCTTCCTGCGCATAATCGAGTATCGAAAAGACATGACGATTTGCAAGCCGGGAAATGGTCACGCTACAATCTTCGATGGACATACCCCCCACAAAATGGCGGTAGATTGTTTTTCGCAAAATATTCTTCACCGGAAAATGGATGGCCATGGCAAAGCTGACAAGATGTTTACCGATGCAAACTAGCGTCTTGTTGTTCATGAGTCTGAAAAGCTGATAAGCCTGCCTGAGGCTGGCATTCGATTGATCGCGAAAAGCAATCTCGGTGTTCTCGAAGTTGAGGACGTGGCTTTTTTCTGGTAGCATGCGTTTTATGTAAAAGATTTACTGCAAAAATAAGAAAAAATAGATTTCCTGTTTCTAACTTTCTGAAAAAACGAGTGAAAGAATCCCTGAATAGTTTTTTTTTGATATATTTGCCTCATTCAACAGAACCACTGAAAAAACAAATTATGTCCAAAGGATTCTATCAATTGCCTCCCATAAAAAATGAACCTGTCAGGAGTTACGCTCCAGGATCGGCTGAAAGAGAAGTACTGAAAAAAAAACTTGCAGAACTCAACCAGGGCGGCCTTGACCTGCCGATGGTCATTGGCGGCAAGGAAGTACGTACCGGTAATCTCATGGAAATTCGTCCTCCTCATAACCACCGTCACCTGTTGGGACATTATCACCAGGGAGATCAAACCCATGTGCAGATGGCCATAGAGGCAGCTCTCAAAGCTAAACCGACCTGGGAAGCCATGCGTTGGGAAAGCCGGGCAGCCATTTTCCTGAAGGCGGCCGAGCTGATCGCAGGTCCTTACCGGAGCGAATTCAATGCCGTAACAATGATTGGACAGTCGAAAAATGCATACCAGTCGGAGATCGATGCCGTTTGTGAGTTGGTTGATTTCTACCGATACAATGTAAAAAACATGACCGAGATCTATGCCATGCAGCCCAACTCCGCGCAGGGCATATGGAACAGGATGGTCTGGCGTCCGCTCGAGGGCTTTATTTTTGCACTCACGCCATTCAATTTTACCTCCATTGCGGGTAACCTGGGTGCCGCTCCGGCGCTCATGGGCAACACGGTGGTGTGGAAGCCTTCCAGGACGGCGGTTTATTCCAGTCATCTCATCATGAAAGTTCTGCAGGAAGCAGGATTGCCCGACGGGGTGATCAACTTGGTCTATGCCGGCGGAAAAGAAACAGCAGAGGTGGTTTTCAACCACCGTGACTTTGCCGGGCTGCACTTCACTGGCTCCACGGCAGTATTCAACGGCATGTGGGGTACCATTGCCAGGAACATATCGAAATATAAATCCTATCCGCGCATTGTGGGCGAGACGGGGGGCAAGGATTACATCTTTGCCGATGCAACGGCCAACCCGAAACAGGTAGCCACCGCCATCACGCGAGGCGCTTTCGAATACCAGGGGCAGAAGTGCTCCGCAGCATCCCGTGCCTATATTCCTGAAAACATATGGGAAGCGGTTAAAAATATGGTGAGCGACGATCTGTCGAAGATCAAAACCGGCGTGGTTGAGGATTTCAGCAACTTTGTGAATGCCGTGATTGATGAGGAGTCATTCGACAAGCTGGCCCTGGTAATCGAAGAGGCAAAAGTTTCACCCGATGCAGAGATTGTTTGTGGAGGGAATTACGACAAGTCGACGGGTTATTTCATTCAACCCACCGTGATTCTGGCGAAGAAACCCGATTATGTCACCATGCGGGAAGAGCTTTTCGGTCCCATCATCACCATTTATGTCTATCCTGCCGACAAAGAGGATGAGACCCTGGATGTACTGGACAGCACCACCAATTATGCGCTGACTGGTGCCATCTTCTCGGCCAGCAGGGCCAATATTGAAAAGATGACCACCCGTCTGACGCATACTGCAGGCAATTTCTATATCAACGACAAACCTACGGGTGCCGTGGTCGATCAGCAACCTTTTGGCGGCGGTCGCGGATCGGGGACCAATGACAAGGCAGGATCTCTTTTTAACCTGCTGCGCTGGGTTTCCCCACAGTGTATCAAAGAGACGTTTATTCCGGCAACCGAATATATGTATCCCAGCTTCGAGGAAGCATAAAACGGATATCTTTCTTCTCCCAACTGCAGACACAGCCCGATGAGCTGTGTCTGTGGATGTTTGGGAAAAATTTATTTGACTAAATCTGACCACAGTCTATTTTTTTCACTACTTTTACGCAACTAAAAATCACGACGACATTATTGCGTCCGTTTCACATTTGTACCTCCTCTTCACGTAAAATACCAACGTTTGGTTTTTGGTAATTTATGGCGATTCTTTTTTTAAGGTTTGATTCATTGAATAGCTTTTATTCGTAAAAAGTAATTTATATGAGCACAATCACCATCTTTTGGATTGCTTTTGTAGCAATCTTTCTTCTTGTTTATGCAATCGATTTTTACGTAACCGATCATCGCAAAGGCACCATCAACGTAAAGGAATCACTCATGTGGACTGGTTTATGGATTTTAATAGCCCTGTCATTCGGGCTGGCAATCTTCCTGTTTTTTCCACAATCTCCCGATAGTCCCGTGAGGACGGGAACGGTCATGGCCACAAAGTTCATCTCGGGCTATCTCACTGAATATTCACTGTCGGTGGACAACCTGTTTGTGTTTATTCTGATCTTTTCCGTGATGGGCATCAACCAGCTCAACCAACCCAAACTGCTCAAGATAGGAATTCTGATTGCCATCGCCTTGCGCATCCTGTTTATCCTGGTGGGCATGGAGCTCGTGCTCCGGTTTCACTGGATATTGTATATCCTTGGCATCGTTTTGATTTACACTGGATTAAAGATGCTTTTTGGCAAAGATAACGACACGATGGATCCGAAACAAAACATCCTATATAAAGCGGCAGTGAAGTTTTTTCGTGTGGATCCAGATATGCATACGCCGCATTTTTTCACGAAAATAGATGGAAAAAGACACATCACGCACATGTTCCTGACGTTGCTAATCATTGGCACCACGGACATCATCTTCGCGATGGACTCTATTCCGGCCATTATCGGGGTAATCATGGAGGGTGCGGGTAGCTTGCTTACAGGTGAAGAAGAACAATTTCTGGCCGTTACCTCAAATGTTTTCGCCGTGATGGGGCTTATTTCACTCTTCTTTGCGTTGCGGAACATCATTACCATGTTTCGTTTTCTAAAATATGGTATCAGCTTCATCCTTTTCTTTATTGGCGTAAAGATGCTGATGGGTATATTTCCTATAGTTGCCGATTTCTTCTCGTCCCATTCATGGTTCTCGCTGGCTGTCATTGTGGGAACCCTGTTCATCTCCATTGTCTTATCGAAACTCATTCCCGCAAAAAAAATATTTGATCCTATTTCGGAGGAGAAGGAGAAGGAAGAGGAGCAGCATCCGTATTGGATGGAAGGAGAAGAAGAAGTACAAAATTGACAATTCCCATAAACATTCTATCTTTGTGTATTGTTTATCTCTTTGACGGGTAAAAAATATGCAAAAAAAAAGGATTATCATTGCCGTAGACGGATACTCGTCGTGTGGTAAAAGTACGATCGCCAAGGGATTGGCCAAACAGCTGGGATACATCTACATCGACAGTGGCGCCATGTACCGTGCTGTGGCACTCTATGCACTCAAAAAAGGGTGGATCACGGAGACCAGAATGGACGAGGAAGCGCTTCGCCAACACATTGGTGATATTACCATCACATTCAGACCCAACAACGGAGGAGAACAGGAAACCTTCCTGAACGGTGAAAACGTGGAAAGAGAGATACGAACCCTGAAGGTGGCCAATGGGGCGAGCCGCGTGAGCACACTTGGCTTTGTACGCCGTGAGATGGTGCGTCAGCAACAGGAGATGGGGAAAAATAAAGGTGTCGTCATGGATGGACGGGATATTGGCACGGTGGTATTCCCCGAAGCTGAGATGAAGCTTTTTCTGACCACTTCACCCGAAATACGTGCGCAGCGACGCTACGACGAGATGATAGCCAAAGGAGAGCATACCGATTATGCTGCTGTATTGGCCAATGTAAAAGAACGCGACCTGCGCGACACCACCCGCGCCGAAAGTCCGTTACGCAAAGCAGCCGATGCACTGGAACTGGACAATACCCATATCGGTATCGAAGCACAGTTGCAGTGGGCATTGGATATGTTTCACAAAATCACAGCACAAAATGTACAAAATTGAAATAGATCGGCAATCAGGATGTTGTTTTGGTGTTGCCAAAGCGATATCCAAAGCAGAGGAAGAACTAAAAAAAGGAGGCACGCTTTATTGTCTGGGTGACATCGTGCACAACAACATTGAAGTGGAACGCCTTGAGAAGATGGGGTTAATTACCATCAATCACGAGCAGTTCAAACAACTTAAAAACGTACGCGTGTTGCTGCGTGCACATGGAGAGCCGCCCAGCACATACGAAATAGCCAAACAGAATAACATAGAAATCATCGATGCTTCTTGCCCTGTTGTTTTGGGATTGCAGAAGCGGATTAACAAGAAATATATCCATCGTGCGCATGAAGATGCGCAGATTGTTATTTTCGGTAAGAGAGGACATGCCGAAGTGAACGGCTTACTCGGTCAGACCAATGAGAATGCGATCATCATCGAAAACAAGGAGGAAATAAATAAACTAGATTTCTCCCGTGACATCAGTCTTTTTTCACAAACGACCAAGCCCCTGGACGGTTTTCAGGAAATTGGAGAGCTCATCGCATCCCGTATGCAGGGGGATGCAAAATTTGAGTTTTACGACACCATCTGCCGGCAGGTATCAAACCGTGTACCCAACATGCAGCAGTTTGCTGCCAGTAACGATCTGATCATATTCATTGCCGGTGAAAAGAGTTCCAATGGCAAAGTATTGTTTGAGGAGTGTAAAAAAATGAACCCCAACTCCTATCTCATTCATACTCCGGAAGAAATCGACCCTGCATGGTTGAAAGAAAACATTCGGATTGGCATCTGCGGAGCCACATCCACTCCCATGTGGCAAATGGAAGCCGTGGCTGGGAATATTGAGAAGTTGAAACCACACACTCAACTGGAAAAAGCAGCTTTTTAGCTGCTTTTTTTTGTGGCATCGTTAAAAAAACATACCTTTGCAGCTTATTGTTTTATAAGGTAAAGTTTTATAAACCACAACGTCTCAAAGACAAACAACTTAATTATGGACTCAAACATTCTTAGCGTGGGTGTCCTCACCTCCGGTGGCGACGCGCCGGGCATGAATGCCGCTATACGTGCAGTAACGCGTGCGGGCATTTCAAATGGTATGCGTGTGTATGGCATCTACAGGGGCTACAAGGGCCTGATCTCCGACGAGATCGAGGAATTCCAGACAAACAGTGTCAGCAACATTATACAACAGGGTGGCACCATCCTGAAGACAGCCCGCTCCTTGGAGTTCATGACGATAGAAGGACGCCGGATTGCCTACGAAAACATGCAAAAGCACGGGATAGATGCATTGATTGTGATTGGGGGCGACGGTTCACTCACCGGTGCAGGCATTTTTGCCAATGAATACAACATCCCAATTGTCGGTCTTCCCGGAACAATAGACAACGACCTTAGTGGTACCGATACCACCATTGGCTATGACACAGCACTGAATACCATCATGCAATCGATGGACAAGATACGCGATACAGCCACCTCCCACGAGCGTCTTTTTTTTGTGGAAGTCATGGGACGCAACTGCGGTTTCCTTGCTTTAAATAGTGCCATTGCATCGGGAGCTGAAGCAGCCATCATCCCGGAAATCAGTATCGAGAAAGACCAGTTGGGAGAACTCATCGAACAGGGCTTCCGCAAGTCAAAAAACAGCAGCATGGTACTTGTCACTGAAAGTGAGGTAACCGGGGGTGCCATCAAACTGGCAGAACGTGTAAAGACGGAATACCCACAGTATGATGTGCGGGTTTCTATTCTGGGTCATCTCCAACGAGGTGGTTCACCCACGGCACAGGATCGCATACTGGCAAGCCGCATGGGAATCGCTGCTATCCAGGCTCTTTTGGAAAATCAACGCAACGTGATGATTGGCATTCGTGAAAACGAGATCGATTACGTACCATTCAAGAGAGCCATCAGAAAAGAGCGGGAGATCAGTGAAGAACTGCTGGACGTTTTGCGCATTTCATCGATTTAGATCATACCGCTCACAGAGGAAGACGTAAAAGATTTAATTCTTTTTTGTTCTCATATTAAGGTGGAAAAGGGTACTTTTGTAACATAAAACTAATTAAACAGACATTTATATGGAAATAACACACATTGAACACATTGGCATCGCTGTAAAAAGTATTGAGGAACAACTTCCCTATTATGAAGGGATTTTGGGACTCAAATGCTACAACGTAGAAACCGTGGAAGACCAAAAAGTAAAAACTGCTTTCTTTAAGATTGGATCCACCAAGATAGAACTCTTGGAGCCCACCAGTGAAGAGAGCACCATAGCCAAATTCATTGAGAAAAAAGGCGAAGGAGTGCATCACATTGCCTACGCAACTAAAAATGTAAACGAAGCTTTGAAGGAAGCCGAAGAGAAGGGTGTGCGACTGATAGACAAAGAAGCACGCGGCGGAGCCGAAGGGTTGCGCATTGCCTTTCTTCACCCTAAATCTACGGGTAGCGTATTGACTGAATTATGCGAACATCCCGAGTAAGTCCTGAAGAATAATATTAATAAACATATTTTTATGAGTAATCAACTTGATAAAGTAAAAGAGCTTATTCAACTCCGTGAAAAAGCTCGTTTGGGTGGTGGTGAAAAAAGAATTGAATCACAGCACCAAAAGGGAAAATATACCGCCCGTGAACGTATTTTTATGCTTCTGGATGAAGGTAGCTTCGAAGAATTTGACATGTTCGTGGAACATCGTTCACACAACTTCGGTATGGAAAAGACCAAGTTCCTGGGCGATGGCGTTGTAACAGGATATGGAACCATCGAGGGCAGGCTGGTTTATGTATTTGCACAGGATTTCACTGTTTCGGGCGGTTCACTATCTGAAATGCATGCACAGAAGATATGTAAAGTAATGGATCAGGCCATGAAAATGGGTGCCCCGTTAATCGGCATCAATGACTCAGGTGGTGCCCGTATTCAGGAAGGTATCAATGCATTGGCCGGTTACGCGGAGATTTTCCAACGGAACATTCTTGCTTCGGGCGTGATTCCTCAGATTTCCGGTATTTTCGGACCTTGTGCGGGAGGTGCAGTTTACTCTCCTGCCCTGACAGACTTTATCATCATGACCCAGGGCACATCCTATATGTTTCTTACCGGTCCCAAGGTAGTGAAGACCGTCACAGGTGAAGATGTAACACAGGAGAACCTCGGCGGTGCCTCTGTACATGCCGCCAAATCGGGCGTGGCACAATTCTCCGTGGATTCTGAAGAAAACGGTATCAGAGTAATCCGCCAACTGTTGGGTTTCATTCCCCAGAACAACCTGGAAGAGGCTCCTCTCTATCAAAACGATGATCCCATTGACCGACTTGAGGATGGACTCAATGAAATCATTCCCGACAGCCCCAATAAGCCATACGACATGTATGAAGTAATTGGTGCTATTATCGACAAGGGCGAATTTCTGGAAGTACACGCCGACTATGCTAAAAACATCATCGTAGGCTTTGCCAGATTCAATGGCCAGTCGGTAGGTATCGTGGCCAACCAACCTAAATATCTGGCGGGTGTGCTCGATATCAATGCCTCTCGTAAGGCAGCCCGGTTTGTTCGCTTCTGCGATGCGTTCAATATACCCATCGTTTCTTTGGTGGATGTTCCCGGCTTCCTCCCAGGAACAGGACAGGAATACGGAGGCGTCATCACACACGGTGCGAAATTACTCTATGCATACGGGGAAGCTACCGTACCCAAGATTACTGTAACCTTGCGGAAATCATACGGTGGAGCACATATCGTGATGAGCTGCAAGCAGCTTAGAGGAGACATCAACTACGCATGGCCGAGCGCCGAGATTGCTGTAATGGGTGCCGATGGTGCCGTAGAAGTTCTTTATAGCAAAGACATTGCAAAAGAAACTGATCCACAAAAACAGGCAGCCGTGTTTGAAGAGAAAAAACAGGAATACAACAACCTTTTTGCCAATCCATACGAGGCAGCCAGATATGGTTATATCGACGATGTAATTGAGCCCAGGAATACGAGATTTCGCATCATCCGTGCTTTGCAGCAGACAATGACCAAGAAACTTCAGAATCCTCCAAAGAAGCATGATAACCTTCCATTGTAAGAAATGAATATGAAGAATTTACTAAAATATTTTGCTTTCTTTCTTCTACCGCTGTTTGTAGCCTGTTCTGGAAGAGTTCAAAATCCAAGATTCGTTATCAACGAGGTGTTGGTGATCAATGAACAGAACTACGTAGATGATTATGGGAAAAGAAGCGGATGGATCGAAATATTCAACAACAGTGCCAAGACACAGGATATAGGAGGACTATTTCTTACAAACGACAGGTCGAATCCGAGGAAGTATCCCATTCCGAAGGGTGATGTACTTACCAAGCTTGCACCTCACCAACATGTGCTGTTTTGGGCAAGTAATAAACCTTACCAGGGTACTTTCTATGTAAGTTTCGAGCTGGACCCCAATAAGGAAAATTACATTGCCTTATACGATGAAAGCGGAACCAAACTGATCGACGAAATAGTCATACCTGAAGGTCAGTTGGCAGATGTCTCATGGGGTTATAAAACTGATGGAGTGAAATTTAACAAGGAGGGAATAAATCAACTCACCGCCTTGGAAAGAGTTACACCCAGCACCAATAATTTTACACTCGACAAAAACGAGAAAATCGAAAGATTTAAAAATCAGGATAAATTTGGAGCATCTATGACAATAACATCAATGTTAGTAGTGTTTCTTGCACTTGTTCTACTTTACGTTATATTTAAACTGGTGGGTAAAACTTCAGTGCGTATAAGTAACAAAAGGAAAGCGGAAGAGGCAACTGTTACTGTTGGGATTAACCCTGACAAAAATGAAATACCGGGAGAAGTACTCTCTGCCATTTTTATGGCACTTCATGAGGAACAGAGCGATGTACATGACATTGAACATACCATCCTCACATTCAACAAAATAAGCAGAAATTACTCTCCATGGAGTTCAAAAATTTATGGTCTGAGACAACTTCCCAAATAAGAAAGTAACAGTTTTATAATTTAATGCATTAGAAGATGAAAGAATACAAATACAGAATAAATGGCAGCCTCTACAGTGTTGTTGTAAACAACGTAGGCGACGATACCGCAGAAGTGGAAGTTAATGGGACCCCTTACACGGTCGGGATCGAGAAAAAAACAAAAAAACAAGTTCCCTCTCCGTTTAAAAAAGCGGCCCAGGCCGGTTCTCCAAACCCTGAAGTAAATTCACCAGTTTCAAAACAATCATCACCTTCGGGTGCAAACTCGCTGAAATCACCACTACCAGGTATCATCCTCGATATCACTTGTAATGTGGGAGACAGGGTGAAGAAAGGACAGAAACTGCTCATTCTGGAAGCGATGAAGATGGAGAACAACATTATTGCAGACAGAGATGGCATGATACAGGAAATAAAGATAAGAAAAGGTGATTCAGTTTTGGAAGGATCAGAACTGATTGTAATAGTTGGATAAGATGGAACATTTTTTTGATTTTTTAATTGACAATCTAAACACCTTTTTTATTAACACAGGATTTGCCAATGTAGAATTGGGTCACGTTATCATGATCTTCTTTGGTATCCTGTTTATATTCTTGGCTATTCGTTATGAATTTGAACCTTTGCTGTTGGTACCGATAGGATTTGGTATTCTGATAGGAAATATTCCTTTCGATCTCTCGGCAAATCTCGAAATTGGCGTATACGAAGAGGGATCGGTGCTGAATATATTGTATCAGGGTGTCGAAAAAGGATGGTATCCTCCCTTGATATTCCTGGGTATTGGAGCCATGACCGATTTTTCCGCCTTGATAGCTAATCCTAAGTTGATTCTGGTGGGTGCAGCTTGTCAGTTTGGAATTTTTGGAGCTTACATGATTGCCCTACAGTTGGGATTTGAGCCCAACGAGGCTGCTTCAATCGGGATTATCGGAGGTGCAGATGGACCTACAGCCATTTTCCTCACATCTAAACTGGCTCCTCATTTGCTGGGTGCTGTAGCCATTTCGGCCTATTCCTACATGGCATTAATACCGATATTGCAACCACCTTTCATGCGGATGCTCACCACAAAAAAAGAGAAGCTTATCCGCATGAAGTCCCCACGCGTCGTGTCTCAAAGTGAAAAAATAATATTTCCCGTTATCGGTCTGCTCATGACCACATTTCTGGTTCCTTCCGGATTGCCACTGCTGGGGATGTTGTTTTTCGGTAACCTTCTGAAAGAATCTGGCGTTACACGTCGCTTGGCAGAAACAGCGCGAGGTCCAATGATTGATATCGTAACCATCCTATTGGGATTAATGGTGGGTGTTTCCACCCAGGCAACCACGTTCCTCACGGCTGCGTCGGTTAAGATTTTCCTGATGGGCGCTCTAGCCTTTTCTATCGCTACCTGTGCGGGTATATTGTTTGTGAAATTTTTCAATCTCTTTTTAAGAGAGGGCAACAAGATCAACCCGCTCATTGGCAATGCCGGCGTATCGGCCGTTCCTGGATCGGCCAGAATGTCTCAGATTGTGGGACTTGAATATGATTCAACCAACCACCTGCTAATGCACGCCATGGGGCCCAATGTGGCAGGGGTCATTGCTTCGGCAACCGCTGCAGGTTTAATGCTTGGATTCCTTTATTAAACAATAAATGCTTTTGTTTGTTAAAGTGAAGAGATAAATAAATATCTCTTCACTTTTTTTTTCTTACAACATTCAAAAAACAAAAGCATTATCCGTTTAATTATGGGAATAGAACAATTATTGCCTGCCATAGCAGGTATGACATGGCAACACCTGGTGATGATAGCGGTGGGATTAATTCTCATTTATCTTGCTATTGCCAAGAACTATGAACCGACGTTGCTATTACCAATGGGATTTGGCGCCATTCTGGTGAATATACCCCTCTCTTCTGCCTTAACGCAAATTGATCCTGCGACAGGGAAGGCAGTGGAGGGCGTTCTGAATGTCTTTTTTGAAGCAGGTATAGCAACCGAGATTTTCCCTCTCCTTATTTTTATTGCCATTGGAGCCATGATCGATTTCACCCCACTGTTTCGCAATCCATCGCTATTGTTGTTCGGTGCAGCGGCGCAGTTCGGCATCTTCCTAACCATGCTGTTGGCGGCCCTGATAGGTTACGACATCCGGGAAGCAGCCTCAATCGGTATCATCGGTGCAGCTGACGGTCCCACCTCCATTGTAGTGGCATCGCGGTTTGCTCCCAATCTGCTGGGACCCATCTCTGTGGCAGCCTACTCCTACATGGCACTTGTACCCATAATTCAACCCCCGGTCATCAAACTACTCACATCTCGAAAAGAGCGGCTAATTAGAATGACCGGCAACAACAACAGGAAGATCTCAAAAAAGGCGTTGATTGCTTTTCCCATTGTCATCACGGTTGCGGCAGGCATCATCGCGCCCTCCTCGCTTGCTCTGATCGGATTCCTGATGTTTGGCAACCTCATACGTGAGTGCGGTGTACTGAATAAACTGTCACTTTCGGCACAGAATGAATTGTCGAGCCTGGTAACCATCCTCCTTGGAATTACCATTGCAAGTACCATGACTGCCGAACGTTTTATTCGTCTCGATACGTTGTTCATCATTGCATTGGGCTTGTTTGCTTTTGTATTTGATACATTTGGCGGTGTGATCTTTGCCAAGTTCCTGAATCTGTTCAGGAAAGAAGGCAATAAAATTAACCCGATGGTGGGAGCCTGTGGCATCTCTGCCTTCCCCATGTCGGCACGGGTCATTCATCAGATGGGCCAAAAAGAAGACCCTTACAACTATTTGCTTATGCCGGCTATCAGTGCCAACGTGGGCGGACAGATCGGTTCGGTGGTTGCCGGAGGTATTATACTCACACTGGTTCCTTTACTCGCTTAAAACAAAAATGATATGACACCAACAGTAGAAACAGCCTTGCTCATTGCAGTAATCGGTATAGTCGGAATTTTTATTTTCATGGCACTCTTCTACCTGATGATTATTGCCCTCGAAAAGTATCTTCCCTATCAGGAGGATAAAGCGAATACAGAATCAGGAGGATAAAGCGAATACAGAGTCCAAGGATAGAGAATAAACTGAGGATACAACAGTAAAATAAGAGGTGGAGGAGCTATTGCCCCTACCTCTCTTATTTTTTTCGTACATCTGCTCCCCACATCAACTTATCGCGGAGAGTTTGGTAGAAGGTATGGCCCAGCCTCTTTACCACACGCAATGTATAATCGTCTTTCCGCACCTGAATGTTGACAGTTTCGTCGAGCACACGCGACTGGCCATCGACCGACACCAGGAACATGTGGCTGCGGCTTTCCACCTTCAGTGAGATGATGCTACTATCGTCCACCACCAGCGAACGCGAGGTGAGGTTATGGGGTGCAATGGGCGAAAGAATGATACTGGGAATGGTAGGTGACAAAATGGAACCGCCTATGCTCAGTGAATAAGCGGTAGAACCGGTAGGAGTTGAGATAATCAGTCCGTCGGCCTGATATGAAGTCAGGTAATCGTTATTGATATATGCATGAATGGAAAGCATGGAAGCCGTATCCTGCTTCAGAAGAGCCACTTCATTCAGTGCATGGTTGTTGAAATACTCAGGGGGAAAAGCCTCATCGGTGGACATTTTCAGCAAGGTGCGTTCCTGCACATTATAGGAATTATCCATTACCTCCTGCAGGGTTTCTTCCACATCGGAGTAGTTGATCGCAGCTAAAAAGCCCAGTCGCCCCGTATTGATACCCAGAACAGGAATGCCTGAATCGCCTACGGTGGTTGCCGTCCGCAAAAAGGTTCCGTCACCGCCCACGCTCACGACCATGTCTACCTGAGGCAGAGTCTCTGCCAGTTCGCAGAGAGGACCTACTTTTTGTTGTATATACCCCGGCAATGAAAGAAAAAAGTTTTCGGGCAAGATCAACTCTCCCCCGTGCCGTTTGATCGCCTCACAAACCCCAAATATCTGTTCTTCCGCTTTGGCAGTTCTGTCGGGGAACATGCTCCCGAATAACGCAAATTTCATCTATACTTTTTTCAATTTCTACTTTTCATCTCACATCCAAAACGGACTACATCTCTAGATAATACATCAATTCGTCGAGCCGCTCTTTCTGGGTATCTGTAACCACTCCTTCCCGCATAAAATAGTACACCACCCGGTAGTTGAAACGCTCGAAACTCCGTAACACCAGTGAAAGGTCCTGTACATCAAGTTTCAGCGATATCAGCAAATCAGCTCCGCCCGATATAGGCATCACCGAGAGAGAAAGCACATGTGCATTGTTGCTTTCCACAATCCTTGCCACCTCCGTAAGGGTATAATCTTTTACGGGGATTTCCAGGATAAGCAGGGAGTTTTCCGTTTCGGTCAACTCCGTAAACTGCTCTTTTGTAAGTGGTAAAGCATATTTCTCTATTTGAGCATTGATAAATTCTTTGACCGACATGGCGTAAAACAGTTATTTCGTATTACTTTTGTACTGTCTTACAAAGATGGCAAAAATTTGCGAATTCTGCTTCTCCTAAGAAGATTGTTTGTAATAAAATTATGACGAAATTAAGCGTAAATGTGAATAAAATTGCGACCCTGCGCAATTCCCGTGGTGGAAATATACCCGATGTGGTACAGGTAGCAATAGATTGTCAGCTCTTCGGGGCTGATGGTATTACCGTACACCCGCGTCCCGATCAACGACACATTCGAACCAGCGATGTCTTTGATTTACAGGCCAAAGTACATACAGAGTTCAATATTGAGGGAAACCCCACACCTGAGTTTATCGAACTCATCCGAAGAATAAGACCCACGCAGGTAACCCTCGTGCCGGATGCCCATGATGCCATCACCTCCAACGCGGGGTGGGATACTGTGACGCATAAGGATTTCCTGACCGACATTGTCAATGAGTTCCAGTCGATGGGCGTACGTACTTCCATCTTCGTGGATCCCTATCCGGAGATGATCCGCACGGCTTCGCAGATTGGTACCGACCGCATAGAGCTCTACACCGGTCCTTATGCAGAGCTCTACTCCACCGACCGTGAAAAAGCAATTACACCATACCTGGAAGCAGCCACGCTGGCAAAGAACCTGGGTCTGGGAGTCAATGCAGGCCACGACTTAAACCTCGACAACCTTCAATGGTTCTCTGTTCACATACCCTGGATCAAAGAAGTCTCCATTGGGCATTCACTCATTTGTGATGCATTGTACCTGGGTTTGGAAAAATCAATAAAAGCGTATAAAAATTGTTTAAAAGAGCCTCAACCACAGGTTTAGCATAACAAAAACAATTATCTTTATTGGTGAGTATGGTTGCTACGGTAGCATGGAGGAATTCATTTCCTCGTTACGTTGCTACAACACGGAATTTCATAGACTAACAAGGAAAAATAACATCATCGTATGAATCTATTACAAATCTTGCCGGCAGACACTGCACAGGCAATATACAACACCATGCAGGAAGCAACTGCAGAGACAGAATCTGTGACCATGAACGCATTCGACCTTGCTCTGAAGGGAGGATGGCTGATGATAGTTCTTCTCATTCTGCTGTTGATGACGATTTACGTGTTGATAGAAAGAACCCTGGTCATCAACAAAGCCGCCAAAGAGGACAGCTCTTTCATGAACCGCATCAAGGATTATATCCACGACGGGAAGATTGATGCTGCCCAGGCCCTCTGCCGCAACACCGATACCCCCTCGGCCCGCATGGTGGAAAAAGGAATCTCCCGCTTGGGAAGACCTACGGCTGATGTGATGTCGGCCATTGAGAACCAGGGAAACATTGAGATTTCTAAACTGGAGAAGGGACTTCCCGTGCTGGCAACTTCTGCTTCAGGAGCACCCATGGTCGGGTTCCTGGGTACGGTGACCGGTATGGTAAAGGCCTTCATGGATATGGCGAGTGCCGGCGCAAACGTAGATGTTAACATTCTATCCACCGGTATTTACGAAGCACTGGTCACCACAGTGGGAGGACTCATTGTGGGAATTATTGCACTTTTCGCATACAATTATCTTGCCACACGCATCAAGGGAATCGTGAACAAACTCGAAATGAGGATCATGGAGTTCATGGATATCCTGAATGAACCGGCAGTGTAAAAGATTAGCAGATTAATAGATTAGTAGATTATAGATTGAAGATATGGCATTAAAACAGCGATTTAAGTTAGAATCAAACTTCAGCATGGCGTCGATGACGGATGTGATTTTTTTGTTGCTTATTTTCTTCATGATCACCTCCACCATTGTGGTACCGAATGCCATCCAGGTGTTGTTGCCCCGGGCGCAACAGCAGGCACAAGCAAAACCCATTACCCGGGTTACCATCGACAAGGACCTGAATTATTACGTGGCCAATGCCAACGAAACGGAACGACAGGTTCCCTTCGAAGCGATCACCCCATTTCTGCAATCGGCCTATACAAACGATCCCGAAATCTTTGTAGCTCTCTATGCCGATGAGAGTGTTCCCTACAAGGAGATTGTGCGCATCCTCGATATCGCCAATCAGAACAGGTTCAAAATGGTGCTGATGACCAGACCAAATTAAACAGGACATGGAGATTACGAGGGAAAAAATAGTTGGCTTGGTGGGAACAACAATCTTCGCGGTGTTGCTTCTGCTCCTGCTTCTATTTACTTACTTCACCCACCGCATCCCTCCCCAGGAACTGGAAGGAATTCCGGTCATGTTTGGAGCAACGGAAGACGCTTACGGCGTCACGGAAGCACCCATGGCCGAAGTTACCCCTACTCCGTCGCAAACGCCGGTCGTGCCGGAATACAGGCCCAATGAGCCGATGATCACCCAGACCGCCGAACCCACCATCGATGTGGAAGCACAACGTGAAGAAGCACGCCGTCAGGCTCTGCTGGCGGAAGAGCGCAGGAAACAGGAAGAGGCAGAAAGAATCAGAAGAGCGGAAGAAGCACGCCGTCGGGAGATTAACCAGCAGATGTCGGGTCTTTTTGGTGAGAGCGCCGGTAGCCGGGGCAACACCGAAGGCAGCGGCACACAGGGCGTTTCCACCGGAAATGCTGCACAGGGATCACCCTCCGGCACGGGTGGTATTGGTTCCTACGACCTCGGTGGACGCAGCCTGGGCAGCGGAGGATTGGTGCAACCCCGTTACAATGTGAACGATTATGGCACTGTAGTTGTTAATATCACAGTAGACCCCAATGGGAATGTGATCAATACCGAAATCGGGAGAGGCACAAATACGCCCAACACGGCGCTTCGCAACGAAGCATTGCGTGCAGCCCGAAATACAAAATTCAATGCGATCACGTCACCCAACAACCAGCAGGGGACCATCACGTATCGCTTCAACCTGAAATAAGGTTACTGTATCCCGACCCGTGTAATGGGAATCCCCTTTGTTCAGCTAAACCACTTAAATTAAATTGTATGAAACGAGTAGCCCTTTTTTTAGCAAACGGATTTGAGGAAATCGAAGCGCTCGGCACACTGGATATTTTACGGAGAGCGCAGATACCGGTGAAAACCGTCTCAATTACAAAGGAACGAACGGTAACCGGTGCACATGACATACAGGTTATCGCCGACACCACTTTCCATGAGGCAGATTTCTCTGCTGTGGAGGTATTGGTGCTTCCGGGAGGAATGCCCGGAGCAAAGCATCTGAACGAACACGAAGGGGTAAAGAAACTCCTTCTCGACTTCAACGAACAAGGCAAACTGATCGCTGCCATCTGCGCCGCCCCCATGGTATTGGGCGGGTTGCGCTTGCTGGAAAGTAAACAGGTCACCTGCTATCCTGGTTTTGAGCCTGAACTGATTGGAGCACAGGTCACCGGAGAAAATGTGGTGGTCGACGGAAACATCACCACGGGAAAAGGGCCCGGCCTGGTATTCGATTTCGCACTGAGGTTGGTAGAAGAAATTGCAGGCCTCGCCACTCGTCGCGAAGTACAGCAGGGACTGCTTTTATAAAAAGTCCACAGTTTTTCGGATATATTTTTAGCGAAAAAACAGGGTGCAAATAGTTGGTTATTAATAAAAAACCAGCTATCTTTGCACCACTTTTTTTTAAGCAACATAATGTCTCACTATTTAAAGTAAATTTATTTATTACAAATGACTGAAAACCTGAAAAATGTAGCTCCGGTAGAAAATTTCGATTGGGCTGCGTACGCTGAAGGAGATGCCTACAGCAAAGAAAACAGAGATAAACTTACCGAAAGCTACGACAACACGTTGAGCAAGATCAACGACAAAGAGGTTGTAACAGGTACGGTAACCTCCATGAACAAACGCGAAGTGGTTGTAAACATCGGTTATAAGTCCGATGGCGTGGTATCGATGAACGAATTCCGTTACAACCCCGATCTGAAAATTGGCGACGAAGTAGAAGTTTACATCGAGAGCCAGGAAGACAAAAAAGGACAATTGCTCCTCTCTCACAAGAAAGCCCGTGCATCCCGTTCGTGGGATCGTGTCAATGCCGCGTTGGAAAACAACGAAATCATCAAGGGTTACATCAAATGCCGCACAAAGGGCGGTATGATTGTGGATGTGTTCGGTATCGAAGCATTCCTCCCCGGATCACAGATCGACGTGAAGCCGATCCGCGATTACGATTTGTTTGTAGACAAGACAATGGAATTCAAGGTGGTAAAAATCAACCCTGAATACAAGAACGTGGTTGTTTCACACAAAGCACTCATTGAGGAAGAACTGGAACAACAGAAGAAAGAAATTATCTCGAAACTCGAAAAAGGACAGGTACTCGAAGGTGTGGTTAAAAACATCACTTCCTACGGTGCGTTTGTCGACCTGGGTGGCGTAGACGGACTGGTACACATTACAGACCTTTCCTGGGGACGCATTCAGCACCCCGAAGAAGTGGTACAGCTCGACGACAAGATCAACGTGGTTATCCTCGATTTCGACAACGAGAAAAAACGCATCGCTCTCGGTTTGAAACAATTGACACCCCATCCATGGGATGCCTTGAGTGAAACACTGAAAGTGGGCGACATCGTAAAGGGTAAAGTGGTTGTCATTGCCGACTACGGTGCATTCGTAGAGATTGCTCCGGGTGTGGAAGGACTGATTCACGTATCTGAAATGAGCTGGACACAACACCTTCACAGCGCACAAGACTTCATGACTGTGGGCGAAGAAGTGGATGCAGTGATCCTCACCCTCGACCGCGACGAACGCAAAATGTCGCTTGGTGTAAAACAACTCAAGCCCGATCCATGGGATAGCATTGAGGTGAAATATCCTGTAAACAGCACCCATACTGCTACAGTGCGCAACTTCACCAACTTTGGTGCTTTCGTGGAAATTGAAGAAGGCGTAGAAGGCCTGATCCACATCTCCGACCTCTCATGGACGAAGAAAATCAAACACCCGAGTGAAGTTACCGAGATTGGTGCTCCCATCGAAGTGCAGGTGCTCGATATCGACAAAGAAAACCGTCGCCTAAGCTTGGGTCACAAGCAACTGGAAGAAAACCCGTGGGATGTATTTGAAACCATCTTCACCGTAGGTTCTATTCACGAAGGAACCATTGTGGAACTCCTCGACAAGGGTGCTGTGATCTCTCTGCCCTATGGTGTGGAAGGATTTGCTACTCCCAAACACCTGGTAAAAGAAGACAACTCACAAGCTCAGGTAGACGAGAAGCTCGAATTCAAGGTGATTGAGTTCAACAAAGATGCCAAACGCATCATTGTCTCTCACAGCCGCATCCACGAAGATATCTCCGGCGAAGACTCCAGAAGAAGAGGAAAACGCGGTGGTAAAAAAGAAGGTGGAAACGACGCTCTCACAACAGTTATTCCAGTAATGGAAAAAACTACGCTGGGTGACATCGAAGAACTGGCCGCACTGAAGGAGAAGCTCGACAACCAGAAGGTAGAAGCTTTCAAGAAAGAAGCTGCAAAGGCTGAAGCAAAAGCGGAAGCTAAGGCCGAAGCTGAAGTAAAAGCCGAAGTGAAAAAGGAAGAGGCTCCCAAGGCTGAGGAAGTAAAGGAAGCCAAAACAACCGAAGCACCGGAAGCAGAAGTTGCTGAAGCACCGGAAGCAGAAGTGAAAGAGGACGCCCAAACTGACGCTGAAAAAGAAGCATAATCTTTTTATACAATACATTTTACCCGGGGTATCACAACATGTGATGCCCCGGGTTTTTTTATGTTACAACAGGATGATCGACTTGCTTCCCGAAATGCAGCGAACCATTATCCGGATGAAAGATGTGGAAGAGATGGAAATCACAGAAATTGCCGGAATGATGTCGATCACAGAAAATGCCGTTGCTGTAAATCTGTCACGAGCCAGAAAAAAACTTCGTGAAATGATCCTCACTCATCAACAAAAGGAGAACATGCTTTATGGATAACATCGATAACATACTCAACAACTATTTCGAAGGAAAGGCATTGCCTGAAGAGGAGAACAGGCTGAGGGAATACTTCCGCAACAACACTGTTTTACCGCAGCATGAAGTATATAAACCCATGTTCGCTGCTTTCGACAAAGAAAAACAAATTGTTTCGCCCACTTTTATCATTCCGGTGGAGATGAACAATCAAAGGATGTTCTCATTTCGAAGACTGTGGATTTCGGCAGCAAGTATTGCTGCGATTATACTGCTGGTTGTAATGTTCTTTCCCTTCAACAAAAACAATTCCTCCGCAGGTGATTACCTGGTTTTCATTAACGGAAGAGCAGTAAAAAATCCGGAGAAAGCACAAGAATATGCCGACCAAATGTTTACGCAAGCCGATGAAATCATTCGCACCAGCTACAAACCACTGGTTGAGGCAAATGCGATACAAACGAAGATGGATGCCAGTAAAATTTTTGACGATTTAGCACATACCATCGACCACATAGAATCTCTGAATCAATAACTCAAAAACCCTGTAAAAATGAAAAAAATTCTCTCAATTATGTTCATGGCGCTCGCTTTTGTCACTACCTTATCAGCGCAACAGCTGGAAAAGTTGTTCGACAAGTATATGGAGGATGAGCGTTTCAATTATGTGTATCAGAAGAAAGCCAGTATGATGGATAAATTTGCCGATTTGGGAAACATGGAGACCTGGGGAACCGACAAATCCTACACAAGTACGGGGCGCCAGATGATCTCATTGAATTCAACCGAAAAATCGTTGGGCGAAAGCTTTGCGCAGGAAGTAAAAAATGCGCTCCAGGCCGACAAGTATGAAGAAGTGTCAATTGTCAGAAACGGGAAAAACCGGGTAGAGACATATGAAAGAAAAAGTGACAAAGGGTTATCCAAAGTCAGTTTCATAAAAAATCCCGGTAGCATCATGGTCTCACTGAATACCTATGCTCCCGGGAAGTAAATCTTGCGAAAAGATGGCAGAAAAAGCATGGTGAACAAACGACTTTACTTTTCAATACATTCACTTGAACGGGAATGTGGCATGATGTCACATTCCCGTTTCCTATTTTTCATTATCTTTGTATCCTAAAAATCAGAGCAGGTGTTTTCAAATGACAAGCCATATCGTGATTTCTCCGAATATCTTTCGGCACGATTTTCCTATAAAGTACAGAAGATATCCATCAATGCAGGCTTTACCTGCCCCAACCGCGATGGCAGCAAGGGGCTAGGCGGATGTACCTACTGCAACAACCAGAGCTTCAGTCCCGGCTACGGCAAGCCAACCAAGACCATTACCGAACAAATGGCCGACGGCATCCATTTCTTCTCCCGGAAATATCCGGAAATGAAGTACCTGGCCTATTTCCAATCCTATACCAATACCTACGACAGCGTGGACTCGCTGACCGACAAATATGAAGAGGCACTGTCGCATCCCGGTGTGGTGGGACTGATTGTGGGTACCCGTCCCGATTGTATGCCCGAGGCATTGCTCGATTACTTCGAAGCGCTCAGCAAGAAAACATTCGTGTTGGTGGAGTATGGTGTGGAATCTACTTTAAACAAAACGCTGGAAAGGGTCAACCGCCAGCACACCTACGAAGAATCGGCAGAAATGATCCGTAAAACGGCAGAAAGAAATATTCCGACTGGAGCCCATATGATCCTGGGGCTTCCCGGAGAAACCGAGGAAGACATCCTGCACCATGCCGGGAGGCTCTCCGAACTACCGCTCACGACGCTCAAACTGCACCAGCTACAAATTATCCGTTACACCGCCATGGCAAGGGAATACAAACTGCTGCCCGAGTCGTTTAATCTGTTTTCGCTGGAGGAGTATGTCGATCTATGTGTTCGTTTTGCAGAGCGGCTCCGTTCCGAAATCTACATCGAAAGGTTTACCTCGCAGTCGCCCGCGAAACTGCTCATCGCACCGGATTGGGGACTGAAGAACTACGAAGTACGGGAAAAAATCCTGAAACGATTCAGGGAAAAGGAGACCTGGCAAGGGAAACTTTACATCCGGTAATTCCAGCCGCGCTGTGTATATTTGTTCCTTTGGAGTTCCTCAATTTCTACCATCTCTTCAGCTTGGAGGTTGATCACTTTATCAAGTCCATAAAGGGTGAGCAACTTTCCGGAAAGCATACAAAAAAAAGAAGTCATATCGACAGTCGTACCTTGTTGTTCCGCCAGATAGGAACGGATATTCCGCACCGGGCTGGGCACCGAAGGGGTGGCTTTTTTTATCGGGCGACCGTTTTCGGAAGTCAGCGCTCTCTGCAGCATCTCCAGATCGGTATCATACAACAAGGTGCCGTGATGCAGCTCCCTTCCCCTGGAAACATGGGAGGCGGTACCCGAAATCTTATATCCATTAAGCCAGAGATCTTTTCTTTTCCCAACTTCCACGGGAATACCCGATTCATGAAGCACAGTCACTACAGGCTCCAGGAAACGGGCGCTCAATGGTGCACCTGTACTATCCTGAATAAACGAGAAATTCAAGTTGCCCCTGTCGTGATACACCGCACCACCACCCGACAATCGACGGATGATCCGGATATTGTGTTCAATACAAAAATCCTGATCGACCTCGTTCTTCACCGCCTGATTCGATCCAATAATCACACTCGGCTCATTGACGTAGAACAACAAAAAATCTTCTCCTTTTCTGGAGAAAAGATATTCTTCTGCCGCCAGATTAAACGATGGCATGGAAGAAGGAGACATGACAATGTTCATGGCTGCAAAATTAGTAAAAAAAACAGCATGGAATTTTTGTGTGAGATATCATTTATCAATTTCAAACTTTGCAAAGTCGATAAACCGCTCCAGGTTATTCACAAACGGCTCCTTGCCATTGGCCGATGATATCCACAAACTTATCAGCCTGGCCGGTTTTGAAATAAAAATAAGCTGATTCCCATCGACTTTGGTCTGATCGAAGTCATCCGGATTCACAAAGATCGCAGAACCCAGTTCCACCTTCTCTGCAGCCACATCTTCCGGATGTAGACCCCAGGTAAATATACAATCCTTCTCTACAACTACTTGTTGCCCGGGATGGTAGTTGATGCCGGTGACAAATGCCACGTCCTCATCAGTCAATGCAAAAGCCTCCACCTTTGCTTTTCTAAAACCGGAATAGACAGTCACGCGCACCAGGATATCCACTTTGCGATTCTGGTAAGGCACATCTTCCGACAACATCTCCAAATAAGAGACCGAACCCTCTTTCACCACCCTTGCCGTTCTGTTTGAGACAGGATCGAGGGGAATCACTTTCTCTCCATCCCACAATCGGATACCACCAAGGCCGACGGTGGGTCCTACCTTGTAATAGTCGGCCCCCTTTCCCTCGAGCTGCTGCTGTGGTGTGGGATACCATTTATAGGAAGCCAGCTCTAGCCCGGGCTTTGCTTTCGAATAGACATCGATGGCCGCTTTCTTGTCGAAATACAACCGCAGCGCCAGCCATTCATTTTCAATAGCAGGCCCGTGATGGCCCAAAGCATTGTAAAGGTCGCCCGACTCCGACGAAACCCGATTGAGATAGGTGGCACTATCGCTCCTTAAGAAAAGACTCACATCGGTCATGTTCTGTGCTGCAAGAAAACCGGTCTGCAACAGAAACAAAAATAAAAACAACTTCCTTTTCATATGCTTTTACTAAAAATAATTTCCAAATTACAAACTTATAAAAATTTAACTGCACATCAATACAGTCATTCCTTATCTTTCATTTTTCAACCCCTTTTCATGCAGGTGCGCAACACCGATGCTCATGGATCAATCTCCATGGAACATTTTTGCGGTCATCAAGCAGGAAACTATTTCGTTTTGTGAGATTTATACGATACCATTTCGACATGCAGGACTTCGCGAACGAGACAAGGACGAGACAGGTGTATCACAAAACATGACACGGCCTTTCTTGGGGCCATCTTCGGTATTCCCTTATGTTTCCCTTATATCATCCTCGTATTTATATAAGGGAAATACATCGAATATCCGAACAATCACCTATCCAGATGGGAGAAAAGATTAATGCCTTGTCCATCTCAATTTTTTTTTTGATAAAATGTCATTTATATTGTCCATAGACAGCGCCATTTGTTTAAATTTGCAAACTGTGAATGATCACATACAATACCATTCAAACAATGAACAGGATGAGAAAAACTGTCTTTTCGTTCCTTTTCCTTTTAGCGGTAGCACCCCACTACAAATTTGGCAAAAACATTGATAGAGGGGTTCAAGGAAACTCCTGTATTCACATTGAATCAATACATTAAACAACAAAAAACATCAATTATGAAACGAAGTGCATTTAAAATGTTCCTGAAACCAGGTTTCGAGGAAGAGTACGAAAAGAGACACAATGCCCTGTGGCCAGAGATGAAAGCGTTGTTGAAGGAATCCGGCGTGTCGGATTATTCAATTTTCTGGGACAAGGAGACGAATATCCTTTTTGCGGTACAAAAGACATTGGGTGAAGGATCATCGCAGGATCTGGGTGAGCTGGAGATCGTACAGAAATGGTGGGCTTACATGGCCGATATCATGGAGACGAATCCCGACAATTCACCGGTATCGATACCGCTCGACGAACTTTTTTACATGGAGTGACAGCTTGTTTGATCGGGAACGATGAGGCCGCTTCCCCCACTCCCTTCTATACGCTGACAAGACCGGAAGGATATCAATGAGAGATAACAGCCGAGAGCAAACCTTGGACACGATGGTGGTGGATGGGCAGCGATGTGGACTCCGCCGGCCTCACCTATAATCTGGAAGCTTTGGCTAAAGCAGGGATAGGTGGCGTGGAGATTACTCCCATCTACGGGGTAAAGGGAAGAGAAGCGCACTACATCGACTACCTCTCTCCCAGGTGGATGAAGATGCTTGATTTTACCATCTCTGAAGCAGACCGGTTGGGGATGGGTGTAGACATGAACAACGGAACAGGATGGCCTTTCGGGGGGCCTTCGGTCAGCTTGGAGGATGCTGCGACAAAAGCTTTCTTCAATCAGTACAAGGTGAAAGGAGGCGGAAAGCTGGAGGAGAAAATTGAGGTCTCCGACAAAAGACAAGCCGACATGGCGTACATCGATAAGGTGATGGCCTACCCCGGAGACGGTGATGTGTTAGACCTTACTGACAAGGTGACTGATGAAGGATATCTCGATTGGGTAGCTCCTGAAGGCAAGGATTACAGCGTGATCGCCCTCTTTGTAGGGAAAAGCAGGCAGCAGGTAAAAAGAGCCGCTCCCGGCGGTGCGGGCTATGTGTTAAACCATTTCGACAAGGAGGCGGTGAAACGTTATCTGGATCAGTTCGACAAGGCTTTTGCAGAAAGCGACACGCCTTTTCCAAACACCTTCTTCAACGACTCTTATGAGGTGTATGGTGCCGACTGGTCGCCGGAGCTTCTGAATGAGTTTGAACAAAGAAGAGGCTATAAACTGCAGGACTATTTTCCGGAGCTGCTTGCCGATGGCGCAACAGAAACCTCGATCCGGGTGATTACCGATTACCGCGAGACGGTGGGCGACATCCTGCTGGAAAATTTCACCCTACCGTGGACAGCCTGGGCGCACTCCCATGGGGTGAAAACCAGGAACCAAGCACACGGATCACCGGCCAACCTGATCGACCTTTACGCGACGGTGGATGTACCTGAATGTGAATCTTTCGGGATTACCGACTTCGACATTCCGGGATTGAGAAAAGATTCCATCCGGAAGGAGAACGACAGCGATCCCACCATCCTGAAATATGCCTCCTCGGCAGCTCACATATCCGGGAAACAGTACACCTCATCGGAGACTTTTACCTGGCTGACCGAACACTTCAGGACTTCGCTTTCACAAGCAAAGACGGAAATCGACCAACTGTTTGCCTCCGGGGTGAACAGGGCTTACTTCCATGGCTCTACCTACTCCCCCGTAGATGCTGCATGGCCCGGCTGGAAGTTCTATGCCTCGGTGGATATGTCGCCCACCAACACCATCTGGAAAGATGCACCCGCATTCTTCAACTACATTGCCCGTGTGCAGTCGTTTCTCCAAAGCGGGAAACCGGACAACGACTTCCTGCTTTATCTCCCGATTTATGACATATGGGAAGAGCAGCGGGGCAACTATTTCACCACCTTTGCCATCCATGGCATGCGGGAACGGTTACCCGATTTTTGTGATGCCGTGGACGAGATCATGAAGAACGGGCATGACCTGGATTATATTTCCGACCGCTTTCTGATGACGACCACCCTGGAGAACGGATTGCTCAAGACCGAGGGTGGCACAACCTACAAAGCGCTGATCCTTCCTGCGGTAAAGAATATCCCGCTTGAGACGATGGAGAAGATCAAAAAACTGACGGAAGAGGGTGCCACGGTGATATTTGTGGAACAGTATCCCGATGATGTACCCGGGCTTGCCAATCTGGAAGAGAGAAAGGAACAGTTTGACAAGGTGACGGCTGCATTGTCGGCGGTAGGGTCATTTGACACCGTGAACAAAAATAGACTGGGCAAGGGAACGGTGATCACTGGAAACAACTATGGTGATATACTGGAATTGTGGCGCAGTGAGCGGGAATTGTTCGTCTCTGAATGGGGAGGCCAGCTGGTAAGAAGAAAACATGAGAAAGGACACATCTATTTCATGTCGATGCTGCGCAACAACCGTGTTGAGGGATGGGTCGGCCTGGGGGTGAATGCCCGCAGCGCCATTCTCTTCGACCCGATGAGTGGTGAAAAGGGGAAAGCCAGACTGCGTGACAACGAGGGTAAAACAGAAGTCTATTTGCAGCTAAAGCCAGGCGAGTCGGTCGTCATCAAAACCTTCAACAAGGAGATCGAAACCGCAGAGTGGAATTACCTTGCCCCGACCGGAGAAAGGGTTGCGCTGAGCGGCGACTGGACACTTCGTTTTCCGGAGAGCGATCCGGTAATAAAGGAGACATTCAGGATAAACAACCTCACTTCCTGGACAGACATTGATCACGATAGCCTGAAGGTAAACAGAGGTACCGGACTTTACAGCAAAACCTTTCAGTTCAGAAAGAATCCGGGCTCCGAATATCTGCTCTCGCTGGGCGATGTGAGGGAGAGCGCTCAGGTTAAGATCAATGGCAAAGACGCCGGCACGCTCTATGCTGTTCCTTTTGAGACAAAAATTGGCGATCTGCTGCAGGATGGAGAGAATATCATAGAAATAGCAGTCACAAACCTGCCTGCAAACCGGATTGCCGATTACGACAGAAAGGGTGTGGAATGGCGTAAATTTCAGGAGATCAACTTTGTCAGCATCACTTACCAACCCACTCAATTTGATATCTGGAACACCCTGCCTTCTGGATTGCTGGGTCCGGTAACCATTCAGGAGATGAAACCGCTGAAAAAGGGACAAAAATAACGGTTCACACCATCGGCGATTCCACCATGGCACCCAAAGATACCGTCGGAAATCTCACCTACTAAACTATTTTCTTTCCACAACCAAAGCCTCTGCGTCAGAATAGTCTGATCAGGACATGAAGTTGAACCGTTTGTAGTAATCGATGGTCTCACTCGTCAGGATGTCGAGTTGAATATTGTTCTGTACCCGTACGGGATGTCTGTATAGCAGGTATTCAATCAGTGTCCGCATGGCAAGAAATCCCTGGTGTTCCGGCTCCTGCCCGATCAGAAAATCGATGTATCCGTTTTTGAGTCCTTTTACGTTCGGGGCAGTCAGATCCACACAAATCAGCTTGATGTCATTGATTCCTTTTCTGGCAAAATAATCTGCCAGAATACCACCTCGTGAATTGAGCACCACCACGCCCCCAATCTGGTGATGTTCATGAAAGAAAGCACCCAGTTGTTCGTCGAACTTCTCCGGTTCCATTGCCGTGAAAGGAATCCGCTCAACTTTGTTTGTAATATGATGTTCGGTCAGATAATCATGAAATCCTTTCTTCCGCAATATACTGGTGTTGGCGCTTTCATCCCCTATTCTGACGGCCTGTAACATGCCGATATCGGCATTGGGCGGGATGATGGTGGTGATCAGCTTTGCCACCAGATATCCGCAGATATAGTGATCGGAGGTGAAATAGGCCAATGGAGAGGTATTCTCCACCATGGAATCGACCAATATATAAGGAAATTCTTTTTCTTCGAGTTGATGAGCCAACCGAACCGATTCCTCCTTGAAAGTGGTACCAATGATCACCGCGTCGGCATCGAGCTGCGCAATTTTATTGTACACCGGGAGATACTCCTGCCATTTCAGCAATATCCTTGATGCGAATTTTCCATTGCATGATCCGGTAATTAAGGACTGCTCCTCTCTTCAGGATAAGTAATTAAACTGGTTGTAATAGTCGATAATCTCCTTGGTCAGAATATCAAGTTGTACATAATTCTGCACTTTTACGGGTCTTCTGTATACTAAATATTCAATTAGGGTCTTCATTGCGAGAAAACCTTGATGCTCAGGCTCCTGTCCAATCAGAAAATCGATATACCCGTTTTTCAGTGCCTTGATATTGGGAACCGTGAGATCAACGCCTATGATGGGTATGTTGTTGATTCCGTTTCGGGCAAAGCAATCGGCAAGCAACCCCCCACGGGAATTAAAGAATACCACCCCTCCGATATTATGCTGATGATGAAACAATTCTTTCACCCACACATCATTCTTCTCCGGTTCCATAGTGGAATATGGGATCAGCTGCACCTTGTGTGTTTTTTTCTTCTCAGAAAGATAAGCGTTAAAACCATTCTGTCGCAATGTACTGGTATTGGCACTTTCATCACCGATTCTTATCGCATAAGAAATGCCAATGTCGCTGTCCTGGGGAATGATGGAAGTAATTAGTCTGGCCATCAGATAGCCACATCGGTAATGATCGGAGGTGAAAAAAGCCAGGGGTGATGCATTTTCCATGGTGGAATCCACGAAAATATACGGTATCCCCTTCTCCTCAAGATTTCTGGCGAGCCGGAGTGTCTCTTCCTTGAAAGTCAAGCCAATAATCACGCCATCGGCATCAATCTGCAAGATCCGGTCATACACCTCCCTGCATGAATAGACATCAAATTCATTATAGGTATGCACCAGACATTTGATGCGGATATTCTCATACTCCTCGAGTGCATGCTGAATTCCAAAATGGATACTCTCCCAATATTCACCTTCTGTCACACTGGGAGTGGTGATGACCACCTTGTATTTTCGCTTCAAAGACAATCCTGAGATGTGGATATTGGGCTTGTAATTCACCTTCTTTAACACCTCCCCCACTGCTGTGCGGGCCGTCTCTGAGACATTTCCTCTGTTATGAAGTATCCGATCGACCGTGCCAGGGGAAACGCCTGCCATCTCCGAGATATCCTTGATGCGAATCTTTCGTTGCATGCTGATAAACTTTATAGATTTTTCTTCCTAGTCCGTCACGCAAAGTAACAATTAATTTTTCTATTTCCACAACATTATTATTTCAGCTATATTTGCTTTTCAGATTAATCCACGATGTATTAAATAAGCATCATCAATACCTACGACATATGAAACCGGTCTTCACGTTCCTTATTCTATTTCTAATGACGCTGCAGGCCCTTGCAGAAAATGAAAAAGATTATTTCCCGGTAGATCAACTCACCTCTGTGGGTGCTTACTACTATCCTGAGCATTGGGATGAATCGCAGTGGGACAGGGATCTGCAGAAGATGGCAGCCATGGGATTCGAGTTCACCCACTTTGCCGAGTTTGCCTGGGCACAGCTGGAACCCGAAGAGGGAGTGTACCGTTTCGAGTGGCTCGATAGGGCGATTACGCTAGCCGCAAAGCATCATCTGAAAGTAATCCTGTGTACATCCACAGCCACCCCTCCCATCTGGCTGGTTCGCGCACATCCCGATATCCTGATCACCCGGGAAGATGGTACTCGTTATGACCATGGTTCCCGGCAGCATGCCTCCTTTTCGAATGAGTTTTATCGTTCTTATGCATTGAAAATGATTGAGGAACTGGCCAAACGTTACGGGAACGATGCGCGGGTTATTGGCTGGCAGCTCGACAATGAACCCCATTCAACAGTTGATTATGGGGAAGATGCCCTAAAACGGTTCCGCCAGTGGCTGAAAGAGAAATATCAGACCATTGATGTTTTAAACAAGGCATGGGGCACCAATTTCTGGAGCGGTACCTACAGCGATTTCTCGGAAATCAACCTGCCCAACCACGCGCAGTGGGGCATGAACCTCTATCAGCGACTCGATCACAGTCGTTTCTGTGATGACGAGACAGCCACATTTCTGGATGAACAGGCAAGGGTGATCCGCCGTCATACCAGTCGTGACCAGTGGATCACCACCAACTTCATTCCCATGTATGACGCCCGCTTCATTGGTGCGGATAAAGAACTTGATTTTATTACCTACACCCGCTATATGGTGTACGGTGAACACGAAGGTATTGGAAAGAAAGGATACCGGGTGGGTGAATATTCCCGCATTGCCATGGCAAACGACTACTTCAGGCCACTCTCACCGATTTATGGTGTGATGGAGCTGCAGCCGGGACAGGTCAACTGGGGTACCATCAATTCCCAGCCACTCCCAGGTGCAGTGCGTCTCTGGCTGTGGCATGTCTTTGCAGGAGGTAGCAGATTCACCTGCACCTACCGTTTCCGTGCTCCCATATACGGTTATGAACAGTATCATTACGGCATTGTGGGAACCGACGGGGTAACGCCTACTCCGGGAGGATTGGAGTTTCAGCAATTTATCGGTGAAATAAATCTGTTGCGCCAACATGCCCTGCCAGGAGAAGTGCCGACAACATACCGTGAGAGGAAAACCGCCATCCTCTACGACCCGGACAATACCGTGGCCATCAACCAGAATAAACAAACTACCCTCTGGGATACCGAACAGCACGTGCTGAAATATTATAAGGCTCTCAAATCATTCGGCGCGCCGGTCGATTTTATCCGGGAAAAGATGGATTTCTCAGACTACCCGCTCATCGTCGTACCTGCATATCAGCAGATGAGCTTGGAGTTGGTGGATAAATTGACCCGATACGTTGAAAATGGAGGAAACCTGGTCATGTCGTGTCGCACAGGACACCAGAATGAATGGGGTCACCTCTGGGAGGCAAGGCATGCGGAACCTATTTACGGATTAATCGGTGGAGAAATCGAGTTCTATGATCTACTCCGTGCACACGCAGCCGACACGGTGATGATGGAAGGGAAACCCTATGCCTGGAGCAGCTGGGGAGACATACTGAAGCCTTCTGCCGGTACCGAGAGTTGGGCGACATACAGCGGTGACTTTTATGCCGGGAAAACGGCTGTCAGTTTTTGCCCGCATGAGAAAGGAAGCGTCACCTACGTGGGAGCCGACAGCCATGGGGGCTTTTTGGAAAGTGTCGTGCTTTCCAAAGTATTCGACCGGTTACACATCCCGGTGGAAAACTACCCCCCCGGAGTGCTGGTAGAATACCGTGACGGGTTGGGTATAGCCGTAAACTATAGAGATAGCGCGTTTGAGATGGAACTTCCGGAGACGACAGAAATACTGATCGGAGATACAACAATTCCTACAGCCGGGGTACTGGTATGGAAAATCGACCCAAAGTAGATTAAGACATTCAGCCATACAGCACACACATTTTGACTCATAGTGTGGAGATACACAAAAAAGGATAAAAATATAAATATAATTTCACGTAAAATGAAAACAATAAAGATATTGGTCATTTATTTTGCATCTGTATTCATTGGAATAAATGCTCAAACAGTTAATAAAACTACCGTTTCACTAAAATATACGGATATATTAGCGAGCAGTGGAGACAGCCTTTTGGAAGCTAATCAAACTACAAAATATTTAAACTATGATTTTTCTGACATTTTGAAGGCTCATCGCATTCTTGGTATTATCGGCGATAATTATCAACGCTTGCAAATGAAACTTTTGCGTATTGAAAAAAATGAGAACAATCCAGCAGAATATATTGTCTGTGGACAATCTAAAGTCAATCATGTTATCTGCGATTTTAAAGGAAAGATTATCGTCGAAAAAATACAAGAGACCATTCGTTTCAGACATGGGCTCGATAATAGGTATAAAGGTAAATACCTTGTTCCGGGTATATTAACTGCCAAGTATATTCTGTATGAAGACAGTACGCAAAATAATGCGGGCTTCTTTGAAGGAACCCTGCATTCATTATGGTATATTGATAATAGCAAGCGTTTAAAATATGATGACATGTTTGCATTTTCAGACCGTTATTATAACAATGCATTTGTAGGAATCTGGCAGTCATACGAAAACAACAAGAAAAAAATCTGCAATTTCGGTGAATACAGGATTCCTTTTATCAAATCGGATTTTGATATAGGGTCTGGAGAATTTTCTCCAAATCCCAAATATAAAAATAATGGATGGCAAAAATACGATTACCTGGAGGAAGAATGGTGAAAATCACAAACGTTTAGAAAATTATACCTAACTTTGCCTGTAGTAGATATATTCTTAAGGAAAAACTGTGTACGTCCACAATCAATGTTTGCCATTGATTTGAAAAGCAACTGACCGATCAACCCATGCGAATTTCATTGTTAGTTATCAGATATTTGATATCCTCATTGCTACATGCTTCCGAACATTTCGTGATGCAAATGGAGGACGGTGTTTTCACCTGGATAAACCAGCAACATGCCCACCCTCTTCTCTTATATCCGGGATATGAAAGTGGAACTCTGTGCCATGCAAAAACAGAAGAGCGATACGGAAAAGGAAACCGGCTCCGCTCTGGACAGTCTAACATGGATCTGTCTGTGAGCTATATCATGGACCTCTACAGGACAGAGATGAAGCAGCACAACAACCCGATAATCCGCCACCTGGTGGAAAGATGCCTGTCTTCTTTATTTTCAGACCTTCTCAGGAAAGCCCACACCTTACGATATTGAGCGACAAGCACATGAACTAGATGAACTAAAAACCGAGTGCAGATAGTTAATAGTTAATTTTAAAACTGGAAAATAAAAATGCTTAAAACCTGGAGATGGTTTGGAAAAAAAGATGGTATCACGCTGGATATGCTTCGTCAGATTGGCGTGGAGGGGGTCGTTACTGCCTTATACGACATTCCTCCCGGTGAGGTATGGAGCAGGGAAGCAATTGACGAGCTGAACCATGTCATTAAAGATAAAGGACTTGTGTGGTCTTTATCCGAGAGTCTGCCGGTGGCCGAAGAGATTAAATATGCGGCTTCCACAAGCGACCAGTTGATTGAAAACTATAAAGTGAGTCTGGCGAATCTGGGCAAGGCCGGCGTGAAGACCATATGCTACAACTTCATGCCCTCCATCGACTGGGTGCGTACTGATCTGAATCATAAACTGCCCGATGGCACCACCACCCTTTATTTCGACAAGATTCGTTTTGCCTGTTTCGACTGTAAGATTTTAAACAGAGCCGGTGCAGAGAAAGATTACACCGAAGAAGAAATCGAGCAGATAAATCTGCTGTACGAGGAGATGACTGCAACGGAGAAGGAAGCCCTGATCGATACCATCATCGTCAAGACACAAGGGTTTATCCACCGGAGTATTGCGGTCGGGAACAGTGACCCGGTAACGGAATTCAAAAAACAGCTGCAGAAGTACGCGGGCATCAACAAAGAAATGCTTCGGGAGAACCTGCAATATTTCCTGCAGCAGGTGGTTCCCGTGGCCGAAGAGCATGACATCATGTTGTGCATACACCCCGATGACCCACCCTTCCCGGTATTTGGCCTGCCCCGCATTGTCACCAACGAGGAAGACATTGACTGGATCCTCCGCTCCGTACCCTCCCGCAGCAACGGACTCACCCTCTGCGCCGGATCACTGAGTGCCGGTACCCACAATAATGTCCCTGCCCTGGCCAATAAATTTGCAGATCGCATAGGTTTTGCCCATCTCAGAAGTACGCAACCACTTCCCGGGGGCGATTTTATGGAAGCATCGCACCTGGAGGGAAATGGGAAGCTGATAGAGGTAATTCGCATTCTGGAGCGGGAACGTCCGGAGATACCCATGCGGGTTGATCACGGCAGGCTGATGCTTGGTGACGGGGAAAAGGGCTACAATCCGGGCTATTCCTTTTTAGGGAGAATGTTTGCCCTGGCACAGGTGGAAGGAATGATGGCAGTGGCAAGAAAAGAAATCGAAGAGAATCAGCACATAACATACAAACAACCAAATAAAACAAAGAACAATGTACCTATTGGGATATGACATCGGAAGTTCATCGGTAAAAGCTGCACTGGTGGATGTCGAAACAGGAAAGATTGTGGCATCGGATTTTTTTCCAAAAACCGAGATGCCCATGCAGGCCAAACAAGCCGGTTGGGCCGAACAGGACCCGGAGATGTGGTGGAGCAACCTGAAGCTTGCCAATGCTTCGGTATTGGCTAAATCGGAAATAGACCCGCAGGATATCAAAGCCATCGGCATCTCCTGGCAGATGCATGGCCTGGTGATGGTGGACAAAGACCGGAACCTGCTGCGTCCCTCCATTATCTGGTGCGACAGCCGGGCTGTACCGTACGGAGAGAAAGCCTTTAAGGCAATCGGCGAAGAGAAGGCATTGTCGCATCTGCTCAACTCACCCGGCAACTTTACCGCTTCCAAGCTGGCCTGGGTGAAAGAAAATGAGCCGGAGCTCTATGAACGGATCGACAAGATCATGCTTCCGGGCGACTACATCGCCATGAAGCTGACCAATAAGATCGGTATCACCGTGGAGGGACTTTCAGAAGGGATCTTCTGGGACTTTAAGGAGAACAGCATCTCACAAGATGTCCTGAGTTACTTTGGTTTTGAACGGGAGATGCTTCCTCCGTTGAAACCCGTTTTCGGGATACAGGGGAAAGTCACTGCCGCCGCAGCCCGGGAGCTGGGACTACAAGCAGGTACACCGGTCAGTTACCGGGCAGGCGATCAGCCCAACAATGCCGTCTCGCTCAACGTATTCAATCCCGGAGAGATCGCTTCCACCGCCGGCACATCGGGCGTGGTGTACGGGGTACTCGATGAGGTAAAGCATGATCCGCTCTCGCGGGTGAACATCTTTGCCCACGTGAACCACCTGCCTGAAAAAACCCGCCTGGGTGTGCTGCTCTGCATCAACGGTACGGGCATTCTCAACTCATGGATCAAGAAGAACATGGTACCCTCTCCTCTCGATTACAACAACATGAATGAGCTGGCTGCCCAATCGCCCATCGGAGCCAAAGGTATCTCGGTGATTCCCTTCGGCAACGGAGCAGAAAGGGTACTGGAAAACAGGGACAGCGGCAGTTCCTTTCACGGTATCAATTTCAACATCCACTCACTCGCCGACATCCTTCGGGCTGCCCAGGAGGGAATCGTCTTCTCATTCCAGTACGGTATGGAGATCATGAAGGAACTGGGCATGGACATCCGGGTTATCAAAGCCGGCAATGCCAACATGTTCCTCAGTCCGATCTTCCGGGAGACACTGGCCTCGGTGAGCGGGGCTGTCATTGAACTCTATGACACGGACGGAGCAGCGGGAGCGGCCAAGGCTGCCGGAATGGGTGCAGGCATTTATGCATCACATCAGGAAGCATTTTCCTCGCTGAAAAAGATCAGGACAGTAACACCCGATAATGCCCAGGCCGACAGATATCTGGAGGCTTACAGGCAGTGGAAAAAATATGTATAACACATCACATATATTATGATCATTATTAATCTATTAAAAAAATGGGAACAGAAAACAACGTAAAAGAGTTTTTCCCGGGTATCGGGAAAATCAAATTTGAAGGAAAAGAGAGCCGAAATCCGCTGGCATTCCGCTATTATGATGCCGAAAAGGTAGTCTTCGGTCGCCAGATGAAAGACTGGTTCAAATTCGCCATGGCCTACTGGCATACCCTTTGTGCAGAGTCGAGCGACCCCTTTGGCGCAGAGACCAAAAACTTTGACTGGAACAACGGCGACGAAGCCATTGAAAGGGCCAAAAAGAAACTCGACGCCGGCTTTGAGTTTATGCAGAAGATCGGCATCGAATACTTCTGCTTTCACGATGTGGACCTGGTAGATCCAGGTAACTCGCTGGAGGAGTATGAAGCCAACCTGAAAACCATCGTGGCCTATGCCAAAGAAAAGATGGCAGAGACCGGCATCAAGCTGCTCTGGGGTACTGCCAACGTTTTCGGACACAAGCGCTACATGAACGGTGCTGCCACCAATCCCAACTTCGACAGTGTGGCCTATGCTGCCACGCAGATCAAGAATGCACTGGATGCCACCATCGAGCTGGGGGGTGAGAACTATGTATTCTGGGGTGGACGTGAAGGGTATATGACCTTGCTCAACACCGACATGAAACAGGAGAAAGAACATCTGGCCATCATGTTGGGCAAAGCACGCGATTATGCCCGTGCGAAGGGATTCAAGGGCACCTTCTTCATCGAACCCAAACCAATGGAACCCACCAAGCACCAGTACGATGTGGATGCAGAGACGGTGATCGGCTTCCTGCGTGCACATGGTCTCGACAAGGATTTCAAACTGAATATAGAGGTGAACCATGCCACATTGGCCGGCCATACCTTTGAACACGATCTGCAGTGTGCCGCAGATGCCGGCATGCTCGGCTCCATCGACGCCAACCGGGGCGACTATCAGAACGGATGGGATACCGACCAGTTCCCCATCGACGTGTACGAACTGACCCAGGCCATGCTGGTTATTCTACAGAATGGCGGATTGCAAGGTGGTGGTACCAACTTCGACGCTAAGACCCGCCGCAACTCCACCGACCTGGAAGATATCTTCATTGCCCACATCGCCGGCATGGATGCTTTTGCCCGTGCACTGGAAGCTGCTGCATCCATCCTGGAGAAATCACCCTACCTCTCGATGCGAAAAGAACGGTATGCTTCTTTCGACGGCGGCAAGGGCAAAGAATTTGCAGAAGGCAAACTTTCGCTCGAAGACCTGCGCGAATATGCACTGGCATTGGGCAAAGAACCGGCTCAGATCAGTGGCAAGCAGGAACTCTATGAAACCATTGTGAATATGCATATTTAATTCTCCGTAGCAGGAGAAAACAGAGAAAGAGGGCCGTCTTATCATAAAAAATGAGACGGCCTTTCTTTGTTCCTCGTTGCTACCATGTCGCTACCATGCTCCTACCTAGTCCCTACCTAGTCCCTACCTAGTTCGGTATCTCTCCCTATATCCCTCATATTTCGCTTGTATAACAATGAGGTGATAACGAACCAATACCAGTCCATTACCCGTCTATTATTCGTGCAAGAAGCTATTTCTTCCGTATATTAAAAAGAAAAAAGCCATCTCAAAAATTATTTTGAGATGGCCTCGTTTTGATTTATTGAGAACTCGCCCTCAGAGGGACGCTCAGTTACTTCACGTTGAATGCAACGCGCAAATCCTCGATCTCCTCATCGCCAATAGGCTGTAGAGGTCCTATGGAAGCTGCCATCACCAGAGAGTTGGCCGAGAACTCAGCCACCTCGAGGTAATCGAACGTATTCAAGAGTTTATCTCCGGTAACAAATACGCTGTCGTTCTCCACCAATACAACCCGGTTCTTTTGAAACATTTTTGCTACACTGTCCACTTCGTTGTAGATCAGGCCGAAAGGAATGGAGGGAACATCCTGTAGGAAGATCCAGCTTTCGGGGATCGTACGCACATCGAACTTGCTACCGCTCACCGCATGTGCCATCAGGTTCACCGGCTGGGTGCAAATGATGGAATTGATCTGGGGATTGAGCTGATAGATACGCTGATGCAATGCCACGGAGCGGCTGGGCGTTTTACCCGCTTCGGCCATTCCGTTTTTGATTTGGACAATGTCGCTGGGTACAATATCCCAACGGGCAATGTTTCTAGGCGTGATCAGGAAGTCGTTGCTATTGCCCCATCTCACAGAAACTGTTCCATAGGTCGAGATCATCAGCCCCTGGTCACACGCCCTGCGAATGATGTTGACCATGTCGGTCCTGATGGCTCTCTCATCCGAAGGATGGTGGATATCCATAGAATGAGCCACGTTGGAGGGCAAATGGTGCACATACTGAGACACCTGTTCATCGGAGAGGTATTTTACCTGCCCCAGTCGCTTGGCATTCACAATGGTGCGGCAACAGAACTCCAGTGTTTCAAAGCGCTGATAGGCATCCATCAGGTCCACTCCGCCCAGTACAACGCCGTGATTCTCCATGATGACCGCCTTGTAATCGCCTTCCCTGAATTCATTGGCAATTTTTTCACCCAGATCTTCGCTCCCCGGAGTCCCGTAGGGTGCGAAGCCGATGTCACCGCAGATATTGTGTGCCTGAGGAACAATCTTTGTATCGGGAACGATACCGGTAATGCTGAAAGCGACCAATGCAGGCGGATGTGCATGAATGATGGCTGTCAATTCCGGACGTGCCTCGTAGATTGCCTTGTGAAAGGGTAACTCCGAAGAGGGTTTGTGTGCCCCAATCACGGTACCGTCTCTTTTCACCTGCATGATATCCTTCACGGTGAGCGAGCCTTTGTCCACCCCCGAAGGAGTGATCCAGATGTCACCGTTCCGATCCCTGATGGAAATATTTCCGCCCGAGGTGGTGGTCATGCCGCTTTTGTAAATCCGTCCGATGATCACATTGATCTGCTCCACCGGATGCATTAAGTTTACATCTAAT
>ENA-UOOR01000286-UOOR01000286.1-fermentation-metagenome-genome-assembly--contig:-NODE-286-length-77959-cov-5.348840_pt1 | contig 77959 bp, 67 predicted proteins | sample MGYA00245780_ERZ724029 | MGnify/ENA primary metagenome ERZ724029 (study PRJEB28704, sample SAMN03018315) | fermentation metagenome | biome: anthropogenic terrestrial biome; feature: soil; material...
TCTATTTAGCTCCATTTTTCTTTGAATATGGGGGGAATTTATAGAAGAAAGTTATAAAAATTATCCGCGATTACTGCTCCTCTGTATTATTTTTATTTTGAAGAAATTTCCATTATCGCCATTAGTTATCCTTATGCAAAAAAAAATCGTATCTTTGTGACATAAATGTGCAAATCCATCAACAAATACATCTTCCGGTAGCGGAGAATGGATGATTGTTAAGATAAGAGGAGGAGCTATAAATACATAACCGATGCGTACATATAAAATTCATTTACACAAAGAACCTGAAGGCGGATATACGGTAACCGTACCCTCTTTGCCGGGCTGTGTCACATATGGCGAAACTGTTGACGAAGCATTGTCAATGGCAAAGGAAGCGGTGGAACTTTACATCGAAGAAATTGAAGAAAGAGGAATGCCGGTTGCCGACGACAGCAACGTGCTGGAATACTCATTAAATGTGACTTCTGCATGAATCTCAGTCCTCAAGCATTGATTCATATATTGGAAAGCAACGGATTTGTTTTCAAACGAGCTAAAGGCTCCCATCGACTTTACTTTAACCGAGTAACTAATATAACCGTGGTGGTACCTGTGCACGGCGGAAAAGACTTGAAAAAAGGTACGTTCCTAACTATATTGAAGCAGGCCGGAATCGATAAACATAACATAGAAATTTGATTTTTGTCGTTTGAATTATTTCATCCGTTTCTTAATTTCCAGATCGTCCTTCTTCAAAATACGTATGGAAAAACAATGCCTGGTACTTCACGGCATTGCTCCAATACTTCCAATCGTGCACCCCGGGGCGGGAAATAAAATCGTGGGGAATATTGCGGTACAGCAATTCCTCATGCAGGCGAACGTTCACGTCATAAAAGAAGTCCTCCGATCCGCAGTCAATAATAAACTTCAGCGAATTCGGCGTCAGCAAATGCAACATCCCGATAACGGTGTTTTGCTCCCATCGTTCGGGATAATCGCTCTGTTTGCCTAAGCGCTTCGCAATATCCCAATTATTGGGAAACGGGCGGATATCCACTCCCCCACTCATGCTTCCGGCAGCTCCGAAGACATCCTGATGACGAAAAGCCAGATAAAGCCCCCCGTGGCCGCCCATACTCAAGCCGGTAATAGCCCGTCCTTCGCGGGCAGGGATCGTTTTGTAATTCGCATCCACCCACTCCACCAACTCTTTGGCGACATACGTTTCATAAGCAAAAGCCGAATCGACCGGACTGTCGAAATACCAACTGCCATACGCTCCGTCGGGGCAAACAATGATCATCCCATAGTCGTCTGATAATTGTTTCACTCCGGGAACCGCCTTTACCCAATCGGAGTAATTGCCGCTATATCCATGCAACAGGTACAGCACCGGATAACGAGTCCCCTGCCGGTAATTATCGGGAGTGATAATAACGGTTTTGCTATTTATATTCATACCCTTACTCGGTACAGCCACCGTATCGACATCCGCGGCGAACGAAAAGCCGTAGGAAAGAAAAAGAGCTACAACTATAAAAGAAAAAAGATGTTTCATATTGATAATATACGTTCGATAATAGAAAGTTCAAAGGTATAAAAATTATTCGGCACGGTGACGCTTCGCCGGATAAAATATTTTTTGGATAAAATGTGTCTTTTGTAGGATTAATATCCTAATTTTGCAAAGAGATCATACCGAACGATAAATTATTTTACAGGCATGGATAATAACGATGTTTTCACGACGCAATTCAAAGCATTTTATATACAACATGCCAAAGAATTGATCTTTTTCGCCCGTAAATTTGTCGATCACGACACGGCGGAAGATATTGTCCATACTGTTTTTTTAAAGATTTGGGACAAGAGATCGACGGTGGTTGCCGAAAAGGGAATAAAAACGTATCTCCTTTCTATGGTGCAAAATGCGTGTTATGATTACCTGAAACGACAAATCGTAGAAGACAACTATCTCGCCCGGGCGGCACGGGAAATTAAGTTAGACGAATTGAATTATTATATGTCTTCAAAAGAAGACTCCGACAATGACAAAATAGAAACTCTCTATGCAGCGATCGAGCAATTGCCTGAAAAATGTAAAGAAATCTTCAAGAAAGCCTATCTCGATGAACAACCGCATGCCGACATCGCCAAAGAAATGGGGATATCGGTTAGAACGGTAGAAACCCATGTATATAAGGCGCTCAAGTTTCTTCGGGAAAAGTTAATCTCCACCCCGTCTAACGATTCCCGGTCATCTTGACGGATAAGATTTGACGGGGCTTCAAAGCAACCGGAAGGCTCCGAAAGCTATTTCATCCGCATAAAATACCTGCCGGAGACGGACGGAAAGCATTTCATACATCTAAAATACATTCCGGAGACGGACAAAAGGTATTTCATACGCATGAAGGACCTTCCGGAGAAAGACGTAACGTATTCCATGCGCGTAAAGTACATTCCGGAGATGAACGGAAAGCATTTCATACACGTGAAATACATTCCGGAGATGGATGGGAGCTATTTCATACGCGTGAAGGACCCTCCGGAGACGGACGGCAACTCCTTCCAGGGTATAATCTCGCCATACGACGTCTTCAATTTGCGGTCTCCACCATAGATAGCAAAACAATTTTCGGGCCTTGCTGAATCTCATCGATAATGGTCTTATCGGGATAAGTAGCCAAAAAGCCGCGAGGGTCTTCTGTCGCCAACAACCTGTTATCGGGGTCTTCCATAGATACGTAGCTGTAATCCGACAGAACCGTTTTTAATAACGTGGATTTACCCGACTGTCTCGGCCCGACGAGTGTAACAATGGGAAAATTTCTTCCCATCGATACTAATTTTTCTTCAATGTCTCTTTTAATCATCGTATCGTTTTCCTGCAAATTTACGATTGAAAAGTAAATTTACAAATATTTCCTGCTTTTTCTTCACGGATAGGGGATTCTTTTTTTTCGAAATCCGATCATGCCGGTTATCATGGAATAAAAAAATTTCGACGAACCGTACGTAGTCCTCTTTTAACAATCGTATATATACTAAAGAGTGCATAAAAAATCCTTTTAACGAGTGGATTTAAAAAAGCAGGCATTCACAATAAAGAGAAACGACAAATGGAAAACCGTATAACGGAAATAATCATTCGAGTACTTCAACACATCCAGACGGAAGAAGAAATGTCTGTTTTCCTGCAATGGTATCACACCTCACAGGAAAACAAACAGTTCTATTTCGAAATGAAAAAGATGTACGACCGGCGTAAAGGGAATCTCATGCCGTCCGATAAAGAAATGGAGGACAGTTGGGAACGCCTGCAACGCAAACTCGACACCCGTCATGCGCATGATGCACCTCAATCCGAAACAAGCCGTAGGCCTTTGTTTAGACGGATAAGATACGCGAGCATCGCGGCCATCGCCATTTTTGTTGTAATCTCCGGCATCTGGTTCTTCCGCTCCGAAAGTGACCGTATCGTATGGGTGGAAGAACGAGCCACCATCGGGAATACCCCCCGGACTATTTTACTGCCGGACGGCTCCACCGTTCAATTAAACGCCTCTTCCGTATTGAAATATCCCAGAAAGTTTCATTCCAAAAACAGGGAAGTCTATTTGGACGGAGAAGCCTATTTTAGCGTAACCCAAGACCCGCAGCATCCTTTTATCGTGCATACCGACCAACAAGCGATTCACGTTTTAGGAACCGAATTCAATGTCATGGGTTATTCTTCCGATCCGTATACCGTTACAACCTTAGTGAACGGAAAAATAAAACTCGAAACGTTTGACAACAGTCAGGCATTGAAAAATGAAATCATCCTTCAGCCCAATCAGCAGGTCTACTTCGATAAAGAGTCGGATGAGGCAACCGTCTCGGATACGAACGCGCTCGACGCCACCCTCTGGATGAAAGGAATATACGCGTTCAAAGACACCCCCTTGGAAGAGATCACCCGGCGCCTGGAAAAAATATATGGCGTGACGATTATCGCGGATGAAGCATATAAAAATGAAAAATATACGGGGAAATTTTTCACCCGTCAAACCATTGAAGAAATCATGGACATTCTTAATTTTAAACATCAATTCAGCATACAATTAAAGAATGACACGATTATCCTTCAAGAATAGAGATCAAGAAAAATATGAATTTATAAAGTACGAGCCTATGGAGAAAGAATAACCTGACTGAAAAAAGCCGGAACCCTGCGTCAACAGTTTCCGGCCCTAAAAAATCGTTTTTTTAATCAAATACAGCATTCTTCCTGTCTTGCAAAACGTTGGGAGCATGCCTATATTAATCAAGTAAAAACATACAAATATATGAATAAATTTAATGAACCCCATAGTTATCTATGGAGAAAAATATTTTTAACCATGAAGTTTATCTTTATCTTTTTGTTGCTAAGTATCTGCAACAGTTTTGCCGATAGTTACGCACAAAATGAAAAACTATCGGTAAAAGCGCAGAATGCAACACTAAGTGAAATTATTACTATCATAGAAAAACAATCCGATTATTCTTTCTTCTATCAAAGTGAAGATATAGACAATACGCATCGATATAATATAGAATTAAAAAATCGGAGTATAAACGAAATTTTAGATCGTATCACAAGCAATACTTTGCTTGTGTATAAAATATCCGGAAAATATATTTTTCTGAATAAAAAGGAAGCAACGCCAAAACTTAGTCAGCAAAAAAAGGAAACTCTCGTGAAAGGATTAGTTTTAGATGAAAAAGGAAATCCCATACCGGGAGTAACCATCACGATTGTCGGTTCTACTAAAGGAGTAATTACGGATATTGACGGAATTTATTCCATAGATGTTCCGTCATTTGCACAACTTCAATTCTCTTTTGTTGGATATGAAACGCAAACTATTGAAGTAAATAATCAAGCAACCGTAAATATTATTTTAAAAGAAAAAGTAAGTGAATTGGAAGAGGTGACTGTCGTTGCTTTCGGCAAACAAAAGAAAGAAAGTGTAGTCGGCTCCATAACGACTATTAATCCTGATGAATTGAAAATTCCTTCCAGCAATCTGACAACCGCTTTAGCCGGCCGTATGGCAGGTATAATAGCCTACCAAAGGAGCGGAGAACCCGGACGGGATAATGCCGAGTTTTTCATTCGAGGAGTAACGACTTTCGGATATAAAAAAGATCCTCTTATTTTGATTGATAATAATGAATCCAGCACCGAAGACTTAGCTCGGATGCAACCTGATGATATTGCCAGTTTCTCCATTTTAAAAGATGCTACTGCCAGTGCACTTTATGGTTCAAGGGGAGCAAATGGTGTTATACTCGTTACGACGAAGGAGGGTCGGGAAGGTAAAGCCCGAATTAATGTTAGGTATGAAGAATCTATCTCTATGCCGACACAAATGGTTGAGTTAGCAGATCCGATTACTTATATGAAATTACATAATGAGGCCGTAAGAACGCGTAACCCCCAGGCAGCAACCCCTTATTCACAAAATAAGATTGAGCATACAATGAGGGGGGATAATCCATATGTATATCCGGCAAATGATTGGTATAATATTTTGTTTAAAGATTATGCCAATAATCATCGCCTTAACTTTAATGTAAGTGGAGGTGGCAAAATAGCTCGCTATTATTTGGCTGGAAGCATAATTCATGATAGTGGTGTACTGAAAGTTGATAAAAAGAATAACTTTAACAACAACATCAATCTTAAGCGTTATATGTTGCGTTCAAATGTAAATATTAATATAACGCCAACAACTGAAGCAGTCGTTCGTTTCCATGGATCCTTTGATGATTATACGGGACCTATTGACGGCGGTACAGAACTATTCAAAAGAGTCATGCGTACAAATCCAGTTCTTTTTCCACCATATTATTCACCTGACAGTACTCATATATACGCGCAACATATTTTATTTGGCAATTATGATAAGGGGCAGTATAATAATCCTTATGCAGATATGACAAGAGGATATAAAGATTATACGATCTCACAAATGAATGTTCAATTTGAACTTAAACAACAACTTGATTTTATTACAAAAGCTCTCTCTCTACGCGCTTTATTTAACACTTCTCGCTATTCTTATTTTGATGTGAGTCGATTTTATAACCCTTTTTATTATAAAGTTGCTTCGTATGATAAAATTAAAGATGAATATATACTAGCTTTAATTAACGAGAAATCAGGAACGGAATATCTCGATTACAACGAAGGAACAAAAAATATTACATCTACTACTTATTTTGAAACAGCATTGGACTGGCATAGAATATTTTTCGAGGAGCATGAATTAGGAGGGCTATTAGTATTCACTATGCGAGAACAATTCCAAGCTAACGCTGGAGATCTTCAAAAATCTCTTCCTTATAGGAATATTAGTTTGGCTGGTCGTGCAACTCATGCATATAAATCCCGATATTTTACAGAGTTCAATTTTGGATATAACGGGTCAGAACGTTTTTCCAAAAAAGAGCGTTTCGGCTTTTTCCCCTCTATCGGTTTAGGATGGCTTGTTTCTAATGAGAATTTTTGGAGTGAAAATATTAAAAAGAATTTCAACAAATTAAAATTAAAAACGACTTACGGGTTAGTCGGGAACGATGCTATTGGTGATGTGAACGACCGTTTCTTCTACTTATCCAATGTCAATATGAATAATGATTCCCGATCGTCTTCATTTGGTACTTACGGGAACAGAGGAGGATATACTTTGAAGGGTGTTTCTATATCTCGATACCCTAATGATTTAATTACCTGGGAAATAGCAAAAAAAATAGATTTAGGCCTTGAAGTAGGACTTTGGAATGATTTGGATATCCAGATTGATGCATTTCATGAGTATCGTTCAAATATTTTGATGAATCGCTCGATTCCTACAACAATGGGACTTCAAGCGACTGTTAGAGCTAATGTGGGCGAGGCCTCCAGTAAAGGAATTGATGCATCATTATCCTATAATCATTCGTTCAATAAAAATTGTTGGTTATCTGGGCTAGCAAATTTCACCTATGCAACAAGCAAGTTTGAAGTTTATGAAGAGCCTGATTATTCAGAAACACCGTGGAAATCCCATATTGGTTATCCTTTAAATCAAAGTTGGGGTTACGTCGCAGAACGCCTTTTTGTCGATGAACAAGAAATCCGTAATTCGCCAACTCAATTTGGTGATTATAAAGCAGGTGATATTAAATATAAAGATATTAACAAGGATGGACAAATTACAGAATTGGATAAAGTACCAATAGGATATCCAACCAATCCTGAAATTGTATATGGATTTGGCTTATCTTGCGGATGGAAAAGTTTCGATCTTTCCTTTTTCTTCCAAGGATTAGCTCGAGAATCTTTTTTTATTGATGTCCAAGACGTCGATAATAGAATTAGCACAGCCCCCTTTATTGGTGGTCAAGGTGCTTTGTTGAAAGCTTATGCTGACAGCCATTGGTCTGAAAGCAATCGTGATTTATACGCTGTATGGCCACGTCTTTCAGAAACCTATATTGTAAATAATCAACAACAATCTACTTGGTTTATGAGGGATGGTTCGTTCCTTCGGCTAAAGTCGGTGGAGTTTGGTTATACACTGCCTCAAGCAAACACTCAAAAGGCTGGCATCAGTAACCTCAGGCTTTATTTTAGTGGAACAAATCTTCTGACGTTTCGCAAATTTAAATTATGGGATCCGGAAATGGGAGGAGATGGATTGGGATATCCAGTTCAAAAAGTATTTAATTTGGGCATTCAATTTTCATTTTAAAAATCAGACTTTTATGAAATTAAAAAATATAGCTGTTTTAATATTCGGCATTATCATGCTTATGATAAACTCTTGCGATTATTTAGACATTGTCCCCGATAATGTTGCGACTATTGATTATGCATTTCGAAACAGAACGGAAGCTGAAAAATTTTTATTTACATGTTATAATTATCGTCCGCCGGTTGGATCTGTAAACACTGATCCTGCAATGAACGGAGGTGATGAAACATGGCAACGTTATGAAAGTGGTGGATGGCCTAATTGGCAAAATAGTTTGATTGCAAGAGGATTCCAGTCCGTTACAAATCCTATCCTCAATTTTTGGGATGGTGAGAATTCTGCAACCCCTCTATGGATAGGTATCAGAGATTGTAATATTTTTCTTGAAAATATTAATGAAGTATATGATTTGCCAGAATACGAAAAAAAACGATGGATTGCCGAAGTGAAATTTTTGAAAGCGTATTATCACTTTTATCTATTCATGTGTTATGGACCTATTCCTATAGTTGATCAAAACCTCCCTGTCTCTGCGGAAATAAATGAAATCAAAGTATATAGGGAACCGATTGATGCTGTCGTGGAATATATTACTGATTTAATGGCAGAGGCTGCTGTTGATTTACCTGATCCGGAGAATATTGTTGAAGGAACTGAGGCGGGACGGGCTGATAAACTGATCGCATTGGGTATGCGAGCCCGAGTCTTGTTATTTGCGGCAAGCCCATTGTTCAACGGAAATACGGATTATGCGAATATGGTTGATGCACGGGGAGAGCATCTGTTTCCACAGACCTATGATTCCAACAAATGGAAACTTGCTGCCGATGCATGCAAGGAGGCGATCGATGCCTGTCATGCACAGAATAAAGCGCTGTATGACCTGATAGATCCCCAAGTACTTCTCTCTCCGGAGCCTTTGAAGCTTCAAACAACTTATCGCCAGTCAATTTGTGACCGTTGGAATAAGGAATTGATATGGGGAGGTACTAATCATGATAGCCATTTTCTTTCAAGCCAAGCACATGCAAGAATTTTGCGTTTGTCTTCGGAAACAGTGGGTAATGTAACAAGCCAATGGGCGCCGACACTAAAGATAGCTGAAGCATATTATTCTGCTAACGGCGTTCCGATTGAAGAAGACACTCAATGGATGGATAATGGATGGTATAAGAATCGGTATAAGATCAGACCTGAACCATCTTCAGGAGATGACATATATTATATAAAGGAAAATGAACGCACAGTATACTTGCATTATAACCGCGAACCTCGTTTTTATGCGAGTCTTGGGTTTGACAAAGGAATTTACTTCGGGAGTGGCTATTATAGTTTTCCATCTAATGTAAAATATTGTGATTTCTTAAATCTGGGCTATTCCGGATTTCAGGGCGGAAGTGGTTATTCCATTACAGGATATTCTGTTAAAAAGATGCATAGTTTCAAAGATGCGTTGACCGCGACTACTTACAGTAGTGAGTATTATCCTTTTCCTATTCTTCGTCTGGCTGATCTTTATTTAATGTATGTGGAAGCCTTGAATGAAGTGAATGGCCCGAGTGATGAGGTTTACCATTATTTGGATTTGATCCGGGCACGTGCCGGATTGAAAGGGGTTAAGGAATCATGGCAAAACTATTCCGTCAATCCGAATAAACCGAATACGAAAGACGGATTGCGGCAAATTATACACCGTGAACGTATGATAGAATTGGCATTCGAAGGCAAACGCTTTTGGGATATTCGCCGTTGGAAAGAGATTAACGTTTTAAATGATCAGCCCAAAGGCTGGAATATCATGGGCGAAAATCCTGAAGATTTTTATCATCTGGTGACAGTAGCTAAAGAACCTGTGGAATTTACCGTCAAGGATTATTTTTGGCCAATCAAGGAAAATGATATTACTATAAATAATAAACTTCTGCAGAACTATGGATGGTAAAACATTATTAAACGTCAAAAAATGGAAGCAATGAAAAAAATAAAAATATTTTTATATTTATTCGCTCTTATTCCTTCTTATTTTGCTTGTACTGAAGAACCGGTTGGACAACAACCCATAGATCGGATTGCTCCTGATCCCATCTCCGATGTAAAAGTCAAAAACACTCCGGGGGGAGCTATTCTAACCTACAAATTACCTCAGGATGAAGATTTGCTTTATGTAAAAGCTGTCTATTCTTTGAAAGATGATGGCGTAATGAATGAGTCGCGTGCTTCTCTTTATACAGATACTTTGAAGGTTGAAGGATTTGGCGATACGAAAGAGCGACAGGTAAAAATAATTGCAGTCGATCGAAGCAAAAACGAATCGGTTGGAGTAGATGTCTCAATTACCCCACTTGAAGCGCCTGTTACCTCTATCGGTGAAACAGTGGATTTGGTGGCGGATTTTGGCGGAGTACATGCTTATTGGGAAAATCCGTCCCGTGCAGAAATATCGGTAGTTATTTTAAAACAGGATGATAACGATGAATATGTTCCAATTGAAACATTTTATTCTACAGTGATTCAGGGTGATGGCGCTTGTCGTGGTATGGATACAATTCCTTCAGCATTTGGTATCTATATTCAAGATCGCTGGGAAAATCGGAGCGAAACGAAATATTTTACCTTGACTCCTATTTACGAGACGGAATTTGATCGTTTGAAATTCAAAGCTATATTGCTGCCTGGGGATCAACCAAGCACTTATGGATGGATAATGGAGCATATGTGGGATGGAATAGTTGGGGATCAAGGATTCAGTTCTCCTGGGGGAACTGGAATTTGGCCACATTCTGTTACAATTGATTTTGGGCTTACAGGTCAAATTAGTCGTGTAAGGCTTTTCCAGCGTACCGGTTTTATTTTCGCGGAAGGCAACCCTAAAAAGTTTGAAGTATATGGATGTCAAACACTTGACCAAACAGGCGATTGGAATAATTGGGCAAAGTTAATGGATTGCACATCGGTTAAGCCTTCAGGATTACCCTTTGGACAATATAATGATGAAGATAGAAATGTAGCCATCAATGGCGAAGATTTTGTTTGTTCTCCATCAAATCCTAAAGTACGATACATTCGAATTAAAGTTACCCAAACTTGGGCTGGTGGAGATAATTTTCAAATAAGCGAATTAAAAGTATATGGCGATAACCGGTGATATTATAATAAAAAGATAAATATTATGAAACTAAGTAATCGAGTTTATATATTAGGGGCATTCATTTTTTTTACATTTTCTTGTTCCAAAATGAATGATTTACATCAACCATATTTAGACGAAGGAGAAACCATTTATGCCGCAAAAATTGATAGTGTTGCTACAAATGCAGGAAAGGGACGGATTCAACTTGAAGCTTTTATAAGATCTCAACGAATTGAAACTGTTTATATTTTTTGGAATGACCTCGCTGATTCCACAGAGATACAAGTTAATAATCAGACTGGTATTTATCATAAAATGTTGGAAAACATGGTAGAAAAAGAATATATCTTTCAATTTATCAGTACCGATAAGTATGGACATCAATCATTACCCTTTGAAGTATCTGGAAAAGTTTATGGAAATAGATTTCAGGAAGCTCTTATTAATAGGGCGATTGTGAGTATGACACCTGTTATACACGGAAATTTAACGATTAATTGGTCTGCTGCTGTTGATCAGGGTGTCGGTTGTAATTTAGTTTATATGAATGTAGATGGACATAAGATTACTAAAAAAGTTCCAATGTCTGAAACAATCACTACTCTCAATGATTTTGCTTCAGGTTTAAAATACCAAACATTATTTGTACCCGAACCCACGGCCATTGATACTTTTTATACTGACTTTAAAGCTCAAAAGGTATTAATTATAGTTGATAGATCCGATTGGACAGCAACAGCAGATTCCTACGAATCTACCGGACAATTACCTAATGGAGCACCTGAAAAGACGATTGACGGCGATGCTTCGACTTATTGGCATACACAGCACATTGGAGAAATGCCGGGGTACCCACATTGGTTAGCATATGACATGAAGAAAACGGTTACGGTATCTGTTGTAGAACTCACCTCAAGGAGCGATCAGAAGCAAAATGATTTTACCGATTTTACTATTCAACAAAGTATAGATGGTAGCAATTGGATAGATTGCGAGTCCTTTAAACTTGCGGATGTCGTGGGAGTACAAACTTTCAATCTTCAAAATCCGATTAAAACAAGATATATTCGAGTATATATGACTGCCGGACCAAATCTTTACACACATTTAGCCGAATTTTCAGTAGGATTTTATGATTAAAAAGCACTTTTCAATGAGACGAGAACAAATCACTAATTGGATGCTCTTAGGAGCATTTATTCTAAGTTTCTGGAATGTAGGTGGAGCGATAGGTCAAACACAAAATTTAATCGGTGAGGCCGGCGCTCGCAAGATCAAAGATATCGTCATTTATGAAAACTCTCTGTATTATTCGTCCTTCCCATCTGTGATAAAAGGAAAAAAAGGAGAGTTTTTGCTTGCATTCCGGCGGGCTCCTGATCGGAAAGTTTTTAAAGAGTCGGGAACTAATCACGTTGATCCGAATAGCTATCTAATGCTGATTCGGTCGAAAGACGGCGAGACGTGGAGTCAAGAGCCGGAATTGCTCTACGCTCACTCTTTTGGCGGCTCCCAAGATCCCTGCTTGCTGAGTTTACGGGATGGAACATTACTGTGTACCAGCTATGGTTGGGCCTTTGTCCGTCCGGAAGGATTGCAAAATCTTAAAAGGCCCTTTCTTACAGCAGACGATCGAGCCATATTTCTGGGAGGTTATTTATTGCGCTCTTCCGATAATGGAAAAACATGGAAAGGACCGATTTATCCGCCACATTTATCCACGGAAATATATATAAATGCAATGGGCAGCCCCCTACCGGCGTATAATCGCGGTGCATTGGTAGAAGACCGTAACGGACGGATATATTGGGTTGTTGCCGTCAACGATTGTAATGCCCCGAGAAAGACTTCCACTCACCTACTCGTTTCGGAAGATAACGGCAAGTCATGGCATTATTCATGCCCCGTAGCAACCGACAAGAATGCTACATTCAGCGAAACTTCGTTATATATCACTTCCAAAGGGGATCTTATCGCTTTTATGCGTACTGCAGACTTGGATGACGAAGCCTGCATCGCCCGATCGACGGATGGGGGTAAGAGTTTTCAACCTTGGGAAAAGATGGGCTTCCAAGGGCACCCTTTACAAGCATTACGGCTATCTGACACCAAGGTACTTCTTGTATATGGATACCGGCATGAGCCCTATGGCATCCGCGCCCGTATCTTAAATCCGGAGTGCACCGATTTTAGGACAACTCCTGAAATTATCCTGCGTGAAGACGGAGGTAATGCGGATATCGGCTATCCCTGGTCCGTTCAGTTGGATAAGAATAGGATACTGATAGTCTATTATTTCAACAAGGATGGAGGGACAAGGCATATTGCAGGTACCATCATCGAAATAATGCATTAAATTACCAATGATGAAGAGTCACTCGAATGAAAAAGTATGTCATTCTTTTTATTGCTTTTTTGAGCATGGGATTTTGGTCATGTGGAAATGACGAGGATCCGGAAAAAACTGTTCCCTCTATTAGTTTGTCATCGCCTGCAACCGATGAGCCGACTATTGATTTGAACCACATCTCGGAAGTTCCTTTTTCATGGGCGGTGACTAACGGCTCCGTTGCAGGAGGGTATACGTTATACTTAAGTAAGGCGGAAGATCTATCTTCGCCTAGAACTTATACCGCTTCTAATCTTTCTATAAAAGTATCATCCGTAAACCTGGATATACAGTTGAAGGAATGGGGTATTGCTAAAGGGGAAGAAGCGATCATTTACTGGTATGTCAAACCCTCTGTGGCTGGAGAAGCTATTCCGCCTGAAACCGCAAGAAAGCTGAAGGTAAAACGGCTTTCCGAAGCGGCTCCGGTCATTACATTGTCTGCTCCTGAGGACGAAGGATTAACCATTGATCTGAGCGGCGTTGAAAAGGTAACCTTTTCATGGACGGTTAGCGGTACAATTACAGGCGGATATACCTTATATTTAAGTAAAGCCGAATATTTGACTGCTCCGGCTACCTTTACTTCCGATGTGCTCTCGAAAGAAATAACCGCCGAGGAACTGGATGCTGCCTTGGAAGAATGGAATTATACAGGGGAAGCGGAAGCAACCATTTATTGGACGGTGGAGCCGACCGAAGATCAATTCGTCGTCACGCCGAATCCAAGAACGCTGAGATTGAAACGGCGTCCGAGGAATTTTAATTCTGTCAAGGTAACTAAAATATGGGACTACGCTCCTCATAATGCCTTTACCGATTTAATACGGTATGAAGGTAAATATTATTGCACTTTCAGGGAAGGAACGGCTCATATTCCCGCCGATGACGGATCGGGAAAAGGGAAAATACGAATTCTTGTGTCATCGGACGGAGAGAATTGGGTGTCATTTGCATTGTTGGAAAAAAAAGAATACGACCTCCGCGACCCCAAACTTTCTATTACTCCCGACGGAAAATTGATGGTGCTGATGGGCGGAACAATATACGACGTATTGCAAAGACTGACCCATGTTTCATTTCTTGATCGTGAACATAATCGGTTTTCCCAACCGATTCCGATAAATGTAAATAATGCAATTCGGTCAAATTATGACTGGTTGTGGCGTCTCACATGGTTTAATGGAGAAGGATACGGAGTTGTTTACAGTAAAGAAAATAATATACATAGTAAGGTATCTCTTGTAAAAACCATAGACGGAATAAATTACAACTTGGTATCGTCGTTGAATGTTGGCAACGTACCGGGTGAATCGACCGTCTATATTAACGCAGATAAGAAAATGCAGATATTAATGCGTCGTGAAGCAGTTGGTTTATTGGGACTATCCGCCCCACCCTATGTAACATGGGAATGGAAAGAGTTGTATTTGGATTTAGGAAGTGGTACTATGATTCCGTTATTCTTAGGTGGACCGAATATGATCCCATTTAAAGATGATGAATTCATTATTGGTACGCGCTTTACGCGCGATAATAAAACTTTAACGAGTTTATTTCTAATGAATAAATTAGGGGTTTTGCGTAAAATTCTTGATTTGCCGAGTGGAGGTGACACCAGTTATCCCGGCTTACTTATTAACGGAAATGAATTATGGGTTTCCTATTACTCTTCTCATGAAGGAAAAACGTCCGTCTACCTGGCAAAGATAAAACTCGATTTATTTTCCGATTTAAACTAAAAAAATTCGTAAACTAAAAAATAATTATTCAAATGAAAAAGTATGTTATTCTTTTTATTGCTCTTTTGAGCGTGGAACTCTGGTCATGTGGAAATGACGAGGATCCGGACAAAACTGTTCCCTCTATTAGTTTGTCATCGCCTGCTGCCGATGAACCGACTATTGATTTGAACACCACCACGGAAGTCACTTTTTCATGGGCGGTGACTAACGGTTCCGCTGCCGGAGGGTATACTTTGTATTTAAGTAAGACGGAAGATCTATCTTCGCCTAGAACTTATACCGCTTCTAATCTTTCTATAAAAGTATCATCCGCAAACCTGGATATACAGTTGGAGGAATGGGGTATTGCTAAAGGGGAAGAATCTGTCATTTACTGGTATGTCAAACCCACTGTGGCTGGAGAAGCTATTCCACCTGAAACCGCACGAGCCCTGAAATTGAAACGGCTCCCCATGGAAAGCACCGTTGGTAGCATGCGAAATGTCCAGGTTCGTCCGGGTTACGAACGTGTACTTCTTTCATGGGAACAAAATCCCGATCCGTTGATCGAAACCGTAGTGATTTATTGGAACGACAAAAAGAACTCTGTTGAAGTTGAACTTGTTAGGAGAGAAGAAGGCTGGCAAAAAGATTCGGTTTATATTCCCGATTTGACGGAAGGCGTCCAATATACTTTCGAATTGGTTAATAAAAACTCATCCGGTAATCAATCTTCTCCTGTAATTGCCTCCGGTACGCCTTATGGAGCACAACGTGCTGCCGAATTAAAAAACAAAACCCGGAAACTCACGGGGATCATGATGACTGGTTATAGTCCTGAAGCAGGCAGTAGGGATAACTCTCCTGTTACAATCGGTAGTGTAACACTAACATGGGAAGCAGCGCCGGAAGGAAGTATTGCAACGAAAATCCGGTATAAAAAGGTGGGAGATGAGACGATCGTTTACGTTAAAGAACCCAATGCAGGAGCTGTTACCAATTTGACGGGAGCAGGCAACAGGTTGCTTCATCCGGATGATATTCTTTATGTCTCGACATTATTTCTTCCTGATGGAGGTATTGATACCCTTCAATCCAATACCCTTCAGAGTCAACTGGTTGTTTATATGGTAAAAGACGAACCAAGGGCGCGGTTAAACTATGACTTGCCCTCCGGTAAATGGAGCACGGCGGCGTATGACTGGAAACTCCAAAAATTGCTCTGGGCAATTAATCAGGAAACAATTACGGTATTGGATTGCAATCGATTCGGATGCTTCAATGCACTAGGTGGTACGAATTTCCTTACGGAATATTTTTCCACCCCTCCTATTCATCAGTTTAAATTAGAAATCAACTCTAACAATACGGTTACCGTAACAGGATTTTACGGAAAAGGACAGGAAGACAGCGTGAACCCTTATACGATCTATAATAATGATCAAACAAGGGGTGAAGGTGGAAGTTCGGCAGATCATGGAGTAGCCGAAGGTATTTCTACTTTTGATCCGGAAACGCATACATTATATCTGAATTATATGAGAATAATAACCGCTAACAATCCTAAGGATAGCAAGGCGTTTTTCATTGAGGAACTTGTTCCTTAACAATAACGATAATTATTACCTAATCAGTAGATGCGGATTCTCCACCCGCACCTACTTTAAAATCCTCCCCCCAAATTAAATACGAAGATTCCGAACGTCTGTATGTAACATTCTTAATATAAAATCATAAATTAATAGATTGATGAAAAAAATTCTTTTTTTTTGCTTGATTTGCTTGATGGTTTCTTGTAGGATTGGTTTTGCCCAAAAGAGCATTGTCACAGCCGATCCACTGGAAAATAGATTCCTCGATCCGCCAACGAATGTAAAACCCTATGTTTGGTGGCACTGGATGGGGCCGAATTTTTCTAAGGAAGGAATTACCAAAGATCTGGATGCGATGAAAGATACCGGAATCGGAGGAGCGACCATCTTTAATATTACGTCTTCCGTACAGGAGAGCCATGCACCTATGCTAAACAATCCCTGGCCGGAACAAATTTTTCGCAGTCCGGCCTATTGGAAAGCCATTCGGTTTGCGGCGGAAGAAGCGCAAAGATTAGGGTTGGAAATAGGATTGCATAATACTCCGGGATATGCGACTACCGGAGGTCCCTGGATTGATGAGAAACGGAGCATGCAGCAGATTGTATGGAGCGAAACATCGATTATTGGCGGCAAAATGATTTCGTTGACTTTGAGAAAACCGGATCTACCCGGTACTCTCGATTGGGGAAGTTCCAAAAGAAAAGCAACTCTTTATAAAGATATTGCGGTAATTGCAATACCTACAGACAGAATAGTCATGCTAAAAGAAATTATTAATCTTACTGACAAAATGGATGAGTCAGGAAAATTAGAATGGGAAGCGCCTAAAGGAGATTGGATTATTTTCCGAATCGGTCATGCCCCTACTATGGCTGATCCACATCCATTGCCTGACGATCTAATGGGAAAATCTTATGAAGTAGATAAAATAACCGCAGAATATAATAAGTTTCATTGGAAAACAGTTCTCAATCCATTAAAAGAACATATCGGTACCTATTTAGGTAAATCGTTTAAACATATATTGATAGATAGCTATGAAGCCCGACAACAAAATTGGAGCGAAACTTTTCGGGAAGAATTTATGAAGCGAAAAGGATATGATCCGATTCCTTGGATAACAACTTTCAGTCCGTTGATCATTCATGGATGGCAAGGCGATGTAAAAAGAATAATAGAAAGCGAGGACGCAACCAAACGTTTCATATGGGATTATCAGGATGTAATCAACCAACTTTATTTTGAAAAAGGATGGGAGATTGCGAGAGACCTGCTGCACAAGGCAAAGCTGAAACTTCAATTTGAACCCTACGGTGGCCCCTTCAGTACTCCACAGGGAGCAGCATTGGCCGATTTGCCGATGGGAGAGTTTTGGACATTCTCTAAAGGGGAAATCAATCAATTGGTTCCTGCGGCAGCCCGGGCTGCCGGAAAAACCGTTGTCGGCGCCGAAGCATTTACCGGAGAACCAGAGCTTAGCAAATGGACGGAAGATCCCGCATTTTTGAAATTGTCTGCTGATGGGGCTTTTGCCGATGGAGTGAACCGATTGATTCTTCATCAGTGGGTGCACCAACCTTTCGATAATAAATACCAACCCGGGCTAAGTATGGGTTGGTGGGGCACTCATTTTAATCGGCATCAAACATGGTTTGAACCCGGAAAAGCATTTTTCACTTACTTGGGACGATGCCAGGCTTTGCTCCAATACGGGGAGCAATACAGTAATTATCTATGTATGGACAACCCTAAAGGCTTTTCGGATATAATTTCGAAAGACAATTTTTTGAACGCTTCCATAAGAATAAGAAAAGGAAAAATAGTTTTGCCATCAGGCAGAAAATATGCCTTTATGGCCTTTCCTGATGATGAAAAAATGCTGCCTGAAGTTGCTCATAAAATTAAAGAGATGGTGTCTAAAGGTGCAACAATTGTCTCGGTAAAACCGAAGCAATCGTCAAGTTTAAAGAATTTCCCCGCATGTGATGACGAGATTAAAAGAATGGCCGATGAAATTTGGGGAAACGGTTTGCAAAACAAGTATAAGAAAGGATTTGTATTTACCCGATTGGAAGATGCAATAAAAGAACACAATATACAGCCCGATTTCTCGATTGAAGAAGCGGTAAGTCCTAATGATATAAAAATTGTTCACCGGTATTCATCTGATGTGGATATTTATTTTATAACTAATCAATCACCAAAACCACAACATATCTCCGTGTCATTTTTCATTTCAGGAAAGCAACCCGAATTGTGGCAGGCAGAAAATGGGTCTATCGTAAATGCACCTGTCTGGCTTGAAAAAGGCGAACGAACGATGGTGCCTTTAAAATTGAATGGAACACAATCTGTTTTCGTTGTATTTAAGAAAGCAAATAGTCTCGGCGAACATCCGATCGCAGTATCTGTACAAGATACGTTGGCCGACTGGTGCGTGCAAACCAATAAACAGGGTTTACCCGTGTTGCGTTCTTCCGATTCCATATCCGCTTTAGTGTCTTATTCTTCCGGCAGACAGCAGGAAATTACCTTAAACCCTGCTGAAGATTACATATTATCCGGCTCATGGAGGGTTTCTTTTGCTCCTAAATTAGAACATCCTTTTGAATTGAAGTTCGACGAGTTGATAGATTTCAGTAAACATAGCAACAAGAGAGTAAGATACTTCTCAGGAACAGCAACCTATCAAAAAGAAGTAATGATCAATGATTTAAAATCAGATCATCGTGTATTGTTGGATTTAGGTATAATGAATGATATTGCCGAAGTAAAAGTTAATAGTCAAAATATGGGAGTTCTATGGTATCCTCCTTACACAATAGATATTACCGATGCTCTTAAAATCGGAGAAAATAGATTAGAGATCGCCGTAACCAATAACTGGGCAAACCGGCTGATAGGAGACGAGCAGGAGCCCGCCGATTTTGAATGGGGGGCTGATAGGGGTAGCCAAGGGCGAAGTTTGAAAGCCTATCCCGATTGGTTTATCAACAACCAACCACGCCCTTCGCTAGAACGAAAAACATTTACTATCTGGCATTACTACAGGAACGATAGTCCTCTGCAACCGGCAGGTTTAGTGGGCCCAGTACGATTGCAATATCAATCGGAAAAACAACTTTAAGAAACTTTGGTCTATAAGCAAAAGCGGGGGTTTTTAAGGAATAAGTATATTACAGGTAAAACCATATATTATTCGATCATTGATAATCGGTGGAAATTAATAGTTGTTAATATGCAGCTCTTGTATTTGATTTTATTCAAACTAAAAAAATTATTCAAATGAAACAATATGTTTTTCTTTTTATCGCTCTTTTTAACATGGGATTATGGTCATGCAGCGACGACCGGATGGAGGAAAAGCTCGCTCCATATCCCGCAATCACTTTCGAAAACTTGACGCCAAAAGCCGCTCAGGAAGGTCTGAATGTAAAAGCCATGACCTTTAACGTCCGTGTGTATTCCCCCGACGACGGCAGTAATAATTGGCCTAACAGAAAAAATGTTGCCGCCCAGATTATCAGGAATGAAGCAGTGGATGTAGTCGGCACACAAGAAATGAGTTGGACGCTCTGGGTTGTTGACCAGTTTAATGATCTGAAAACACTTTTAAATGCAGATTATAGTAGTTACGGACATGGACGCGACGAAGGTTGGGTTTCCGACGAGAATATTGCCATTTTCTACAAAAAAAGTCGTTTCACGCTTATCAATTCCGGCGTATTCTGGTTGAGTCCGACACCTGATGTCAAATCGACAGGTTGGGATGCGGCTTACAGGCGGATAGCCGTGTGGACGATACTGGAAGAAAAAACCAGCGGACAACGATTTTTTGCCATCAATACCCATTTGGACAATGCCGGGGCAACGGCGCGATTGGAAAGTGCCAAATTGATCCTGAACAAAATCAATAGTTTGGCTGGAGGATTACCAGTCGTCTTGATGGGAGATTTTAATGCCGTCCCTTCATCAGCTCCCTTGCAATACCTCCTAAACACTTCCACCCCGAATTATATGTTGCATACGAAAGACGCCACCGGAACCCACACAGGTCCGAACTGGACTGTCCATGACTTTGGTACAACTCCGGTAGATCAACGGATATTTATTGATTATATTTTTGTAAATAAACAGTCTGTGGTAATCAATCACAACGTTCTTCCCGAAAAATTAAATGACATTTATTTATCCGACCATTGTCCCGTAACTTCACAAATTAACCTGATAAACCCTTAAAATAAAATGGAACTGTAGGCTGAATATTCGTTTAAATGATTGTTTGAAATTAATGAATTATTCTTGTATGGAACAAGTCGAACAGGGAGATCATCTATGACCGGCATTTGAAAAGATTATTCGATTTTTAAAGAATTATCCCTGTCTGTAATTCAGAATAAAAATTGTATCTTTGCGAGGCAACTCATCATTCTATAATGAAACGGTTATGAAATATACATTGGTTATAAAAGGAGGTAAAGGAAAATATAGGCGATGCCCTGGAAATGTATTTGGAAGATGTTCGCGAAAGTTATCAGCCGCAAAGCGTGATGATTGAAGAACTTAAAATGTCGTTTTAACAGTAATGAAACGGACTAAATTCATTCAATACCTGAATTCTCATAATTGCGGTTTTGTGAAACATAGGCAAAACATGACAAATATATCAATATTCCTTTACCGGCGGAAAAATAATATAAAATCAGACTAAAAGAGATGACGAAGAAGACCATTTTTATGCTTTTGTCCATACTATTCGTTTGGACAGGCGAGGCACAGACAAACGACTGGGAAAACCTCTCGGTTACACAGATTAATGCAGAAAAGGCGCACGCAACGTATGTGCCGTTCGAAAGGCTCACATGGGACAACGACCGTTTGGCGGACTCGCCGCAGGTAAAACTCCTCAACGGGACGTGGAAATTCCATTATTATAAGAACCCGGGACTGGTTCCGGCAAATATTGCCAAACAGACCTCTCTAAGTGGATGGAACGATATTCGCGTACCGGGTAACTGGCAGCTTCAGGGCGATTACGACCCTCCCGTTTTTACGAACATCAAATATCCTTTCGAGCCGGATCCTCCTTTCGTACCGAAGGATTATAACCCTACGGCGGTATATAAGAAGACATTCACCGTCCCTGCTGAGTGGAACGGTAACCCAATATTCATTCATTTCGCCGGGGTACAGTCGGCGATGTACCTTTGGGTAAACGGTCAACGTGTGGGATATCACGAGGATGCCATGTTGCCGGCCGAATTCAACATCACGAAATATCTCGACAAAGGCGATAATGAACTTACCGTGCAAGTACTCAACTGGTCGGATGGAAGTTACATAGAGGATCAGGATTTCTGGAGGCTGAGCGGTATTTATCGTGATGTATACCTGTTCACCACCCCGCAGGTCAGGATGCGGGATTTCACAGTATACAGCGAATTGGACGGGCAACTGAAAGATGCCGATCTTTTTGTGGATGTGAACGTGGAAAACCTGAATCTCGACAAAAAGCAATCGTACATCCTGCAAACCACGCTGAAAGACCAGAACGGTAAAACTGTCGACACACAAAAATCGACTCCCTTCACCGTACAGAAAGGGACGGAACAAACGGTCTCCCTAAAGGGCCGGATTACTGATCCGCTGAAATGGACGGCCGAAACGCCGAATTTATACCAAATCGGCATCGAACTGCTTACTCAAGACGACAAACCTGTTCAGGCATTTACGACCCATACCGGTTTCCGGAAAATAGAAATTAAAGACGGCCTATTCCTTGTCAACGGCGAAGCCATTAAAGTCAAGGGCGTGAACCGCCACGAATTCGACCCGCATCATGGACGAGTAATCAGCCGGGAATCGATGATTAAGGATATCCTGCTGATGAAACGCCATAACATCAACGCTGTACGCACAAGCCACTATCCGAATGTGCCGGAATGGTACAGCCTCTGCGACGAATACGGCTTGTATGTGGTGGATGAAGCAAATATAGAAAGCCACGGGCTATGGGGAAAGGGTTATTACGTGGGCGAACTGCCCGAATGGAAACAAGCTATTGTAGAAAGGACGGTGAACATGGTGAAACGCGACAAAAACCATCCTTCTATCGTTATCTGGTCGATGGGTAACGAGTCGGGATGGGGTGTCAATTTCGATGCGGCATACGAGGCCATGAAACAAACCGATCCTCAAAAAAGGCCGGTGCATTACGAATCGCGAAATCGCTGGGACGGCCCTGACATTTCGCGTTACGACATCATCTCCGATATGTATTCGTCTTTCGAAAGGCTCGAATATCTGTTCAATACCGATACGACACGTCCGGTCATCATTTGCGAATACGCACACAGTATGGGTAACGGACTGGGTAATTTCAGAAAATACTGGGATTTGTATAACGACTTTCCCCGCTTTCAAGGCGGATTCACTTGGGATTGGGTCGATCAGGGCCTGCGATCGAAAGACGAAAACGGCCGCGAATATTGGAATATTATCAATCATCTCGACGGTGCGAATGTGAATGACGGGCTCATCAATCCCGACCGTATCGCCCAACCCGAAATGCACGAACTTAAAAAAGTATATCAATATTTCAATGTGCGCAATATCAATGTCAATACAGGTATCGTCACCATCGCCAACGACCATGATTTTATAGATGCTTCAACGGTCTACCTGAAATGGAATCTTCTCGAAAACGGCAAGAGCATCGCAAACGGGACGGTGGACAAACTGAGCATCGCGCCGCATAGCCGACAACTCTTAAAAATCCCCTTCGACCGGAAGCTGGTGAAGCATAGTAATGAGTATTTCATGAACATTTCTTTCCACCTCAAGGCGGCAACACTATGGGCGGACAAGGATTTCGAGGTGGCTGCCGAACAACTTGCTTTCGACTTGCCGGCGACGCTCCCTCCCGGAACGCCGAAAGAGGATCTTCCGGCGCTGGTTGTGACTGAAGGTAATAATTCCCTAAGTATAAAAGGACAAGGATTCGAAGTATTGTTCGATAAGAAGGCTGGAGCCCTCAGCCAACTGGTTTACGATGGGAAAAACATCCTTTCTCAACCGATTCTGCCTTATCTATGGCGCGTCCCGACCGATAACGACGAAGGCGGCGGCGACCGAGGTTATGCTACACGCTGGCGCAAAGCCGGCTTGGACAAACCGGTTATACAACCCGTAAGTCTCACGGCGGAAAATATCGGCAACAACCGTACGGAAGTCACCCTGCAAAACAAGATCGTCACGAAGGAAGGCGATATCCTGCACCGAGCAATTTATCTGGTAAAAGGAAACGGAACGATAGAAATAACCAACTGTTTCAATGTCCCTGAAAACCTTCCTCCTTTAGCACGCGTTGGCGTACGGATGGCTTTACCGAAAGAATTGAATGCGATAGAATGGTATGGAAAAGGCCCGTTCGAATCGTACGACGATCGCAAGGAATCGGCTTTCGTCGGACGTTATGCCGGCAAAGTCGAAGAGCAGCATTTCGGTCACGTGATGCCGCAGGAAAACGGAAACAAAACCGATACCCGCTGGTTACAGGTAACCTCGTCGGCCGGCGGCAGCGTGAAGTTCTCCGGCAAACCGCTTTTCAATTTCAACATTCAGGATTATTCCGATGAAGCGCTTAATGAATCGAAAACCTCTCACACGCTGGAGCGAGGCGATAACACATGGTTGCATATCGATTATAAGCAAATGGGTTTGGGCGGCGACGACAGTTGGTCTCCGCGGGTGCATAAAGAATTTACACTCGACAACCCGACTTACAGTTATTCGTTCATTATCGAACCCGGAAGAAAGAAATAATTTAGTCGGTTTTGCAGAAATAGTATCGAGGATGTCGTTTGAAACGGCATCCTCGATTTTTTAATGCTAAACAATTGCTGTGAATATTATTTACTCTTCTCATTTAGCTGTTTATAGTCGTCATAATTGATCCGCACCGAGTTTTGAGTCCTCTCCCGAGTAGAGTCGTTGCGTATCGCGGTGACATCACTCCGGCAATTGGTGAAATAAACATACGCTTCCGCCCAATCGTCGTAAAACCGGTACACCTTACATCCTTCGTATTCGAAAAGATAATCCACCTTATATGCTTGATTATTCTGCGGCGTTTCCCGAACAATGGGCTGACTGTAAAAACACGCATTCATCGAGCATAAGGCAATAATAGCTACCGTTAAAGTTCCGATCCATTTTTTCATCTGTATTTGTTTTTATGATCCTAAAAACAAAAGTAATATAAAACCGGTTATTTAATATCGTCCTATGATAAAAAAACTTCTATTCTAAACGACACCCTAAAAAACACAAGTGTTGGATATTTCCGGCACAGTCAATCAAGTGGCGTATCCAAGCACTTCTTTCCGGTTAAGCCTAAAACTCATTCAAAAATTATTAAAAAAATAAACAGTACGGATATTATTTTCTCGATTATATACTGTACATTTGAATTCAAATAAGATGATAGAAAATAATATGAAACCTTTTTATTTAGGCCTTAGCCTGTTGTTATCGACAATCGTTAGTATCGCATCCGTTCACGCACAACAAAACGCGGTGACCGATGACGGGCGAAGAGTAATCCTTTACATGGATGGCACATGGGAATATGCCCTTTCGTACGAACGTCCCGGCAGACCAACGGAGGTAAACGGAAAAAATGTGTCTCTGCGATTGAATAACGAACTGATGATATGGATCGAAGACGGAAAGATGGTCGATTTTTCGGTACTGCATGACGACTTAAGGTTGTACGACAAAATGGACGGCCGCCTGAAATGCATCGGGGATTTTGAGATTGAATACGACTTCCATACCGAACGGATAAAGCGTATCGGGCCCTATGCGATCGACTATGATTTTCATACCGATAAAATCAATAAGATCGGCGATTATCCCATAAAATATGATTTCCATACCGACAAAATATCGCAAATAGGAAATACTTACTTCGAATATAGTTTCTTCAACGAAAAACTGACGGAGGTAAAAGGCCACACTCCCGGAGTGGAAATAAATTTCTATTGACAGGGAAATAATTGATTATTCTATAAAGAAATTATAACTTTGCAGAGCATAAATAAAAACAATCATGACAAAAGATATAAAGAGTTAGAAAAACGATGGCATTACAAGGTAAACATATCGTGTTAGGGATTACAGGGAGCATCGCAGCATACAAAGCAGCCGTTCTCACCCGCTTATTAATAAAAAAAGGAGCGGAAGTACAAATCGTGATTACTCCGTCGGGGAAAGAATTTATCACCCCCGTTACCCTATCGGCGTTGTCGGGCAAACCGGTGATCAGTGAATTTTTCGCGGCGAAAGACGGCACCTGGCATAGCCATGTCGATTTAGGCTTATGGGCCGATGCGATGATTATCGCGCCGGCTACAGCTTCGACGATTGCGAAAATGGCACACGGTGTGGCGGATAATCTCCTTATCACAACTTATCTATCGATGAAAGCTCCGGTATTTACCGCCCCGGCTATGGATCTGGATATGTTTGCCCATCCCACCACACAACGCAACCTCGACATTCTGCGTTCGGACCATGTACGCATTATCGAACCGGGAATCGGCGAACTGGCGAGCCATTTGGAAGGGAAAGGAAGAATGGAAGAGCCCGAACGTATTGTTTCTATTGTCGAAGAGTTTTTCCAACAAAGCCTTGATCTCGCTAAAAAAAAAATCCTGATCACCGCCGGCCCGACGTATGAGCGGATCGACCCCGTACGGTTTATCGGAAACTTTTCTTCCGGAAAAATGGGTTTTGCCCTGGCAGAAGCATGCGCCGCCCGAGGAGCGGAAGTAACACTCATTGCAGGGCCTACGCACCTTACTGTTTCACACCCCGGTATCAGGCGCATTGCGGTGGAATCGGCCGGCGAAATGTACGAAGCTGCTCTGAATGCTTTTCCTGAGGCGGATGCGGCTATCTTGTCGGCAGCCGTGGCCGATTACCGTCCCGAAGAAGCCGCTACGGAAAAAATAAAAAGAACCGACGGCAATAAGATGACGCTCACGCTTACCCCCAATGCGGATATTGCCGCAACATTAGGCGAACGGAAAAAACCGGAGCAGGTACTCATCGGGTTTGCGCTCGAAACAACGAATGAAGAAGAGAATGCCTTTAGGAAAATGGAGAAAAAGCATCTCGATTTCATCGTTTTAAACTCTCTAAAAGATTCCGGCGCCGGTTTTGGTTACGACACCAATAAAATAACGATTTACTCGAAGAACAAAGACAGAAAATCCTTCGGACTAAAAACGAAAACAGAAGCGGCGCAAGACATTATCGATGTCACCCTGCAAAGTCTCCTCCTCAAAAAAAACGTTGAATGAATCATTGTAACAAGTATATACTCGTTTCTCTTTTATGCCTAAGCATACAACAAATCTCTTATTCTCAAAAGTATATATATCCCGTCGATATTCCCCCTGCCTTAAGTGCAAACTTCGGCGAACTGCGCGGCAATCATTTTCATTCGGGTATCGACTTCAAGACCCAACAAGTACAGAATAAGCCTATTATAGCGATAGAAGACGGCTATGTGTCGCGCATCAGCGTGTCGCCGGGCGGCTATGGCCTTGCGCTTTACATCGATCATCCGGCAACAGGCCACACAAGCGTCTACGGCCACTTGAACAGCTTTTCGAAAAAGATTGCCGATTATGTCAAACGCCATCAATACGAACAGGAAAGCTTCGCTGTCGATTTATATCCTTCTGCCGGAGATTTACCGGTAAAACGAGGCGAACAAGTGGCGTTGAGCGGCAATACCGGCGGATCGGCCGGACCACATCTACACTTCGAAATCCGCGATACCCGTACGCAGGATCCTTTGGATGCCTTGGCATACCTGCCGAAAATCGTCGATACGCAAAAGCCCGATCTCCGTGGAATTGCCATTTATCCGGTACAAGGCAAAGGCATCGTAAATGGCGGAACAAATCCCTTACGACTGACTGTGAGAAAAGATAAAACAGGCAACCCTCTTCCTCCGGCGCCTGTTCATGCCTGGGCGCGAATCTTTGCGGGAGTGAAAGCGTATGACCGTATGAACGGGCAACAAAATATCTACGGAGTGAAATTCGTTCGTTTATTTGTCGATGATAAGTTGATTTTCAGCAGTGCCATGAATCGTTTTCCGTTTGAGCAGACCCGGATGATCAATTCGTTTGTCGACTTTGAAGAGTGGCGTCAGCACAGGGTGTTTTTCATGAAGTCCGTCATCGAACCGGGCAACACGCTCCCACTCTATCCCTCAGCCCAAAACGGTTATATCGATATTACGGAAGAACGCGATTATCGACTGCGGTATGAACTTGAAGACCACTCGGGCAATATGCGTGCCTATTCTTTCACGATAACGGGCAAAAAACAATCGATCCCGTCGATGCCGGCGTGTAAAAACCCGATGGATTGGAATCAGAACAATTGGTTTATTCATTTCGGATTTTTACTCAATATTCCTCCCGGAAACCTTTATTCGAGTATCTGCTTTCAATATAATTCGTCGAAAGCACCGGGTTATTATTCCGACGTCCATCAAGCGCATACCATGCCGGTGCCGTTACATAAAAGTGCTTCGATGTGGATAAAACTAAATACGGATGTGGCTGAAAAACGAAACCGTTATGGAGTGGTTCGTATCGATCGTAACGGTTCCGACAGTTGGATCGGCGGCAAATACGAAGACGGGGGAATCGAAGTATCTATCAGGGAACTGGGAGACCGGTATGCCGTGAGTGAAGATAGTATCGCCCCGAAGATTATCTCTATAGAACCGGAGAAATGGGCATCGGCAAAACGTATCCGTGTGCGTTTAACAGACGATAAAAGCGGTATCGCTTCGTTCAGGGGAGAAATCGATGGAAAATTCGTCTTGTTCACACATGATGTTAAATCATCAGCATATACCTATCTATTCGACAACGAACGCCTTGAACGAGGCAAGCGGCACACCTTCATTTTTACCGCATCGGATGGCGTGGGGAATACGGCGGAATACCGGCAGGAATTTAATTATTGAAATTTTTCGTCGTTGCGGACTTGCTCCGCAATCCCCTTTCTTCAAACAGCACGCCATCGGTTTGACGGATTAGAGCACTGCAGTGATTTTACGCACCTTGTTAAGCTTTTCAATAAACTGATGATTCCGTTTGGTTATAAGCATATTGTAACGTGCTTGCATTTTGAGAAGCGGTTCAGCGGGTAAATCCAGAGCAGCTTTCAATATCTCACCCGGATGAGTGGGATAATAGGGCTCGATATTATTTGCAATCATATTAGGGTCGACGCCCGGAATAGTAATTATAATTATTATTTATAATGGTTCGATAAATTTTTTATTCTACATATTGTAGCAACTGGTTGATTGCCGACTATTTTTTCTTCAAACTCAAGACGATATTTGTCATTTATTCTTACGGATGATAAGCCGAACTTATCGCCCCTCAACTTTTCATACATAATGGAACGAATTGTATTTTACCCACGCAATTATATCTACAAAAATAAAATGTAATTTAAGTCAGGATAACGGAAAGACCATGCATTTGCAGATTTGCTAATTTACTCATTCGCTAATTTGCTAATTGACAAATTTTTCTTTTTCAAAACGATAAGGGTAATTTCGGGAGGCATCCCTATGCGAATGGGAATGCCGACATACCCGATTCCGCGATTCACATACAGATATTGATTTTTCTCACGATACAGTCCTTCCCATTCGGGATACATGACCGAAATCGGCGAGTAACGCAACGCGCCGGTCGCAATGCCTACCTGTCCCGCATGCGTATGTCCCGACATAGAAAGGAAAATTTCCGGTTTCTTCCCGACAACCTCCTCCCGCCAATGACTGGGATCATGCGTAATGAGGATCTTCATCCGGCGCGGATCGGACCCGGCCAACGCTTTGTTCAGATCGCTGTAATCGTTGAAGTGTCCGCCTCCGAAATTCTCCACGCCAACCAGCGTCAGCGTGTCGCCCCGATTCTCAAGTTCGACATGTTCGTTGAGTAGCAGCCGGAAGCCCATATCCCGGATATTCTTTTTAATCTGCTCGAAGTTTTGCTCCTTGGCCGTAGCCGATTTCCATTGGGTATAATCACCGTAATCATGATTACCCAATACGGCAAAGTTCCCCTTGCGGGAGGAGAGTTGCCTGAAATAAGGCTCCCATCCGTACGTTTCCTGATGATAATTATTCACCATGTCCCCGGCAAAGACAATGATATCGGGATTCGATTGATTAATCATTGTCGCAATCGGTTTCATAATGCCATATCGCCGATCCCAATTGCCCAAGTGAAAATCAGCGAATAAGGCGATACGATATCCGTCGAATCCTTCGGGCAGGCCTTCCACTTCAATGACTTGTTCTTTCAAATAAAAAGCGTCGCGTGTAACAAATACGCCATAGACGAATATTATCGTAAAGATAAGGGCGAAGCCGACACCGACAAAACGAAACACCCGGCCTTGACGCCGAAAGATTTTATTGAAGGCGTAATTCAGATAATAAAAAAGAATATACAGGATTTTCGGAGTGTACAGCAAGGCAAAAGCGACAAATATCCATGTCACTCTCGAAAGATACTGGAAACTCTCGTTATGTATTATACTATACCGTAGATAGATGAAAGTAAGAATAAAAAGAATGCCGGGTAAAAACCAAGCTTTTCTCAGCCATGGACGAACGCCATGTTTCTTCATCTTAACATAAAACCATACGTCGGTGGCCAAAATCAACACTGAAAAAGCGATGATGGCCGATAAATACACTGCCATAAAAAAATTACAAATTACGAATGACAAATCACGAATGACTAATTACAAATTACGAATGACTAATTACAAATGACAAATTACAAAAGACGAATTGACTGGAGACCGATGACCGATGACTAAACCAAGCCTAATGTTTCCTGTGCAAGGCGTATTTCCCGCTCGCTGCCGGTATGCTTGCCTTCGACATCCGATAATTTAATGCACTCTTGCCAACTCTCTTTAGCCGTCATCTTACAACGGAACAACTTCATGACAATGTTCATGCCCTTGATGTTGTTCCCGACATCGTTGGTAAGATTGGTTCCGATACCGAAAGTAACCCCTATCCGGTCGCCACAATAATTTTTGATCTCGATCGCTTTATCGACGTTGAGCCCGTCGGAAAAAACCAAATATTTAAGCTTGGGATTGACACGTAGCTCTTCATAACGGCGGACCACTTTATCGGTAAAAACAAAAGGATCGCCGCTGTCATGGCGGAGGCTGGTAAACAAAGCCGCATGCTTTTTGCTGAAGTTACGCAAAAAGATATCCGTGGTGTACGTGTCGGTGAGCACGGTGCCCAAATCACCGTCGTACGCATTTATCCAATCCTCCATAGCCATATAATTGGCCATTTTATAGCCGTAGATCGATCCGTGAAACTGTACCCATTCATGCGGATGGGTACCGGAAACATTCACTTTATGCTTATACGCCAGATAGACATTGCTCGTTCCGAAAAGACTGTCGCCGGCATGCTGTTTAAGCAATTCGGTAACGCGATCTTCAATATCGAAACTGAACCGGCGGCGCATACCGAAAAGCGAAAAAGTGATATGCTCTTCCTTCATTTTCCGGGCCTTTTCGATAGCCGACTCTTCCATATACTTCAAATCGGGCTGTTGTCCGGTTTCACGGAAATAAAGTTCCGATATGGTAGCCAGGACAGGCGTTTCCCACAAAGTCACGCGATAAAGCAATCCCGAAGCTTTGATATGCAGTTTGTGATCCTCCATCCATACCTGTACTTCAGCCGGGTCAAAACGAAAACCTTTTAAAAAGTCGATATAAATAGGCGGAAGATACGGCAGACTTTTCCGCACGAAAGCTTCTTCATCAATCGTCAGTGCGAGCGTTGACATTGTCTCCAGTTCCCTGCGCACCAACAGGTCGAAACCATCCGGATAATCGCCGTTGCTCCGGTCGACAAACTCAAACTCTCCGTAGGCGCGCGGAAAGAGTTTACTATACGCATAGCTGGTAGTGAATTTATAAAGATCCGTGTCGAGGATACTTTTAATGATACCCATTTTTTTCTCTTTGTCGTTTTAAAATGATTAATGTTTACTAAACGTTTTAAATCGAAATCGGTTCGGAAAAGAAACGGAAAAGTTACATAGATAATGGACAATGGAGAATGCAAAATGCAGGAAATATCCGGCAATGAAAAAAACAGTAAGGACGTTAGTTACTAACGCCCTTACCTCGTCGAATAATAAAAATTGAAGAAAATCACACTAAAACGCCTTTAAAGAAACCCACTTTCAACAAGCAAAAATCTCCCCGGCACTCCAATGTTTTACGAATATAGTCTGTGTCATTGCAATCACCCTTACAAAAAGATCAACACCAACATCTGAGCCGATATCACACGGAGAAACATCGTCAACGGATATACCGTAGAATAAGCTACGGCCGGGGCATCATTATCTGCCAGCGAATTAGCATACGCCAGGGCGGGAGGATCGGTCATACTTCCCGATAACAGTCCCATCAACGTAAAGTAATTCAAATTGAGCACCTTCTTGCCTATATATCCGGTGATCAACAATGGAATAATCGTGATAATAAAACCACAAGCAATCCAAAGCAATCCGTCGGCGGAAACAACCGTTTCTACGAACTGTCCTCCGGAGCCAATGCCGACACTTGCCAGAAAGAGAGCAATACCCATTTCCCTCAGCATCAGATTTGCGCTTTGGGTGGTATAGGTAACCATTTTCAGTTTATACCCAAACCGGGCCAAGAGAATCGCTACGATTAACGGACCGCCTGCAAGTCCCAATTTCACCGGCATCGGAATGCCGGGAACAAAAAAAGGAATACTGCCTGCTAAAACCCCCAGTACAATGCCCATGAAAAAGGAAAAGATATGGGGATGATCCAGCCGCTTGAGGGTGTTACCGAGTATATCTTCCACTTTTTTTATGGCATCCAGTTCGCCGACCACCGTGACTTTATCTCCTACCTGCAAGACAAGATTGGGACCGGCCAGCAGATCGATACCCGAACGATGGACACGGGTAACATTCACGCCCAGCATGGAGCGGAACTGCAAATCGCTGACCGTCTTTCCATTTATATTGTATTGAGTAATGATAATGCGACGCGAAACAAGCACTTTTTCCGACTCTTTCCAGTCGAGCTCGGTCGTCTCTCCCAGAAAAGCGACCACCGCTTCCGCAGCGGCTTTGGATGTTATCACAAAAAGGATATCTCCCTGTTGCAATACGGTATTGCCGATGGGCACCGAATAATGTCCGTCGCGCATCATTCGCGACGCAATAAAGTTCCATCCTATCAGCGCCTTTATGTCATGAAGCTTCCGTCCGTCGAAATGTTTATTCGTCAATTTGACCGTCAAAAATTCAATTTTCTCCGATTGGGAATCATTGGTATCGGATACCTCCCGGTTCTCTTTTTTCAAATCGACTTTGAACACAAACCGAATCAGCAACAACGACAAAATAATCCCTGTAACTCCCAAGGGATATGCCACTGCATACCCTAAGGCGATAGGCTCTTCCGCCCTCCCCGACGAAGCTAACTGACTCAAAGCTTCCTGAGCGGCTCCGAGTCCGGGCGTATTGGTAACCGCCCCGGATAATATCCCGACCATCATCGGCATCGATATCCGCCCGTCGAGCAGATAATATAAGGCAATCGTGACGCCTACTCCGAGAAAAACCACCGTAACGGCCAAGGCATTCAATTTCATTCCTCCTTTCTTTAAAGAAGAGAAGAAACCGGGGCCGACTTGCAAGCCGATGGAAAAAACAAACAGAATGAGTCCGAATTCCCGGACAAAATGTAGAATATCATGATGGATGGTAAATCCGAGATGCCCGATAAACAGTCCGACAAACAAGACAAAGGTCACGCCCAGGGAAATACCGAAAATTTTAATTTTCCCCAGCGCCACCCCTGCACTGATAATAAACGCATACAAAAGAATGCTATGCGCAACGCCATCCTCAAAAAGAAGCGAATAAAGCCATTCCATCCTTATCCCTTACTTTTATGACCGGTAAACAAACAGCCGGAACTTTCGTACACATTTATCCTTTCACAACGGCTATCTTTTCGCGGATAGCCCAGTATTGATGTTTGCATTACTTTTAACTTTTTAAAATAAATAGCTAAAAGCTCTTTTCGGAACTCTGTAATGCAAGCGCTGATAAAATAATGTGAGGTAATAAAAGGACATACTTTCCCTTCACACGAAGAAGAATAGTATACACCTGACAACCTGCTTTTAACGCGAAGCATTGTCCATCCGGATGAAGGCAGGTTTCCTGACTTGCACGATTTCTGCTATCCTTCCCATCCCGAACGTCGGAACAGTGGATTTTAACGGGGCAGAAATATTCGGCGTGCTTACAGTTGCGCGACAGCTCACGATTTGCACGTGATTCCCTATTATCCCTTTTCTAAAAGGGCACCTTATCGGTTGAAGAAATTATAAAAAGAACTTTTGACTCGCAAAGATAACTAAAAAACATCCATATCCTCGAAATATCTTTGCTATTTTTATGAACACCCCTCCTTCCGGTCACTCCAGACTTCCGCAGCAATATCGGAAATAAGCCGGACCTTGTCCCATTGTTGCTGTTCGGTTAGTTTGTTTCCTTCTTCGGTAGAGGCGAATCCGCATTGAGGACTCAAGTAAAGCCTATCCAACGGAACAAATTGCGACGCTTCCCTTATTCGAGCCTTAATCTGCTCTTTTGCTTCGAGTTCGGGATGCTTGCTGGTTATCAACCCGAGAACCACTTTCTTATTACCCGATACAAACCGCAAAGGTTCAAAACCGCCCGAACGTTCATCATCGAATTCGAGGAAGAACGAATCCACGTTTTCTTTTCCGAACAACACTTCCGCCACCGGTTCGTATCCGCCCGATGAAGCCCATGTGGAATGATAGTTGCCGCGGCAAACATGGGTCGATAGCTTCAGGTCGGCCGGCAGATCTTTTAAAGCATCGTTATTGAGCTTCAGATAGGTTTCCTTTAAATCTTCCACATTATAATTTGCACCCGCCATTGTCGCCCAGAAGTTTTTATCGCACAACATGCCCCACGTACAATCATCCAATTTCAAATCGCGGCATCCCAGTTCATAAAAGGCAAGAATCGCTTCGTGATACGCATGTGAAATGTCTGCAAATAATACCTTCCTGTCCGGATAAATCTCATTTACCTTCTCTTCGTTTACCCCTCGGACTAATTCGGCATACAACTGCGCGGGAGCCGGTATGCTCTGACGCGCCTCAATGCCTTCTCCTGCATTTTCTTTCAAAAAACGAAAATGCGCCAAAAAAGGATGCTCGGCCGTAAAACGAATTTTGCCGCTCAAGCGCGCCGAATCATCGCGGGTCTCTTCGCCATGAAACAGATATCCCTGCCCCATATTGACGTGCTCAACGCCTTCGAAGCCCCAGAAGAAATCCAGATGCCAATAACTTCTGCGAAACTCACCATCACTGACAACGGTGAGTCCCGCTTCCTTTTGTTTGTCAATCAGCTTCAGAATTTCCTCATCCTCCACTGCGGAAAGTTCCTGACGGCTGATTGTTCCCTGTGCAAATTGTTCCCTCGCTTCTTTTAAGCGTTCGGGACGTAAAAAACTGCCGACCGTATCGGCTCTGCTTGTTGTTTGATGATTACACATAATTGTTTAAGATGTATGATATATAATGTATGACGTCACCGGTCTTTAGTCTCCAGTCTGCGGTCATTAGACGTTAGACCTTTGATGTCCGACTTCATTTGCAAAGATAGCCATTTTCACTATTCAATCTATCAAATGCGATAAATACGGAAAATATATCTATATTTGCATCATTTCATCGATTTTCATTCTGAAAAGAGCTAATTTTACTGATTAAAACAGAATAATTATTTATATGGCAGCAATAGACGAAACAGACATTAAGTTATTAACGATCCTGCAAGAAAGCTCCAACCTGACGACAAAAGAAATCGCCTCCCAAGTCAACCTGTCGCCGACGCCCGTTTTCGAGCGGATAAAGAAACTGGAAAAGGAAGGATATATCAAAAAATACATCGCCGTGCTCGATGAAGAGAAACTAAACAACGGTTTTGCCGTTTTCTGCAATATCCGCCTTAAACAGCATAGCAAAGAATACGGAAAAGAATTTATCTCGGCCGTCATGTCCATCAAGGAAATCACCGAATGCTACAACACCTCGGGCGAATATGATTTTATGGTCAAGATTCACGTCAAAGACATGAAGCATTATCAGGATTTCGTGTTGAACACCTTAGGGGGGATAGACTGCATCGGCCACCTCAACAGCACGTTCGTATTGGGAACCATCAAACAACAGTATGCCATACCGATTTGACCGGTATCGTTTTCCGCCGTTAGACGCATAAAGGCTCCTTTTCTTTACGGAACATTCGCTCCGCTTCGTATCCTTGATCCGGAATATAAATGAAACGCAGCCGGGCATAGCTGTGCTACGCATAGCCTATGATGCGGCGAATGATGTGGGCCGGAAAATCTTCGTCATCATCGACGAGTACGACCATTTCGCCAATGACCTGATCGCAATGGGGGTGGATGCCATCTATAAGAAGCAGGTGCGTGCCAACGGTATCGTACGCGATTTTTATGAAACGTTGAAGATCGGTACTTCCGATGCGGTGGGTCGCATTTTCATCACCGGCATCTCGCCCGTAATGATCGACGACCTAACCAGCGGCTTTAACATCGCCTCGAACCTGACGGTGGAGGAGCGCTATAACGAGATGCTTGGTTTTACCCAAGCAGAAGTCGAAGGCATTATAAAAGAAACAGGCCTGAACAGAAAACTGGCAAAGGTGGATATCCAAAACTATTATGACGGATATAAGTTCCATAAGGATGCGCCCCGCAGGGTCTACAATCCGACCATGCTGCTATATTACTTCAACCAGTTACGCATGACCGGCAAAGAGCCGGAAAACATCATCGACGACAATCTGAAAACCGATTACGGGCGGCTTCAACGCCTCACAATGAACAGGGAAAACCGCGAAACGCTGCTGCAAATCATCCGCGACGACGGCATCTATTCGGAAATCAAAACCAAGTTCTCTATCGATAACCTCGCCGATACCGGACACTTTGTTTCGCTGCTGTTCTACATGGGACTGCTGACGATAGACAAGGCCGATCGCGGATTGCTATGGCTTAAAATCCCCAACTATTCCATCCGCACGATATACTGGGAATACCTTATGCAGATGATTGCGGACACGAACAGGGAGGTGCAACTGAACTTGTCGGAATGGCAGTTAGGGGTCAGGGATTTAGCGTATGACGGCAATGGGGTTCCGCTGCTCGACTATGTGAGCAAGAATATTTTCAGCAAGCTTTCCAACCGCGACCTGATGCGTTTCGACGAAAAATATATCAAGGTAATGCTGCTCTCGGTATTGTTTCAGTCGAAGATTTATCTTCCTTTCAGCGAACGGGAGGTGGAGGGCGGCTACATCGATATCTTCCTCGAACGCAGCTCACACCTGCCCGACATTCCCTACGAATGGATCATCGAGTTGAAGTATGTGAAGGAAAGCGATACGGACCGCCTGCCCGAAATAAGGAAAGCCTCGGCGGCGCAATTGGAGCGCTACGCCGCTTCGCCGCAGTTGGCCGGCAAGCCAGGTCTGCGAAAAGCCGTTTGGCTGTTCATCGGCAAGACGAAGTATGAAATCATCGAGTGAAACGGGGAGTTTCTAAATATCCAGTTGCAGCTCTTTCTCCAGATTGAAATCATCATGATGCAGATGAACGACCTCTAACGTCTTTTCATAGTTCGTCGATTTCTTCGAGAAGAAATCATGCTGCGTTGTTTCCACATTCAACCCATTTAATACGATCGGATTGACTTCCCCCACTTCATAACGGGGTTCGAAACCCAGATTCATCAACGCCTTGTTGCCATTATAACGGATATATTCCTTTACTTCAGATCCCAGTCCTATATCGCTGTAAACATGATCGGTATATTTCAATTCGTTTTCATAAAGCACATCCATCAACACATACAGACCGGTTTGGAGCGATTCTTTTTTCTTGTCGCCGAACGTATCGAATATCTCCTGCGCCAATAAGCCGACGAACACGCCGTGAATCGACTCATCGGCAATAATCTTTTTGATGATGTCGCAACTGGCAACCATCTGCCCTTGCCCCGCCAACCATAAAGGAAGGAAAAATCCGCTGTAAAACAAGAATGTTTCCAGAAAAACGGAAGCGGCCAATGCCACGTATATATCTTCTTTGGAAACGTTCTCCTTGTCGAGTTTCCGGTAACGGGCATCGATGGTTTTAGCCTTGAATTGGAGTTGCTCGTTACTCGCCGCCCACTCGAAGACCGCATCGATCTCGGCGCTCGTGGTCACCGTGGTGAAAATGGTCGAATACGATTTGGCATGAATCGCCTCCATCATACACATGTAGGAAAGCACCGACCGGTTTTGCAACCCGTCGATGTGGTCGATGAGCTTGGGCATGCCCGTATGGCTCTGCAAGGTATCGAGCAGCGTCAGTCCGCCCAATGCTTTTTTGTAGGCTTCACGCATTTCGGGCGAGAGCGACTTCCACGAATCGATATCCTTCGAGGGAATATACTCGGTATCGATCCAGAATTGCTTTAAGTTTTGTTCCCAGAACATTTCCACATAATCGTTCTCGGGAGTATTCCAGTTTACGGCTTTAAATTGTTTCATAATGCTTTATTATTGTCAACGGTCTCCGGTCACCGGTCACCGGTCTCCAGTCGCCAGTCGCCGGACGGAACTCCGTCCATTCGTCATTCGTAATTTGTAATTTGTAATTTGTAATTTGTAATTCGTCATTCGTAATTCGTAATTCGTAATTTGTAATTTGTAATTTGTAATTGATAATTAAACGGAGCAGGAAACGCAGTCTTCTACCGTCGTTTTCCTCGTGCGGGTGTAGTACAACGATTTCAGTCCGATCTTATGAGCATAAATATAATATCGAGCCAAATCGCGAGTCGTATCGCTGCTCTTCGTGTGAAGGATGGTCGATATGCCTTGGTCGACATGCCGTTGAATGACGGAGATCAACCGCATCACCTTCATCTGATCCATATCGTAAGCCGATTTGTAGAAGAAATAATTGTCGTTGGTGAGGTAAGGCATGGGGTAAAACGACGTGCTGTCGCCATATTCGCGCACCTCTATGGTATCCACCACAGGCATCACCGAAGCCGTCGAACTCATAATGTACGAGGTCGATTGATTGGGCGCTATCGCCAACCGGTAAGCGTGATACAGGCCGTGCTGCATAACCAGCTCTTTCAGGCGCGCCCAGTCGTCGACGGAAGGAACATAAATACCCTCGAAAAGCGCTTTCACCTGTTCGGTTTTCGGATGATAATTCCGTTCGAGATATTTGTCGAAGTATGTCCCTTTGGCATATTCCGACTTGTCAAAGTCCTTAAACGTCACTCCCCTATCCCGGGCTATTTCCATCGAACGCTCCAACGAATAGAAGTTCATCATCATAAAAAACACGTTGCAAAAGTCGAGCGCTTCGGTACTTTCGTACGAGATAAAGTTCTTCGCAAAAAAGCCGTGCAGGTTCATCGCCCCCAGCCCCACGCTGTGCAACTCTTCATTGGCTTTCTTGATAGACGGCACAATGTCGATATTCGAAATATCCGTCACGGTCGTCAACGAACTGACGGCTGTCTTCACCGCTTCGGCGATGCGTTTATTGTCCATGACCGTCACAATATTCAGCGACCCGAGGTTGCAGGAAATGCCGCGGCGGATGACATCCTCTTCGTAATAATCGTTAATCTCCGATACTTCCGACAACTGCATGATTTCGGTGCAAAGATTCGAGAATTTCACTTCGCCGATATCTTTCAACGCATGTTCGCGGTTGGCATTGTCCTTGAAGAAAAGATACGGATAGCCGCTTTCTTTCTGCGTCTGGGCGATTTTCACCAGCAACAGGCGGGCATTGAGCTTTTTCTTGCGCACGGCGGGATTATCGATCAATTCGGTATACATCTTATTCATATCCATATCGTCGAGATAGCGGCCGTATGCCTGATAGACGGTATGGGGATAGAAGACGTAAAACGGTTCGTCTTTTTCGGCAAGTTCCATGAACTTGTCGGGAATCACCACGCCGATCGACAACGATTTGATGCGTACTTTCTCATCCACATTGATCTTCTTGCAATCGAGAAACTCCTCGATATCGGAATGGAAGACGTTCAGATAAACCGCTCCGGCGCCGGGACGTTGCCCGAGCTGATTGGCATACGAAAACACATCTTCCAGCAACTTCATCACGGGCAAAACCCCGCTCGCACGGCCTTCGACACCCTTTATGGCTTCCGAACGGCCGCGAAGCTTGGAAATATTCAACGATACGCCCCCTCCTATCGACGATAGTTTCATCGATGAATGGATGGCATAGCCGATGCCGTTGAGGCTGTCGCCTATCTCATCTAAAAAACACGACACCAGCTCGCCGGAACGTTTCTTTCCGGCATTGAGGAAGGTCGGCGTCGCCGGCTGATATTCCTGGTTGATAAACAATTCGGCATACTCCAATGCCCGGTCGATATCACCGTGCCCCAGGTAGAGTGCGGTACACGCCAGCCGGTCTTCATAGCGCTCGAGGAACTTCTCGCCGCTGTCGTCGCGCAAGGCGTAATTCTGGAAGAACTTAAACGCGCTGATATACGACGGGAAGCGGAACTTCTTGGCGTACATCAAATCATACACCCGCTTGATATCTTCGAAAGAATACACTTCGAGCAGGTTTTCATAATACCTGTTTTCGATGAGGTAATCGATTTTTTCCTTCAATGTATAGAAAAACACCGTGTTCTTGTTGACATATTCCAGAAAATACGAACGGACGGCTTCTTTATCTTTTTCAAATTGAAACTCGTCATCCTTCTTAACCATTACCTGGTTGTTGAGCAATATCCAGTTTTTGACTTTCATAATCTAATTCCCTAATCTGCTAATCCGCTAATCTGCTAATTTGCTAATTTACTAATCTGCTAATTTACTAATTTGCTAATTTGCTAATCTGCTAATCTGCTAATTTACTAATCTGCCCCTGTTCCGATAGCTGACCGCTTTCTCGATAAATATCTGTAAATCCTGCTCCAATCCGGACAGTTCGAACTTAAAGAGCAGGGGAATACCGTATTGCCGGGCAATTTTATCGGCGGCAAGGGCGAAATTCGGGCCCCAGTTCCTGTTTCCGCTCGACGAGACGGAAAGAACATACGGATGATTCTCTTGCAAAAAGCGTTCGGTCGATGCAGGGACACACCCTATTTTAGTAGTATAGGTAATTAAATGCCCTTTCTCCGAAACAACCGGTGCATCCGCCACTTTCACGCAATCCCATCCGGTCGAAGCCGATAATTTACGCACGAACCGCTCCACATTACCCGTTTTACTGTCGTAGTAAATAATCATAATTGGGCAACTAACGTATTCAATTTATCCGGATCGTATCCCACCACGCGTTCCAATTCAACATCTTCTTCCACCAACAACGTCGTAGGCACGGCGCGTATCTTATACTTCATCGCCAATTCGGGGCGGTTGAAAGGATTGACGGCTTCGAAGGCCACGTGCTTCTTTTCCAGAAATTGCGAAACCATTACGCAGGGATTGCAATCGTCTTTTTCAAACTTCACTACTTTTTTCATTTGTATACTATTTTATTTTGTCGTCCTGTCGGTACGGAATATCTTTTCAAATCTTGCGAGATATTACAACGACAAACATAGTAAAATGTTTTCAATAAAAATCAACTTTATAACATGCAAAAATAAAAAAGTTTTCCACTATTTTTCATATATATTTATATATCAGTTAATTATTTTCCATGATAGATAAAAAAATTATCTATTGAATTTATTTATCAAACCGTATAATATAAAAAATTGTCCGACATCCGACTTCTTCCGTCATCTTGAAGATCGCATTTGCCGCCCGTTCCTCGCCTCAGCCTCTATCTAAATTTCCAAAAAAAAGAAAGAACGGCGGGCTATGTATTATCCGCGGCCGTCCATCCTTCCCTTCCTGTCGGGGAAAGATTCGGGGATGGAACCGGGGGAGTATCGGAAGGACGAGGGGGTAGCCGGGGAAAGATAAAAAAGGCCTCTGACACATTACGGATAATCCTATAAAAAAATTAACACGAATTTGTTTTTTATATAATCTAAAACAGCTATATTTGCCCCGTTAAACATCGATGCCTGCCGTTTCATATACGACACACCGTAAATCAATAAACTTAATTATTGTAGGATATGAAACTATTCTTTACACCTATTAAATGGCCCATACATCGCCGCCGGTTTTAACCGATGCTGGCGTCGCAGCCCATCATACGGCGGCAAATCTCCATCATCACAGACCATCTCCGAGCGTTCCGACATGATCTCCGACTGCCATAATGGCATCTCGGAGTCGTCAAACGGTATCTCCGAGTCACCGGATGACATCTCGGGGTCATTGGACGGTATCTCGGAGTCATCAAATGGTATCTCCGACTGCCACAATGGCATCTCCGGGTCGTCAAATGACATCTCTGAGTCACCGGATGACATCTCTGAGTCACCGGATGACATCTCTGGGTCACCGGACGGCATCTCGGGATCATCAAATGGTATCTCTGAGTGCCACAACGGCATCTCCGGACCGACAAATAATCGTTATCCGGATTCATAACAGAATTATAATTCATCCTAAAACGTTTTTAAATAAAAAACAGACAACTATGACACGTGATCAAATAAATCATTCCAATACCTTGCATACTGTTGAAAACCTGCTGACAGTCAATGTAACAAAAATTGCCGACATGCCGGCATTGCAGCAGGCGCATGTAAAATTGACAGGTATCAACACCAATATCGGTCAATACCAGCAGGAGCAAGCAGTCGATATAAAAGGATTAACCAAGTTGAAACAACTAAAAAAAGCAGACTTGGAAAATCGCACCATCAAGGTTAGTGATGCTTTGCATGCCTATGCCGTCGCCCAAAAGGACGTCAAGTTGGCATCGTTATCCGACCGGACATTATCGGAAGTGAAGTCTATTCGCGAAAGCGACTTGCCGGTAACGGCCAAAGCGATTTACACTGCGGCGAATCCCTTGGCCGAAGCTTTAGGGCCTTTCAAGACGACCGCCGACGAGATCACCGCATTGGGAGAAGCTGCCGAATCGTTTCCAAAGCATTATCCCGACAGGGAAACACTCATCGCTCAGCGAAAACAAGCCACATCCAACTTGAAAGCAAAAATAAAAGAAGGAATGGAATTGCTTCATAACGAAATCGATATACTGATGCTCCCGTTCCGCGCATCCGACCCGACGTTCTACGGCGAATACCGGAATGCACGCAGCATCATCAACATCCGGGGCGGAAAACCGGACAACAAAGATGAGCAGGATAAGAAATAAGGGACTGGGAGATAGAGAGACTAAGGGACGGAGGGACGGAGGGACGGAGGGACTAAGGGACTAAGGGACTAAGAGAGAGACTGAGGGACTAAGGGACTAAGAGACTAAGAGACTAAGAGACTGAGAGACTGAGAGACTGAGGGACAAGGGGCAGGACAAAAACTTTCCGGGAAAGCATCCTCCCCTTTGACCTTCTCCCAAATAATACCGGTAGAGGTTGGTTTCACGCTGTCCGAAACCGATTTTACGGTTATTCCTTTTCATCTATTACGTTCACTCGTTCTATTTGCATATACTTTCAATTTAGGTGATATCCCTGCGCGTTCATTTCGGAAGCTCGGAACAGAGCATATTGTTTTTCATCGAGGGGGTAGTCCCAACATCCGAGGCTGTGATAAATGTCTCCGCCGAAACCCGATTTGAACTTATACAATCCGAACAAGGGGTGCGACGGATCGGGTACGGGAGAGATTCCGAACAGGTCGTATTGCGTACATCCGGCGGCTTTCGAGGCTTTGAGGACTTCCCATTGCAACGCACACGCCGGCATCAGGTTACGATGCGACGAAGACGAAGCGCGCCATACAAGGAAGACCCGCGCGACCCGGTAATGGCCAGAAACATGGCTGCCAGGGGCATATCGCCGTAAGAAACGATGAGCAAACGCACATCGGCCGGCGAACGCCTATCTTGTGCCTTGGCCGCAAGTACCGCTTCGGAATACTTCATCTCGTTAAGGATACGGTTCCGGAGGGCCGTTTCCGTATATAATTCATACCGTGTGTCCATTCCCTCCATGCCCTTCGAGGTTACGGAAACGCCCTTACAGGCAGCCAACTTGATATTATAGGGCGTTTTAGGCTTCATGCGCTGAAGCAATATATCGGCGTCGGGGCTGAGATCGAGATCGATCGTATGCGCCGGAAGGATGTTCGAGCCCGCCTTCTTGAATTTCCAGTTCTCCGTGTTAAAATTAAAACGCAATTCCTGAGCCGATATATCGGGATGTCCTTTCCAGATGCCGTTTTCGTCGAAATGTTCCGTTTCTTTCGCCCAATACGATTGCCAACACAAATCGTACCGGATAAGGAGGCAATTTTTCGGTAAAAACGAACGGAGCGATTCGGACAGTTCCTCCAAGAACATCCCCTGAAACTCTTCATCGGGTTCTCCATCTCCGGCCCGTAAGGGACATACGCCACGCAGTGATCGCGCCCTATCGGTTGTATAACTACCAACACATACGCCACAACGACTTCGCGGTTTGGGGGCTGATGAAACAAATTTTCTTTGCGTGATTTGAAATTAATGGCGATCGTATCGGCTCCCAGGCGGGTTTTCACATCCGACCAAAAAGCCGTTTATTGTACGATAGGGGTAGCAAAAAGTCCTTCGGGCTCTTTATTGCAGATATTTGTCAGCATGTTCTTCCTTTTTTTTCGGAAACGCAAAGATAAGGCAAATCACTTTTTTGCTGTCAGCATATAGCCTTTTGCAACGTCTCTTTTATGAAACTATTCAATGTTTCCCCCTTTTTTCTTGCCTGTATGACAATGTTTTTATGTAATTCCGCACCGATGCGGATATTGAGTGTACCGCTGAACGGTTCTTGAGGTTTACTGTTTTCTTGTTCGCAATCATATAGATAATCATCTATACATCTTCTAAAATCTTCCTCTAATTCTTCAATAGTATTCCCCTCAAAGGTAAATAAATGACTGATACCCAATACGCGTCCATGGAAACATCTGTCGGGAACGCTAAACTCAACCGTCCCTGTGTATCCTTTATATTCTAATGTATCGATATTTATTGCTTTCATACGATTATTTTATTTTCGATTTCACATTTCATCATCCATTAAATGACACTCCTGCAAAAGTGTTTTGATATCATGTAACTGATATCGCTTTAATATCTTTTCAGGATGAGGCTTATGCATTCTAAATTCTTTACCCAAAGAATCATTGCGGAACCTTACCCGCGAACCGCTTGTCTTTCCCGTTTTCACTTCATTAAAACCCATTAGTTTCAATAATGCAACCGCTTCATCGAAAGAGAAATCTGTCGGATAGCTGAAAAATCTGTTTAATATTTTCTCTTTTCCGCTCATGCCGCAAATGTATTCAAAAAAAATGAGATGTTCAAACAATCTAAATCTTTATTTAGCAAAGAAGCTAAAGGCTCTGATCGCCAGCAAAGCAGGTATTATCTGTAAAATATAGACTATCGTTATGGAGCAACATTATCGGGAAAGATCACTTCTTAAAAATAAAATACACCGCAAGGATCAAAAACACAAATCCGATTAAATGATTTATCCGCAGCGCCTCGTTTTTGAAAAAGAAGACGGAGAAGAATGTAAATACCGTCAGCGTAATGACCTCCTGAATCACCTTCAGTTGCCATAAGTTAAACGGTCCGCCGTTACCGTTGAAGCCGATACGGTTTGCCGGCACCTGAAAGATATACTCGAAAAAAGCGATTCCCCAACTGATGAAAATGATACCCAATAAACCGATATTTTTGAATCCATCCATTTGTTGAAATTTCAGATGCCCGTACCAGGCAAACGTCATAAACGTATTGGAAACGACTAAAAATACGATCGTTACGATAGCTTTCTGAATCATATAAAATTATTTGATAATTGCGTGCAAAGATAGTGCAAACGGATGAGTACGGCAAAAAAAAACCGTCTAAACGCCCCTCGCATACAAGTCTCTTTACCGGTGCCCGTCATGTATAACACCAATCCGGAAATTCACTCTAACAGGAAATATTCTACATAGATGTACTTTTGCTCCTGAATAAAAATTCGCCGTCCTCCGTCTTATGAATAACCTTGTCTCCGTCTTGAATATCCATGGAGAAAGTCCCTTTTATCCTATCCTCTGTGATCTCTTCTATCGTAAACGATCCGCTGCACGGATACTCTTTCCAGTCTTCCGGTTTAATAACAATCTTCACATCCGACGAATAGGGTGTTCCTGTAAACTGAAAAAACGAAATCCTGTTACCTGTCGATTGTGCATCGAATTCATACGTTAGAGGCAAAGTCGCCCCGTATTGAGGAAACGGGCGATCGAAGATAAACATCAAGCGATATCCATCATTTGAGAAAAGATGATGTGAAGTAGCTTCAGAAGTTGACTCCATAATCCTTTTACAACCGTAAAAACTGAAATTTCCGGCATGAAACGTCGCGTACGATTTATCCGATTGCAACGACTTCTGAGGAATATTGTCCAGATCAATACTTCCCTTAATTGTTATACTTCCCAAGTTTGTTTTTAATTCATGGGATTTTCCATGCAGTTTACCTTCATAATCGAACGAAAGTTTTCGCGTATCGGGATCAAACCGGTAATTTTTGATAGAAAACGTTTCGGCCGGATTAAAATCATAGGTGCCATAATTTTCCCCATCCTCAATATAGCTCATTACGGCTTCGGTAAAATGGCCATTGCTGAATGACCACCCAACACCATACCCCACTGGAAAAGCAGGATCTGTTTTTTTTGTAGCATAATGAACAAAAACGGAAATATTATTCTCGTCTACTCCGGCTTCGACAGCCTCAGGGAAAAAGTGATAGGCTTTTCCTTCGATTTCTATTTTCAACGGACCTACTTCATCCGGTTCAACTTCCGGGTCATTACCACATCCCAACAACAAAAGGGCAGGTATCAGAAAGAGTAATTTTTTCATTTGATTTTTTTTGATTACAACAATCTGCAAATTTAAACAAATAGTTTTAGAAGAATATATATCTTAAAACTTTTTTTCTTTCATCGGACAAAATGATCCAAGCGGATATTTTACCGCCGCCGGTATTTTCGGGCGAAGATTCTATCGCCGCAGGCATTATCTAATAAAGCGTTTCAGGAATGATATCGCTCTCTTTAGAGTTGGTAAAGAGAGCGCTTACGAGGGTGAAATATTCAGGTAAACTCCCCTTGCGCCCCCATTGCAGTTCGATGCCCAGCAACTGCGATGTTGTTTTTCCGATATCGAACCCGAAAGCTTCCAATGGAGGCCGCACCTTATCGGGATGCCGGCAAGGCAATCCCTTTGCCCGCGCACAGCCTTCCATAGGGCACAGGTAACACATTCCCCCGGCGAAGAACGCCCGGGCCGGCGCATATTTCGACTCCCATTCCAGCAAACCCTTGTCGAGCGTGCGCCGCACTTCCCCGATGAGCCGGTACGTAATCCGTGTCGACTGTTTCGCATCGGTACATTCGCTACGCAAGGCAGCATCGGGAAAGAGTTGTGTACCCACAAGAATAACATCCGTATACCGGGTAAGGTATTCTTCCACATCGAACCCGTACGGCGGGCATGACCAATACGTATTGTAACGCGGGCATTGCCTGCAATATCCGATAAAACGCTCCGCATCGCTATAATTCCGGATGTAATCCTTCGCTTCCGTTTTTGCGACCCTATAAAGCAATTGATATCCTCTATTACCCTTATCTTCTCCCGGCATACTTTTGAAATCATGAAATTCCGGAATCCTGGCTCCGCAACTGCGGAAAGCGCCAAGCGCTCACTTCAAACGCCCCGAATAGCACCGCCGTGTAGAACAAGTCGCCGAGTACCGTATTCTTAAAGAACGGTACTCCGGCGGTGTAACAAGCCATTAGCCCGCCGAAATCCTTCGGGTACATCGTACCCGAAAACCATACGCCGAAATTCGAAACCACGAAGAAAATCACCGACGCCCCCAATGCCGAGAATAGCAAATTGGGAATCCGCACCTTCTTCAACGTAAACGTTCCCATCAGTACAATAAGAGCAAAGGCCCCATACGTAAACCATGCCCCATCATAAAACCATACGAAGCCGTCGAAGAATTCGCCATATACCACATTATTCAAGATCAAGTCGCTGATCCACATGGTTACAATCGGAATGATAAACGCCCAGTAGCGCTTGCTGTAATAGGCCGCTCCGAAGAGCGCCATACCGCCGATCGGCGCGAAGTTCGCCGGATGCGGTATCAACCGGCTCAACGCCGCCAAAAGGATCAACACCGTGATTACGCTGAAACGAAGGATAATTTTATTTTTTGCCATAGGATTCTAATTTAAAATTGCAAGGATGCACATAGAAAAAATCTAATCATCCTCACAATTTTATTATACATACTATTTAAAATCGGCCGTAAAGAAAATACCCGCAGGAAAATGCGTGTAATCTTTATAATTAGCCTTCAAGTCAGGTGTCCCGGTATCAAAATTAAACACGCTGATATTGTTTATGAGGAAATCCCATCCATAAGCTTTAATCGTATTAAGATATACATCGCCAGTCACAGGATGGACGGCAATATTGTTATAAACAATATTCGCATTATCAACCATCGTTTTGGCATCTACCATAAATTTCGATTCTCCTGTGCTAAAAATATGGCGATATATTTTGGTCGAAGCGTTACTATAATAAAGCGTATCTCCTTTAGCCGTGATACCCGGAGTAGCTCCCCATCCTGCACCAACTTTTCCTTCTGTAATTTCATTCGAGCGAATAATAGAATAATCTTTACTATTTATTTTTACGATTTTATTAGGACTTCCAGTAGTCGACACCCATAAATTTCCATCTTTAGCCGCTAATAAACCACTTACGGTTGCACCTAAATCAATAGTTTTCGCAACTCCTGTGCCATTAGCTTCCAGTACAATAAGGCTCTTTTTAACGATAGCGAACACTTTATTATTTGCGACAGCCATCCTGTTTTTCGCAGCACCTTTCGTACCATCTATAAGCTTCAAGTCTTTATTTGTACTATTAAATAAATGAATGCCATGATTATCACGGATAAAAATATTTTGGTCATTCAATACTGCAATATGAGTTGGCCAATCTAATTTATATTTTCCTTTTTCATCCAGAAAAACATCATCATACACATTCTCACGTTTCAACGTTTCAGCATTTACCACGACCAACATGCCATCATTATTAAAGGCTGTTCCTGTCGCTGCAATTTTCCCATTTTGGGAAATAATATACATTTTGCCGTCTTTGATAAACAAATCTTGTGTAACATTACCCAATTCCGTTCCATTTACATTGAGATAAGCATCGTCAAAAACTTCACCTGTAGGAGATATATAAATAAGCGATCCATTCTCCGTTGTCATATTTCCCTCATTTAAGATGAAAACGCCGAGGGGGTCGGAAAATCCTTTTCCGGCAATGCTTACTTTAGCGATTGCCATAAACACCATACCGTTTTTGTCAAGTCCCCTCAAAATAATTTCTTGAATACCATAACCGGCATCTTTTGGTGCAATAACCTCTACATATTTGTCAGGACGATGAAGATTTGCGGTCCACCCGTTGGGTTTGGCTACAATCTCGATGGATTGAATATTTGAAAATTCTATACTCAACTTCTTTCTATCTCCGGGATTAAAAACGAAGAAAGATTCATTATTGTCACTTTTAAATTGTAAATAAGTACCATCGGATTTAGGTAATATAATTGTGTTACCATCAGGTAAAATAAATGTAACGGATACTTTATCTTCTTTTATTCCTTTAAAGAAAGAATATCCCTGTGCTTTAATATCATTATCTTCGGCATCTTTTATTCGGATGTTATTTGCTGTCCAATATCCTTCTTCATCAATCTTCACATCCGGACTGTTCCCGTTTTCTCCGGTTAAAGGGATTTTTTTATTTTCTCCATCAAGCAAAAACTCACTATTCCCATTTGTTATTATAGCCCAATAATAAGCGCCCTCAAACTCTTTAATTCCAACTCCAATAACGGGAGTAATTTCACCTTTTAGAACATCGAAAGATGTGCCGTCATTTAGCGTGATTTTATATTCCTTGTCGTCTTCGATTGCTTCAACTTTCATAATTACCTTACCCTCATTTAAAGCATCCACAATCGTCTTTAATGACGATAGTTGCGTATTTAAAGCTGTGACATCGGTCTTAATCTTGTTAATTTCAGACCAAATCTCGGTATCATCATACGAACAATTGTAGAGAATAATACCACTCAACAAAACCAAAATAAAATGAACTGTTCTTTTCATACTACTCTTTTAATTATTTAAATTAATTACTCCTGTTTTTAGGAGCTAATGATTATTCCTCTTTTTATAAATTCTTTCATTTGTGTTATCGGCACCATCAAGGTTATTCGGGTAAAGCGGGCGTAAACTTATTTCCCAAAGGCTTTCCTTCCCATTGGCTCATATCATCAAGAAAAGACCAACCGTCCCAACTGCCGTCAATAAGTTCCCTACTTGAAGCTCCCCATTGAGAATACTCCTAGGTATCTTCCGTTGCATCTTTTACCCAATAACTCCAATAATCATAATTATATGCATTTGTCGTCACTATCCCATCCTGCGGATATATCGGGTTATCCGCCTCATTACTATAAATCAGATAATGATTTTCTGTCTTATTAATATTATAACCTAACCCACCGATAGTATATCCCAAGGGTTTTTCCCATCATGCCATTCTATTACCAATGCGGCCTTATTGATCCCCGAACCAACCCAGAACTGAATATCCTCCATTGTAAAATCAGAATCGCCTCCGGCCATAAGATTGGTTGTGGAACGGAATTTTGTTTGAGCTCCTTTTATAGAAGATTTTGATAAATCATAAGGTTGCCTTGAACTTTAAAAGTTATTTCATCAGCCTGCCTTACAGATACATTTTCTGTAAAAACAGTATCTTTCATACAAGAAGTAAATATTACCAAAACAACTACCAGTAAATAAGAAAAATATTTTCTCATATCTATAACTATTTAAATATTAATTAATTCATCACTCATCAATAGTACTAATACTTTTACCTAACACATGTAAATCTTCCCCACGTTCCACTTCGGTTGAGCATTCACCCAACCAACCGTTTTCCTGATTCACACCGTTATATACTTTTACAAAATCGATTCCCGGTAAACCCGCCTTGTTACCGGCCTTATCAATTGCCCAATCAATATCAATGCCGGACTCAGGGCTTACATTGGTTTGGTTATCTACATATCCATATCGGAAGCCATAGAGCACAAAATAAATATTACCTTCATTTATTCCGGGGACATATTCCCCCTCGTTAATTCCATTTTCAGGAAGGCGTATTCCTTTAAAAGTTATATTATCTTTCTTTATCCAACCCGGATAATAAGATTGCGAATGATAAACGTTTTTTATTTTATATCCACTGTTCTTTTTATTGTCTTCCCATCGGATATAGTTTTTAATTGTCGTAAAAGCCAAAGGATTATCGGGCTCTCCGGAAATCTCCGGATCTTCTTTTGTCGGCTTGTAATAGGTCACTTCATAATCACGGTAAACATTTACATCGTTGTGATTTTCCTTTGCCATCGTATACCAGGGTTCTTTTTCCGCCGAAAAATTACTACTGCCTTTAATTTCATACCATTCCTCATCATCCGGTTTTCCATTTTTATTTTTATCATAAGCTACCATAATAATTCCCGGTTCGCAGCTTCCGCCGAAAGGAGCGCCCGGACGGCCCAAGGCTGCTCCGAAAGCATTCCCATTCACACGAAAATCACGCTTTTCGGGAACATTTATAATCGTGTGGTCGAAACCAAAAGTAACATATCCTCCCCAACCTCCCAGGGTGATCATGTATGCATCTTCACCAATCAGCCATTCCCCTACTTTATTGACCATATCTTCATGGGAATCCCCTTCATTGTATTCGGGTAATTTATTAACAAACTGTCCGGGAGCAGGCATATAATCGAACACTTTCGATATATATGCCGAAGGTTGTGTCTTACGCTTGTTTACCGTAATAATTATCTTTCCTTTTATCTCTCCTTCCGATTTATATAAAATATATTGGCCTTCCTTTCCAGCCACAAACATAGGATTTGGAGTATCGGTAAAGGATAACCTATATAATTCGGATGACGCTTCTATAACTTCCCATTGGGTTGTTTTTTCAGTCGCCGAATAAGAAGGGACATCCAATGAAAGAAGAGAATACGTTGTTGTCTCTAACCGAATTGTTTCAGCCAAAACCACAACAGATATCTTTTTTTCTACCGATCCTTTTGGATTTGTAACTTTTAAAATAATCTCCCGATTACCGGTTTCGGATGAATTGAATGTATAAGCCGGAGTATTTGCGACATTCTTTCCGTCAAGTATCCATTGGTAAATTAATTCGCCACCGCCTGTAACGTCAGGAGTTAATTCTAACTTGTCCCCTTTTTCAATCAGATATTCTTCCTGAATACCTGAAACGACAGGAGCCCCATTCGTAACCGTTACGGATATGTTTTTCTGTGTCGTTCCCCCTTTATTGGAAACCTTAAAGACAAGAGTATATACGCCGATTTTAGCCGAATTAAATGTGTATATAGGCGTATTTGCTACTTCTTTGCCATCCAACAACCATACATAAGCAGATTGATTATCGTTTGTGATAATAGGAGACAAATTCAAAGCAACTCCTTCTTCAATGGTATATTCCGCTTCTATTCCGGAAATAAGAGGTGCGGAAACCTCCTGATCATCCTTACATGATGTAGCAAATATAATCGTCAACAATACGATCATTTGGAAGATTGCTCTTTTCATTTTATAATTCAGTTTTCATAAATCAATATATAAGTATCTATAAACGAAAGAAACACATTATAAATTTTCATAAAGTTGATTTTAGTTAAACGATATATTCTTCTCAATAAAAGGACTTATTCCTTAATCGTGTCAATGCTTATTCCCAGTAAATGTAGATCTTCACCGCGTCCCACTTCTGTCGAAGCTTCACCGAGCCAACCGTTTTCCTGATCGATGCCGTTATACACTTTTACAAAGTCGATACCGGGAAGATCCACTTTGTTGCCATCCTTGTCGATCGCCCAATCGATATCAATTCCTGAGTTATCGTGGGAATTCGGATAATTATCTACATATCCATACTGAAATGCGTATAGTACATAATAGCTTCCTTGCTTACTTTCATCGATGGAATTATTTGACAAACGCACACCCTTGTAAGTAACTTTATTTTCTTTTATCCATGCCGGATAGTATGTTTGCGTGTGATAAATATTTTTTATTTTATATCCTTCCTGTCCTTGATTATCTGTCCATCGGATATATTTATTGATAGTAGCATATAATTTAGGATCATCTACGACCCCCGATTGGTCAGGCTCTTCTGTTTCCGGCTTATAATAGGTCATTTCATAATCCCTGAAAGTCCGCACATCATTTCCGTTTTCAACAGCGGCCTGATACCAAGGTTCGCTTTCAGCCGTAAAATTTCCGCTTCCTTTGATTTCGTACCATTCATCATCATCAGGCTTCCCATTTTTATTCTTGTCGTAAGCTACCATCACGAGAGCTGGCTCACAACTACCTCCGAAAGGAGCATTCGGGCGTGGATTGGCACTAGCCCCGAAAGCGTTTCCATAAATGCGGAAATCACGTTTATCCGGCAAATTGATAACCGTATGATCGAATCCGAGCACAACATAACTACCCCATCCGCCGAGAGTGATCATATTGGCGTCTTCTCCGACCAGTTGTCTCGCTACCTTTTCGTTCATCTCTTCCTGCGTATCGCCTTCGGTATATTTAGGAAGTTCATTGACAAATTGTCCCGGAGCGGGAAGATAATCGAATACTTGGGCGATATAAGGCGATTGGCTTTTCAAATCCCGCTGCACCGTTACAATAACGGTGTCGGCCAATTCTCCCGACGAAGCCCGCAACTGATAAACGCCTTTTTCAAAAGATAGAAACAAACCCGTGCGGGTATCGGACGGCACTAACCGGAATAAAGAGGACGGGGCTGTCAGAACATCCCAATTCACCCGTTCTTTTCCGGTAAAAACATCGGACGCCTCGAGCCATACCAACTTGTTGGGTGCCGTGCGTATATTGGCAAAACGTCCTGTCGTAATCGTCACATTTTTCTGAACGATATTGCCGGTATTGTAAGCGCGTAAAATCAAGCGGGAGACGCCCGGAACATTCAATGCTTCAAACGTATAGTTCACCGTATTGGCTATTTTCTTATTGTCGAGCAACCATTCGACGGAATCCACCTCATTTTCTATTTGGGGAGAAAGTTCGAGTTTTTCTCTTACCAATACATAATACTCCGGTTCCAATCCGGAAATTACCGGAGCGGTATCCGCATATTCTATATCTTCTTTGGTGCAGCCTGCCAGAAAAAGTAAAAAGCAGGCAACGTATAATAAAGAAATAAGTTTATTTATTCTTTTCATTTTCATTTGTTTATTTTGATGTATTCATTCAATTAAATAGGTATTCGCCTGCCGCTGTTATATATCGATAATAAATAAAGCCGGGCAGCTTTACATAATGCTATTTCGTTACCGAAATATTATCCATACATACATACGCAGGCGTATTCAAGCCATAATCCCCGGAATCGTTTCCTACCAGATTAAACTCAATCCGAGTAACAGTACCCAGATCTGATAAATCGAAATAAGTCCATGAAGTCACTGGCGCTACAACCGGCAAGTGATTAATATACCTTGCCAAATCTATTTCAACAGGCTCACCATCATTAGTCGGCGCATCGCCATTGAAACCATAAGCCAGCAACGTAAAATAACCGTTTCCATTAGCCACATCCTTAAGTGGAGTAGCCACTCCGATTGAACCGAATGTATTCCCGTATTCAATTACACCATAAGCATAGGAAGAAAGACATATATACGTCCCGTTGATCACCCCGCTGCCGGAAGTGAAGTTGAGGGTCGGCCGTGTTGCATACGAACTATTATAGGAATCTACATATCCGAACATTACGGAGAAATTACGGCTTCCCCCGTAACCGCCGTTTTTGGCTCCGTCTGTACCCGAATACACACTGCACTGGTTGAGGTACGAGTACCACCAGTCACCGGTTTGCCCCGAAATATTGGATTTGTAGTTCCAGTCGGATATTACAAATCCCCCATCCCAGAAATTGACAGGTGCGGATCCTCCCGCCCCCGTAATGGCAAATCGCAGGTTTGTTTGAGGATCGACATACGGTTCTATTTGCGTACCGCTATAAGATGCATACGTATTGTCGCCGTAAGAAGTAGGTCCTGCCAGGTATTGCGAACCTAGACCTTCAAAAGTGACGGTATAGGTCGTGCTGCGTGTTTCCACGCCATTCAGGGTTTCCTGGTCGTAATTCAGGAAACTGTCACCTTCGTTCGAACAAGAAGTTACGAACGCTAAAGATACGATTGCTATCGCAACCAACACCTTATTAAAAATTGTTTTATTCATATTACAAATTATTTTATGTGTAATTAATAGAATAAGTATATCAGCCACCCGGCTTATTTTTTAAGTATCAAATGTTTGTCGATGATACTGTTTACTTCTATCATTCGTTTTTCATCCATATTAAAATCTTTCTTCACTCCCTTTTCCTCTACAAACGGATAAACGGATTTACGAACCTTTACAAAATCGATTCCCGGAAGATCTACCGGTTCACCTTTGGTATTTACAGCCATGGCAATATCTACATTCAGTTTTTGATAACGATATACGCTTCCTGTTACATCTTTCGTAATTCGTTTTCCCTTACGGGAGAAAGAGCTTTTCCAACCGTCCAACAATACTACTTCCTTAGATTCTTTATCTTTCATATAATAGCCCGGAAAAAAGCCTTTAGTAGATAGTGTACCTTCTATTGTCAAAGCTTTTTTATATGTCATATTGTAAGCAACTTCTCCCTCTTGTGGTGTTTCCTGATTATCTTTCCATCCGAAATAGATATTGGCTTTTTTTTCATTAGTTACGATATCAATTTTGAGGTAGGTAAAAGTAATCTCATACTCAGGTATATCCTCCATTCCGTAATCGTTGTTCTTGATTTCATACCATTCATCTTCATCCGGCTTGCCGTTTTGATTTCTATCATATCCTACATATACCGTCGGTACATCTGCGTTGGCATACGTAGCATTAATTTCCAGATCGGTTTTACCGGGTACATCTGCTATCGTATGGTCGAACTGAAACGTGGCATAACCGCCCCATGAACCGATGATTAATCCTTGATATCCATTTTCCTTTTTAAGCTCTGTGGCTTTTGCCAAAAACTCAGTATACGAAAGAGGATGTTCATATCCGTATTTCCAATTCGAAGAAGTTCCGATTATCGACCAATTATGTCCTTGAGCCGGCGATGGATAGTATTCCAAAACGTTATAGGCATTATCGATATATTCCGCCTCTTCCACCTTGACCTGACAATTGGCAGATGAGCTTTGTTTACCGGCTTTCGCAGTAAGCGTTAGGGTGTAGTCTCCTGCATTCACGGCGATAAATTCGAGGGTTTCCGTTTGGCCGATAATAGAATCCCCTATAGCCCATTCATATTCATAATCATCCCTTTCTGGGCCGGTGATAGCGGGTTTTATCGAAAGTACCTTACACATCGGGGTGCTTAATCCGTTTTCCAATGTAACGGCTATAGGTTCCTCTACCAGTATTTTGAAAAGTTGCTCATTCGTGCCGCCTTTGTTTGTCGCCCGAAGGGTAACGATAAAATTGCCCGGTTCGGTAGCCGTAAACATGTAATATGTTTCGCCCGACGAAACCTCTTTCCCGTTCACGAGCCACGTATAAGAGATATCTTTCAAATTGGTAATGTCGGGAGCCAATACCAGTTTATCGCCTATATTCAGTGTGGTATCTGTTGCTGCCCCACCCGAAATAATGGGCGAAGGCCAATCTTCATTATTGCAGGATACCGTAAGTACCGCTGCAAACACTAATAGAATGTAAATAATTGCATATTTCATAATTCTCCGGTTTTATAAATTGTTATTTATTGTCTTATCTCATTCATATATCGGTACGAGCACAAAGTGACCGGGAATATTTCCCGACTCTACGCCCCATTTCTTTTTTCCATTCTTATCAAAGCAATATAGCACGCCGGGGGTCACATAATTACCTGCATCGGTAATGTATATATCTTTGGTTTCGGGGTGCACCATGATACCGTAAGGCTTTTCGATTTTCTTGTCGGTTCCGTCGGTAATGATCTTTTTGGGAACCCGTCGTATCTCTTGAATCGTATCTCCGGCGAAGAGGGTATCCGGCACCGTTACAATCTCGTGGGTGCGGGTATCCACAATACTATAGGAAATATCCCAGTCATTGGTAATATAACTCCATTCGGTACCGTACACGTATAGCAAATCATCGTCGATCCAGTAATTGGTGGCGGCAATGGGAATGGTATCGGTTACCTTTTGTTGCTCTTTATCTATAAAGAACAGCCGCGCGGGCAATCCCTTGTAATCGCCGCGGGAACTTACCCACAAATCCCCTCGGCTGTCGGCCTTGATCCGTTCCAGATTATAAGCCACATCAATGCGTTTTTCCTCCTGAAAGGTAGCGATATCGATGACCGAAACCGTACGCTCATACCCTTTGGTATTCCCCGCCCCCATATATCCGCCGGAATTAGCCACATAGATTTTCCCGTTCACAATCTCCAACTCATCGGGTTGAAACCCGACCAAACATTCATCTACGATTTGCAAGGTGGCTGTATTGATTTTAGCCACATAGCCTAATTGTTCATAGTCAGGATCTATCACCACCGGCCCGGCATAAGAAGTAACATACGCATATCCCAGATAAAATTTAATGAACCGGCAGTTAGGTATTCCTATCTGTCCGATACGTTTGGTCGTTTCCACATCCATCACCTCAATCTTATTCGAACAGTTGATTACCGCCCAAAGCTTGCCGCCGTAAATACCGATGTCGTTCCCCACATCTCCCATTTCTTTGGGAACATGCGGATTGCGTTCGGCATAAATATTACGCGTATAAATGCCTGTGGAAAAATTATAATAATCCAACGTAGCTTTATTGCTTCCCATATTGCCTTCGTTGAGCAAATAGAATCCCTTATAGCCTTTAATGAATTCGGGACTCCCCACGGCAATGTCTTCCGAGAGGATCAACTCCACATCCCCCCGGCAGGAAGCTATGGTTACCAACAGGGCAATCAACCAAAGAAAAGAAAATAGTATCTTTCTCATAATTCGACCGTTAATGAAAGTTTATAGTTTCGTTTGGGCATCGGGTAATTCAAAACGACTTCGTAATCCTGACTGAACAAGTTGTTGATTTCGGCGGCAAGACGGATATCGGTATTTCGGAATCGGAACTTTTTGATAATCGCCACATCATTGGTATACCACGGTTGTTCGTATTCCGTACGAATATTGGCGGAAGAATGATACCGCTCGCCTACATAGATAAAACTATAGTTTAATTGCCAGCTTTTATACAGCACACTCGCGATGAGAGACCCGTTATGCCAGGGAATATAGGCTATTTGCCCGCCATAAGTGGAACGTTGCAACAATTCGCTTTTCCGTCTTGTAAAATCCTGCGCCTTCTGATAGGTATAGGACAGCTTCATATTCAAGAAAACATCTTTTACCGGTTCCGTCACGGCCGAAGTGGCGATATCCACCCCTCTTATTTCAACATACCCCCAATTCATCATCATCCAGCGGTATTGGCCGCTGCCCTTTGGGACGGCGACAATCTTGTCGGTCACTTCATTATAGTATGCATCCGTTTGCCACAGCCATTCTTTCACAAAACCGGTTTTATAGGTCTTATTATATTGAAATCCCAAATTATACTGATGCGTAAATTCCGGCTTTAAATTAATGTTCCCGATATCGGTATAATACAAATCGTTGAACGTCGGCATCCGGAAGATATATTTGTAAAAAGCCCGGATATTAAAGTTTTTGTCACGGAAGGGTTTATAGGAAAGAAAAAAGGCGGGAGTGAATTGCCTTTTGTCGGGTGCCGCCCTCACCGAATCATCGGCAGCCGTATTCCCCGAATTGATTCTTTCCCGCACAAAAGTAGCCAATACGCTTCCCTGCATTTTGAAATTTCCGAGTTCAGCCGCAGTAGCCAATGCGATCAGTGACGTAAGTCGTTTCGGAAAAACGAATCCGTCCATATCCGAAGTAAGGGTGTTATATTGGACATCCGCCGACAACGACACATCCCAATTGGGGGTAATGGCATACCGTTGCGCAACCGATAGATATCCTTCCCGTTGATGAAACGTATTATCGATAAGCATCAACGTCGTGTCCGGATTTAAATAACGCATGTAGTCGTAAGCATATTTGACATTAACCAGAATTTCGTAACCGGCCGAAAACTTCTTTTGAAAAGACCCTTGTGTAAAAAAACTACGATCCCACTGTCGCTGAGAGCGTTTAAATACATTGTTTACAATAGCACCGGGAATGCCCCGTTCCGAATCATAGTAATATGCTTTCCATTTCCAATACCCGCTGGGAAGGGTGCCATATAATCCGCTCTCCAAACGGATCGAACGGATATCGCCATTTTGCCTTATAGCTGTAGTATCGTACATCACTTCATGAGTGCCGGGGAAAACCCGTTTATAACGAAATTTATATTTACCGGAAGAATTGATGAACTCGCCGTTTACGGATGCACTGACGTTGTCATTAATTTTATATTCATATAATATCGAAGGGTTGATTAACTCGAAAGAGCCTGTTTTGAAAACGGCTTTCAGGTTATGTTTTTTGTTTCCTTCAAAAGAAGGCGTCCGCGAACGCAGATAAACAGATCCGGATGATCCGAAATCTTTTGCCGGTTGAAAGATATCGCTTTTCTGTCCGTTATACAAGGATATCTCCTCGATATTATCCATCGAGAACTTGCCCAAGTCAATCTGTCCGTTCTGTGCATTGCCTAATTGAATACCATCATAAAAAACGCCGATATGATTGGTCCCCAAACTACGGATATTCACGGTTTTCAGTCCGCCTATTCCTCCATAATCCTTTATTTGAATACCTGAAAAAAAGCGAATGGCATCCGCCACGGAAAAACTGTTTAAAGCTTTCAGTTCTTCGCCAGTGAGTTTCTGCGCGGGAATGACCTCTTTATACGACTTGGCGGTGACTACCACTTCAGGCAAGTTGTGAAGCGTATCCGCAGGGTTTTGACATAAAACGATGCCGGGCGTTGCAAGCAGAACAACGGCTAAAAGGCAACAATATTTCTCTAACACATTCATCTATACCGAATATTAATTCCGGTAAAGCTTTCTGAAAATGACTCACGTAAATAATAAAAAATAAAATCGTTTGCGTGTCGTTTTCAAGCTTTATTCCCCGAAAGCTATTAACATTTTAAAAATTCTGGCAGGTCTTCTGACTTACTCTCATCTCTCGAACGCCTTCCCGAAGCCTCTTCCTGTTTTTCCATGAAAGCTACAGTGGCAAAAGTGTTGTTCGAAATGTTTTTTAATTGTCAATTAAAAAGAGCTTACAGCAGCGGGTCTGTTCAGGATTCGCACCTGATTCCCTTTTCATTCCGGCTCTGAGAATTCAGACCGGAACACCAAAACTCCTACAAAGATAGAAGAACAAAACTAATAAAAAAAATATTTAACATCCTAAAATTTATCTTGCATGAGAATCGGTTTTGGAACAAAAATTGCGTAGATTTGTAGCAAAATCACACAACTATGCAGAGGAAACTGTTTCTTCTTATCATCGCTCTCTTCATTTATATAATCGGTCCCGTCATGGGGCAAGAAGTAAAGAAAGACCGCCCCAAAGTAGCGGTCGTGCTCTGTGGCGGCGGAGCCAAAGGATTCGCCCATATCGGAGTGTTGAAAGTCTTGGAAGAAGCCGGAATACCGGTCGACTACGTTACCGGTACCAGCATGGGCGCCATTGTGGGCGGTTTATATTCCGTCGGATACAAAGCCGGACAAATAGATTCTCTCGTGAAAATGCAAGATTGGGGATTTCTGTTAAGCGATAACGTCCGCCGATCCAACTTGCCCCTCTCGCAAAAGGGCAAGCCCGAATATCTCATTTCCTTACCTTACGAAGTGAAATTCAAAGAACGATCGGGAAGGGTCCGCTTGCCTTCGGGTGTCATCAGCGGACACAATCTCTACAGCCTCTTCCTAAATCTGACTCTCGGTTACCATCAGCCGATGAATTTCGACGACTTGCCTATTCCTTTCGGATGCATTGCGGCGGACTCGCGCACGGGTAGCGAAGTCGTTTTCCGCGAAGGGGTACTAGCCGAAGCGATGCGCGCCAGCATGGCCATTCCGGGCATGTTCGCACCGATAGAAATTGACAGTATGCTGCTTATCGACGGCGGGGTCGTGAATAATTATCCGGTGGATTTGGCTAAAAAGATGGGGGCCGATGTGGTGATCGGGGTCGCTATTCCCAAAGATAAAAAGACGCTCGAAGCAAACCGGGGCTCCATGTCGGAAATCATGGAGGAATTGGGAAACTTCATCGGCAAAGAAAAGTGGGACAACAACATAAAGAATACCGATATATTGATCGCTCCCGATTTACACTCTTTCGGAATGATGGATTTCGAAGGACCGGCTGCCGATACCATCATCGCCCGGGGGGAACAGGCGGCGCGAGCGCACTGGGATGAGCTTATCGCCCTTAAAAATTCGCTGGGAGTCTCTGCTTACCCATCTTCTTCCCCGCCGGTGCGGAACCGTTTCATCACGATGGACACGCTGCAAATACAAAAGATCGACATTCAGGGGATATCGCCTGAAGATGAGAAGTATGTATTGAATTTCATTGCTCCCCGTGAAAAAATCACCCGCCGCGAACTGGAAAATATGGTTTCCTCATTATATGGCACCGACTTGTTCTCAAAGGTATTCTATCAGTTGGAGGGCGACTCTGTATTCGACTTGGTTTTTCACGTAAAAGAGAAGGACTTCAAAACGCTAAACCTCGGTATCCGGTTCGACACCGAAGATATGGCCGCCATTCTGGCTAATACGACGATCCGGTTCAACAGCATGTTGCGCTCGATGGTCGATGTACGGATACGATTGAGTAAAAACCCCTATCTTCAGGCCGATTACTCCATTAACCGGGGCATTTTTTACAAAGGCGGGGTATCGTATTTCATCGGCCGTAACCGGGTGAGTCTTTACGATCGCGGAAAGCTGGCCCACAGTTATAGCTTTACCCGAAATACTTTCGGCCTGAATTTCTCCGAGTTTCACTTTTACAATATGAAACTGCACTTGGGGGTCAACTTCGAATATTATCACTATTTCGACGTCTTGCAAAACCAGTCCGGCACCTCCGCCGCCGGTATGCGCAATAAGGGATATGTCAATTACTTCCTCGAAGGAATGTATGACAATTTGGACAGGAGTAATTATCCGACGGCAGGACAATTATTTTCTTTTCGTTATGCTATCTTAACGGATAATTTTTATCAGATGAACCACAGGTTGCCGGTGAGCGTATTTCAATTGTCGTTTATGAAGCCGGTCAAGTTGTCCGATCAATTGTACGTAACGCCTTCGGTAAATGCGCGCATTATTTTTAACGACAGCGTGCCGGCGATTTATCGCAATTATGTGGGAGGCGTGTTCGACGGGCATTCTCTTCCGCAGCAGATAGCTTTGCCGGGATCGAGAGGGATGGAAATGATGAAAAACAGTGTGGCGACCGTTGCGTTAAATTTCCGGTTCGCCCTTTCGCCAAACCGTTTTTTACATGCCAATGCGAATATGAGCGTGCATAACGATCAGTTCTATAAGCTACCCGGCAGTAAATTGTTTTGGGGAGGGAACATCGGTTACTCGCAAAACACCATTGTCGGACCTATCCGTTTAGAGTTGGGATACTCTTCGCTTTCGCTCGGGTTTTATCCGTTTGCGAGCATAGGATATTATTTTTAGCACACAAATCAAATAAAAAGGGGCTGTCTCAAAAGTCATCTTTAAAAGAGTGAAAGGAACAGATTGTAACTTGAAAAAGAATGTTTCCCCTCAGTCCCGATAGCTATCGGAAGTAGAATCATTTCTGTTTTTACTTTTGAGACAGCCTCTTCTTGAATTATATCCTTATAATTTTATATGATTATCTGTCGGAATTATTTTTTAAACTCGAGGAAAAGCGTAATAACGACATCTTTGCCTATTGTTGCGGCATCGGGATCATAAGCAACATTATAATCCAAACGATTGATAGTCGTTGTTGCTACAAAACCGACCGTTTGAACACCATCTTGTCCGGTGACTGTTCCGCCGTATTTCACATCGAACGTTACAGGCTTCGAAACATCTTTAATGGCTAAAATTCCGTTCAGTTTGTAGTTCTGGTCATCAACTTTTTCGATACCGGTACTCTCGAAAGTCATCGCGGGAAACTTTTCCACATCAAAAAAGTCAGCACTTTTCAAATGATTATCACGCGCCTCCACACTGGTATTAATGCTATTCGTTTCAACGTTGAAATAAATCCGCGCTTGTTCCACTTTGTCGGGTTCTCCGGTAATAGCGCCATCGAACTTTTCAAACTTCCCCTGAACGAAAGTTATACCTAAATGTTTCACCTTAAAGTTTATGGACGTGTGTGCCGGATCTACTTTATAGGTAGATTGTGCCATCAAGGCGATTCCCAACAGAAAGAATACTAACAGGAATGTTGTTTTTTTCATTTGATTGTTTTTTATTATTTATAATTTTAATAATGAACCGATTTTACTAATAAACAACACTATTAGATAATTGTTCACAAACAATTTAACGCGACGAATGAATGTTGACTTCTTCAATAATTGAACAAAAAACTTTACCTTTGCACAAACAAATGCTGCGAATAAACAAAATATACCGATGCTTTGTTATTCAACCAATAACCCGGATGATATTATCGGGCTTTAGGTTATCAGTGTACAACGACCTTTACCGGTCACAGACGTAAAAACTATGCAAGAATCAGAACAAGATGTGATATTAAATGAGCTGACGAACAGCGAATATAAATATGGTTTCGTTACAAATGTCGATACGGAAATTATCGAAAAAGGATTGAATGAAGATGTCGTCCGTCTTATTTCAGCAAAAAAGAAGGAACCCGAATGGCTTTTGGATTTTCGACTAAAAGCATATCGTCATTGGTTGACAATGAAACAACCCCATTGGGCGCATCTGAATATTCCGCCGATCGACTTTCAAGATATTATCTATTATGCAGACCCCCGAAACAAAAAGCCGGGGCCGAAAAGCCTTGAAGAGGTCGATCCCGAGTTACTGAGAACTTTCGAGAGATTGGGTATTCCCCTCGAAGAACAAAAGCAGCTTTCGGGTGTCGCGGTCGATGCCGTCATGGATAGCGTATCGGTAAAAACAACGTTTAAAGAGGTCTTGGCTGAGAAAGGGGTTATCTTCAGTTCTTTCAGCGAGGCGGTCATTCATCATCCTGACTTAGTGAAAAAATATTTGGGAACGGTCGTTCCTTATAAAGATAATTTTTACGCTGCGCTTAATTCGGCGGTCTTTAGCGACGGTTCTTTTGTATACGTGCCGAAAGGGGTGCGTTGCCCGATGGAATTATCAACCTATTTCCGCATTAATGCGGCCAATACCGGGCAGTTCGAACGGACGCTCATTGTAGCCGATGATGATGCGTATGTCAGTTATTTGGAGGGATGCACGGCCCCTATGCGTGATGAGAATCAATTGCATGCGGCCATTGTCGAAATCATCGTGCACAAAAATGCCGAAGTAAAATATTCGACCGTCCAAAACTGGTATCCGGGCGATAAAAACGGGAAGGGAGGCGTCTATAACTTTGTGACGAAACGAGGCCTTTGCAAAGGCGATAATTCCAAAATTTCTTGGACGCAGGTCGAAACGGGTTCTGCCATCACTTGGAAATATCCGTCCTGTATTTTAGCAGGCGATAATTCGGTCGGCGAATTCTATTCGGTTGCCGTTACCAATAATTTTCAACAAGCCGACACCGGTACTAAAATGATTCATCTGGGTAAAAACACCCGTAGCCGGATCGTATCAAAAGGTATTTCAGGAGGAAGTAGCCAAAACAGTTACCGGGGATTGGTGAAAGTGGCAAAGTCAGCCGAGAATGCGCGAAACCACTCACAATGCGATAGTTTATTGCTCACCGATCATTGCGGAGCCCATACGTTCCCTTATACCGACATTCAAAATCAAACGGCTATTCTGGAGCACGAAGCAACAACTTCGAAAATCAGTGAAGATCAAATCTTTTACTGTAATCAACGAGGATTGGGACAAGAAGAGGCGGTAGGGCTGATTGTAAACGGTTATGTAAAAGAAGTAGTCAATAAGCTTCCCATGGAATTTGCGGTAGAAGCACAAAAGTTATTACAAATAAGTCTTGAAGGAAGTGTAGGATAACAAAGCCAATTGAATGTATTCTTCAAACTAAAATACGATGAACGGATTTGTCTTTTATTTCCCTGCATAATGCGGAAACGGATAAGAATGAAAAACAAACGAAAAGAGCATGTTAATATAGTTTAACAATATAATATTCGCAACATTTTCGTAATATAAAATATATCCCGTACATTTGCATGCTAATGAAATTGAAAAGGATCCGGAAAATAAGACATTCTTTCCATATGTTTACATGAATTCAAAGAGTTATAAAATGTCACTAGAAAAGGAAAAAATGAACAAAACGCTAAAGATCATTGCAAAAGATCGCCAGCGAACAAATGTTCTTCGAAATGGGGAACAGAAAACAATTGCCTATTTAGTACAACGTGTACCCACGTGGCTCACATCCGACGGATTAACGTCAATCGGTTTTTTCGGAAACATATTAGTTGCCTCCACATTCATTTTAGGCGCGTTTGTCAACCGATACTGGTTATTGTTATCCTTACTGGGTTTTATCATTAATTGGGTGGGCGATTCACTCGACGGACGCCTGGCCTATTATCGGAATAAGCCGAGGAGATGGTATGGCTTTTCTCTCGACATTACCGTAGATTGGATCGGGACCATCCTTATCGGGTTAGGTTATACAATTTATGCGCAAGGAATTTGGAAATATGCCGGATTCCTTTTTGTGGTTCTTTACGGATGGGAAATGATTACCGCACAACTTCGATATAAGATAGGCGGACAATATTCCATCGATTCGGGAATTTTCGGCCCGACAGAAGTCCGATTGCTTTTAGGCACGATTATTACAGTGGAAGTATTCATTCCGGGTGCCATCCATTATTTGGCTTCTGTGGCATGTGTATTTTTAGTTATATCTAATTTAATAGAAGCACGCAAGTTGCTTAAGCTTGCTAACGAAACAGACGCACAAGACAGAAAGGCAAAAGAAGAAGAATTAAGAAGCAGACAGAGGGAAAATGCTTAAACAAATTCTCATCTTTACGAAAGCACAGGTCTCTGCGTTTGTCGGAGGAGTCATAGACTATCTGTTAATGGTTTTCTTTACGGAAGTCTTTGGACTCCATTACCTTTATGGCATCGTTATAGGGGGCGTGTGCGGAGCTGTTATCAATTTCTCTCTAAATAAGAAATGGACGTTCCATTCACAAGAAGAGAAATACGAAAGTTCGACGAGACTCCAGCTAATTAAATTTTCAGCGACTGCAACAAATAGTATTTTATTGAAATCTCTGGGAACATTCCTACTCACAACCTTTTTGGGCATTAACTACAAAATTACACGCCTCGCGGTTGATTTATTTGTTTCCGTCGGTTTCAATTATATGTTACAAAAAACATGGGTTTTCAAGAAACGCGAGTCGATTTACCCGGTGAAAAAACAAACTCAATTAGAAGTGGTGAATGACTTCTTTCGAAAGAAAAGAATCGGTTGAACCTACGTATTACTTACTCCCCCATTGTCCGGGCAAAATCCCGAATAAAAAAGTCTTAAAAAACGAAAGAGCTTACGTCCATTCTCTTAAATAACATTATAAAAGAGGTATTTTTATCTTCTTTCCTATTTTTAAAAGGAAGTGTTAAACAAAAAAGTCGTTTATTTGTTAAATCAAAGTATATAAAAAACGATCTTTAAAATTATAACGGTCAAAAAACGGAAGTAAGAAAAGAAAAAGAGTATGAAAAAATCGACTATATGGCTACTCGCCCTGGTTATGTTCATAGCTTTTTTTGCGTTGTTGTTTTTGCAGGTACGATATATGAAAACAAGTATGTCTATCAGAGCACAACAATTCGACGAAATGGTGAAGCGCAGCTTGTACGATGTTTCGGTAGATTTGGAACAAGATCAAACCTATCAGTATTTGGAAGAAGACATGATTGAATCGGAGAATCGATATTCACAATACAATCAGCCTCATCTATCATCCAATATGAAGGAAAGTACGAGCACCACCATCACTCATCCGGATGGAAGCGAGACAAGAATCGAGCAATCTATTTCCGAGGAAGCGACCACTCAAACGGGAACGAAGAAAAGCGGGATTTTCATCTCTCCCAAGCAAGGGGCAAAATCCATTCCGAAAACGCAGTATGATATGCAGCAATCGTTATCGAAACGTTATTTGCATGAAAAGTCATTGCTGGAAGAAGTCATTTACAAAATCATGTACCGGGCCAGTAACGAACCGATCGAACAACGGGTAGATTTTGGGCGACTCGATTCCTATATTCGTAATGAATTACAGACAAACGGGTTGAATGTTCCCTATAGTTTTCAGGTTCAGGATTACAATAATAGAGTGGTATATACGTCTCCCGGATTTTCCAAAAGGGAAAAAGAAGCTATTTACTCGCAAATTCTTTTTCCCCACGATCCACCCGCAAAATTAAATTCGTTGTATGTGTATTTTCCAACGAAGAAGGATTATGTGTATAGTGAGCTTACTTTTTTTATTCCATCCCTGCTGTTCACGTTTATCTTGTTGATAACGTTTGTGTATACGATAGTAACTCTTTTCCGGCAGAAGCGTCTGTCAGAAATGAAAAACGATTTCATCAATAATATGACGCATGAGTTGAAAACGCCCGTATCGACGATATCTTTGGCCGCTCAAATGCTGAAAGACGAGTCGATCACCAAATCGCCGGAAGTATTCCGGCATGTGACGAGGGTTATTAATGACGAAACGAAACGACTGGGATTTCAGGTTGAGAAAGTGTTGCAAATGTCGCTTTTCGATAAACAAAAGGCGACGCTGAAACTGAAGAAAATCGATGCGAACGATTTGGTGGTAACGGTTGCCAATACACATGCCTTGAAGGTGGAAAAATTCGGCGGAACACTCGACATCGATCTGCAAGCGGAACACTCGACCATAGAAGTGGACGAGATGCACTTCACCAATGTCTTGTTCAATTTACTGGACAATGCTCTGAAGTATAAACGAAACGATATTGATCCGAAGCTGATGATCCGGACAAAAAACGAGGGAAACAAACTGGTGATTAGTGTTGAAGATAATGGCATAGGAATTAGAAAGGAGGATGTAAAGAAAATATTCGATCGATTTTATCGCGTTCCCACCGGAAACCAACACGACGTAAAAGGATTCGGCTTAGGATTGGCCTATGTGAAAAAAATCGTTACGGATTTAAATGGTACAATTCATGCAGAAAGTGAATTGGGCAAAGGAACAAAGTTTATAATTAGTTTACCTGTAATAATAGAAAAATAAAATGGACGAAAAATTGAAAATCTTTTTATGCGAAGATGATGAAAATCTTGGCATGTTACTCAGAGAATACCTCCAGGCAAAAGGATTCGACACGGATCTTTTTCCTGATGGGGACGCAGGCTTTAAAGGTTTTGTTAAGGCAAAGTATGACTTGTGTATCGTAGACGTAATGATGCCTAAAAAAGACGGTATCACGCTGGTAAAAGAAATAAGGACCATCAATCCCGAAATTCCGGTAATCTTCTTAACGGCTAAGAACTTGAAAGAAGATGTATTGGAAGGTTTCAAAGCCGGAGCCGACGATTATATCACCAAGCCGTTCAGTATGGAAGAACTTGTTCTTCGCATCGAGGCTATTATCCGCCGCGTGAGGGGCAAGAAATCGAAAGAGCAGCAGATATACCGCTTCGGCGAGCTGACGTTCGACACACAAAAACAACTTCTGACAATCAGTGGCGCGCAAACCAAGCTAACCACGAAAGAGTCGGAGTTGCTATCGCTTCTTTGTGCCAACAGAAACGAAATTCTGGAGCGTAATACGGCATTGAAACAAATTTGGGAAGAAGACACCTACTTCAATGCACGAAGCATGGACGTATACATTACCAAATTGCGTAAGTTGTTAAAACCGGCACCGGATGTAGAAATCATCAACATTCATGGTAAAGGGTACAAGTTGATCGTTCCGACCGATGATGAAGAATCGATAGATTAACTTGCAGAAATTTGATAATAAAAAAAACCGTTCGTACAGGACGGTTTTTTTATTATCAACTAAGGGCGTCGCTCGAAGCGGCATCCCCGCTAAAAAAAAATGCTTACCTTTGTAAAAAATTATTGATATGACTTATTCAATGACGGGATATGGCAAAGCAATTGCCGAACTTCCTAAAAAGAAAATTACGATAGAAATAAAAACGTTGAACAGTAAGCAATTTGATCTGTTCACGCGTATTCCGAGCATCTATAAAGAAAAAGAAATTGCGTTGCGCAGCAATCTTTCGCAAAAGCTTGAACGCGGAAAGATAGACCTGACGTTTAATGTGGAAGTTATTTCGAAGGATGTGTCTTCGAAAATAGATCATCATGTGTTGAGTCAATATCTGCAAGAAATAAAAACCCTGGCTTCTGAAATGCATGTTCCCGAGCCGGAAGATTGGTTTTCCATTCTGCTGCGTCTTCCGGACGTGATGAAACAAGATACGGAGGAGTTGGATGATGCGGAATGGATCGCGATTGAAAAGGCGGTAAACTCTGCGTTGGACGAAGTGATTGCTTTTCGGTTGCAAGAGGGCAAGATGCTTGAAAACATCCTCCTGACAAAAGTGGAAAATATCCGCCAACTGTTGGCGCAAACACTTCCATACGAAAGTGAACGGGTCGAAAAAATCAAGACGAAGATACAAGACGGATTATCAAATCTGGAAAATATCGATTACGATAAAAACCGTTTTGAACAAGAAATGATTTACTATATCGAAAAATTAGATATTAACGAAGAGCGGAACAGGCTGGAAAATCATTTGGATTATTTTATCAAGACATTGCATGACGGAAAATCCCAAGGAAAGAAATTGGGATTTATTGCCCAGGAGATGGGACGCGAAATCAACACGCTGGGATCAAAATCCAACCACTCCGAAATGCAACAAATCGTTGTGCAAATGAAAGATGAACTGGAACAAATAAAAGAGCAAATACTAAACGTACTATAAATCATCCTATCGATATGGCAAAGCTACTCATTTTTTCCGCTCCTTCCGGTTCTGGAAAATCGACTCTTATACGCCACTTGCTTTCAGAAATACCCAATCTTCATTTCTCTATTTCGGCGACCAGCCGGCTGCCCCGAGGGGAAGAGCAACATGGCAAAGAATATTATTTCCTGACGCCCGAGGAGTTCAGAAAACGCATTTCGAACCATGAGTTTCTGGAATACGAGGAAGTGTATCCCAATATGTTTTACGGAACGCTTAAAAGTGAGGTGGATCGTAAACTGGCTGAAAATAAAAACGTGGTTTTTGATGTAGATTGCATGGGAGGACTGCGCATCAAAGAAATGTACGGGCCAAAAGCTTTGAGTTTGTTTGTCATGCCCCCTTCTATCGAAACCTTGCGCGAGCGGTTGGAAAAGCGGGGAACCGACTCTCCCGAAGTGATCGAGTCAAGACTACAAAAAGCCGAATACGAAATGAGTTTCGCCCCCAAATTCGATGTGATTATTCCGAATGATAACTTTGATGAAGCAAAAGAAAAAGCAGCAAGCATTATAAAAAAATTCATCGAAAAATAGATTTCCATATGATACTCAAGGAGAAAAAAATAGTCATCTCTCTACTGGCATTCGTGCTTCCTTTTTTTCTTTTTGCCGTTACTCCGCAAAAAGAAACGAGACTATTTGCCGTAAAAGACGGACAAGAATTAAAGATGGACATCCACTCTTCCGATTCGGTTTTTTCAAATTCTCAGCCTTGCCTGATGTTTGTTTTCGGAGGAGGATTTATGGCGGGTTCACGTGAAGGGAAAGAATACGACGCGTTCTTCGGGCATTTTGTCGACAAAGGTTTTAAAGTGGTTTCCATCGATTACCGGTTAGGCATGAAGGGAGTGAAGAAAGCTCCCGGGCTCTTTAATACCAAGCCGATACAAAACGCCATTGCCCTGGCCGTCTCCGACTTGTATTCGGCTACGGAGTACCTGCTGCAACATGCTACAGAACTGAATATCGATACGACACGCATCATCATCAGCGGATCAAGCGCCGGAGCGATTACCGTTTTACAAGCCGATTACGAAAAACGAAACAATAAGCCTTCAGCCGAACTACTTCCCCGTGATTTCCGTTATGCAGGCGTGATTTCATTGGCAGGAGCCATTTTCAGTACCGAAGGATTTCCCACCTATACTATTCCTCCGGCCCCTACCCTCTTTTTTCACGGAAGCGCCGATAAACTGGTTCCTTACAACCAGATCCGATTCTTTCGAATGGGTATGTTCGGTTCTAAACCGTTAGCGGCCCATTTCAAAAAGCACGGATATCCGTATGTATTTTACAGTATGGAAAATATAGGGCATGATGTATCCACTTATCCCATGAGGGAATTCATTCCCGAGATATCGAAATTTGTCGATGATTTGGTGTTGGATCGGAAACTTTGGAATATCGACATCAACTTCAACGATAAATTACGGAACTCGAACACTTCTACGAATCCGGGAAATTATTACGGACAAGACGCTCAAGACGAATAACAAAAAGCGAAAGCTCGTATAATAAGCCACAGAACAGGCCTATATTAAAAAAGAAACATTGCAAAAGATTTTACAACAATATTTGCTGATCATCGCAATGGTCATCGGGATAACATTATACAAGCCGTTATCCCACCTTTTCGCTATCATTCCGTATTCTTTGGCGGTGATGCTGTTTATCACCTACACACGCATCTCGTGGGTGGATATACATCTCAGTAAGTTCCATTATCTTTTATTGTCCATACAATATATCGGCAGCATTGCCGTATATCTCTTGCTGTTGCCGGTAAACCGCATACTGGCACAAGCGGCCCTGATGTGTATCCTCGCACCGACGGCAACATCGGCGCCGGTAGTTGCGGGTATTTTGGGCGGAAGCATATCGACAGTGGCTTCTTACTCGATTATCAGCAATCTTTCAACGGCCTTCATCACCCCTTTTATCTTGACGTTCATCGGGAATAGCAACGAAACAGCTCCCTTCTTCCCGACCTTTTGGTATATCTTTCAGCGCGTGATGCCTGTACTCATCCTGCCTTTCGCGGCGGCAATCACACTGAAAAAAATATCACCCAAAGCACACGAAAAAATTCGATCGGCACAAATAGTTTCTTTTTATCTTTGGGGAATAACGCTTACCATCGTCATAGCCAACGTGACGCGATTTGTAGTCGCGCAAGGCAGCGATAATTACCTATTGGAGATACTCATCGGCATATCGGCTTTGATTATTTGTCTGCTGCAATTTTTTACGGGACGCAAGATCGGCTTTAAATTCGACAAGACTATCGCGGGAGGACAGGGATTAGGACAAAAAAACACCGTCTTGGCCATTTGGATGACGCAGGCTTATCTCAATCCGATAGCTTCTCTGGGGCCCGGTCTATATGCTTTATGGCAGAATCTTGTTAATTCTTACCAGATATGGAAGAAACAGAAAGAGGAATAGGCGAAACCGGATATCTATCATGATGAAACGATAATGGGACATCATCATTCGTTTATAGAATCCCCTTGAATCGTCTGCGAAGACAGCTTATTATAAAAAAGATTTGCATTTATCAATAAAAACAACTATATTAGGGGCCTTTCGTGATAAATAATTTAAAAACAGAATGTTCTTTGTCTTTATCGTAACATGAGTGTAAGTTTGGAATATGTAGAAAAAGTAGAAAAAGCGGTGAATGAAATCCGGAAGCTCAAATCAGAGTTTCAAAGCCGAGACTTGGCGGTGTTGTATGTAGCGGACAAGTATGGATTGAAAGCTTGTACGTTGGATATGGTGATAACAAGTAGCAAAACGAGAGACGATAAATGGGACGACGTAAATTCCATTATCGATCATCACGAGGAGCTCATCAAAAAAACACCTTAATCCATCCGCTTTTATATACAAAAAGTCATTTGTGGTAAGATTCGGGGAGCAAAAGACGGTTTACAAATCTCCCAATTCCTGAATCCGGCGGATATTGTATGGTGTTTGCTGATAAACAAAATAATTCAGCCAATTGACAAATAATAGATTCGCATGGCTACGCCATTGTACGATGGGCGGATTTTCAGGATTATCGTCACGATAATAGTTTTTAGGCATCTCTACCGAATCTAATCCTCTATTCACATCTCGCAGATATTCGGCATGCAATGTCAGGGGGGCATACTCCGAATGCCCGGTGACAAAAAATTCACGCCCACCGCGGGAGCATACGATATAAACTCCGGCTTCATCCGATTCAGACAAAATTTTAAGCGAAGGATTCTTCTCGATTTCTTCAGCAAGCACCGTCGTATGGCGGCTGTGCGGCACATAAAAAACCTCGTCAAATCCGCGGAATAAAGGAAACGTAGCATCGGTGAGCGTATGTTTAAAAACGCCGAACAGTTTTTTTTCCAATAAATGCTTTTGAATGCCGTAAAAATGATAGAGTGCCGCCTGTGCTCCCCAACATATATAGAAGGTTGACGTGACATGCGTGCGGGCCCAATCGAAAATACCTATCAGTTCGGGCCAATAGTTCACTTGCTCGAAAGGCAGGAGTTCTACAGGCGCCCCCGTTACGATAAATCCGTCGTAAAATAGGTCTTTAACCGAAGAAAAAGGTCTATAAAACTCCATCAAGTGGTTTAACGGCGTATTCTTCGAGACATGGGATTCCAATTGAATGAAATCGATTTGAATCTGTAAGGGAGAATTAGACAGCAACCGAACGAGGTCCGTCTCCGCATTGATCTTTATCGGCATCAAATTAAGAATTGCTATCTTCAACGGGCGAATATCTTGTGTGGCCGCACGGAGTTCGTTCATCACAAAAATATGCTCTTTTTTCAGCATTTCTATTGCAGGGAGGCTATCGGGTAAATTAACGGGCATAATTGTCTTTTCTAATCGTTGACAGTAATTGTCTAAAAGTATGTCGAAAGTTTAAAAGTCTAAAGTCTAACGTCTAACGTCTAATGTTTAACGTTTTCGCTTTTGGTTTTGGTTTTGGTTTTTTCCGTACGCTCCAACCGAACTTACCTATGTGATCGCCCAACCCGTAATAATTGCCATGCACATACACGAGCGGACGAGCTGCTTTGAGATCAAACTTGCCGGTTTTTTTATCAAAAAATCGGTCGTCGGCCAATACATTTACCACATCAGAAATAAACATATCGTGCGATCCGAGCGGAACAATCTCTTTCACGCGGCATTCAATGCTCAAGGGAGCCTGTTCGATAATCGGGGCGTCCACCACCGAAGCTTTACCGGGAGTCAGATGCATTTCAGCGAATTTATGATAATCCCTGCCGGAACGTACACCGCACCAATCGGTAGCCCGTGCAAGATCTTCAGTAGTCAGATTGATGACAAACTCGCCCGTCCGTTTAATAATAGAATAGGAATAACGCTCCGGACGTAACGAGATGTAGGCCATGGGAGGATTCGTGCAAAGAGTCCCCACCCAACTGACCGTACAGATATTCTGTTCTTCGGCTGTAGCGCCGCAACTGACCATTACGGCCGGAAGCGGATAAATCATCGTCCCCGGTTTCCAATCTAACTTCATTATACTAACGTGATATCTTCCTTTTTAATTTTCGATTCGCAATAATGGCACTGCAATTCCACGTTTTCTTTGTCGATGACATGAAAGCGCGTTTGCATAGGCTCATTATTGGTAATACACTTCGGATTGTTGCATTTAACAATCCCGGTAATCGTATCGGGCAAAGATACGTTTTTTTTCTCTACGACTTCGAAGTTTTTAATAATATTCAGGTTCACTTTGGGGGCCACCAAGGCGATGCGATTAATCTCGTCTTCTTCAAAAAACTTATCGGCGATTTTTATAATCCCTTTCGTACCCATTTTTTTACTACTCAGGTTATTTCCGATCGTAATCCGGTTGGTCAATTTTTGCAGTTGCAGCAAAGAAACCACTTTAAACACTTCTTCGGACGGGATATGATCGATCGCTGTTCCGTTCTCGAGCGCTGCTACTTGTAATTCTTTTCTCATTATTTTTTCTTTTCAATCTACATCAATCTTCTTTCAATCTCTTATCAATCTACATCCAATCCCAGCAAATCGCAAATGACCGCCTGACGAACAAACATACCGTTCTTTGCCTGCTGGAAATAATATGCTTTAGGGTTGGTATCCACATCCTGGTCGATTTCCTTGACACGAGGCAGCGGATGAAGCACTTTCAGAGTCTCTTTCGAATCCTTCAACATAATATTACGAAGGACATATACATTTTTCACCTTCTCATATTCCATTAAATCCGTGAAGCGCTCCTTCTGAACACGCGTCATGTAAAGAATATCCGCCATATTGATCGTTTCGGGCGAAAAATCGGAAAACATTTTATAGGGAATACCCTTTTCCTCACAAAACGTCTTATACTTCTCGGGAATCTGCAATTCTTCGGGAGCGACAAAATTGAACGAAGGATGAAAATGCGACAATCCCTGAATCAACGAATGCACCGCCCGTCCATATTTCAGGTCTCCGACAATGGTGATGGTGCGGTTTTCCAACGTTCCTTGCGTTTCATAAATCGTAAACAAATCGAGCAAGGTTTGCGTAGGGTGCTGATTGGATCCGTCTCCGGCGTTAATAATGGGGACAGGCGATATTTCGGATGCATAACGCGCCGACCCTTCCAAATAATGGCGCATAATGATGAGATCGGCATAATTGCTGACCATCATAATGGTATCTTTCAACGACTCTCCTTTGGATGAACTGCTGGTCGCCGCATCGGAAAAGCCGATGATACGTCCGCGCAAACGATTCACCGCCGTTTCGAAACTCAAGCGCGTACGCGTAGACGGTTCGAAAAAGAGGGTGGCGCACACTTTGCGCTGAAGCAAATCACGATTGGGGTTTTCTTTAAAGGTCTTGGCGCTTTCCAATATCCGGAGGATATCTTCTTTATCGTAGTCGCCTATATGGACCAAACTTTTCGGTTTCATTACTTATTTTTTAAGAAGGATGATTTTTAACGACAAAATTAAAAAAAACCTTGCAAACATGTTGCAAGGCTCTCACTTATTTTTTATACTTCCAAATCGATATCGAACAACTCGTGCCATGGAAGCCCTTGTTTGTTCAATTGCTCCATGAACGGATCGGGATTGAACTCTTCCACATTCCACACGCCGGGCTTTTTCCAAAGTCCCTGTAAGAACATCATGGCCCCGATAGTAGCCGGCACACCGGTGGTATAGCTTACGCCCTGAGCTCCGGTTTCCTTGTAGGCCTCTTCGTGACTGCAATTGTTGTAAATATAATAGGTGCGCTCTTTACCATCCTTGATGCCCCGTATGCGGCAACCGATGGACGTCTGACCCGTATAATTCTCTCCCAGTTCTCCGGGATCAGGGAGCACCGCTTTCAGGAACTGGATAGGCACGATCTTCTGGCCGTTATATTCGACTTCGTCAATACGCGCCATTCCGATATTTTGTATCACACGCAGATGGGTGAGATATTCCTGTCCGAAAGTCATCCAAAAGCGGGCGCGCTTCAACGTGGGGAAATTCTTTACCAGCGATTCCAACTCTTCGTGATAAATCACATACGATTCCTTAGGTCCGATTTCGGGATAATTCAACGGTTTGTGAATTTCGTGCGGCTCGGTTTCGATCCACTGCCCGTTTTCGTAATACTTTCCTTTTTGTGTCACCTCGCGGATGTTGATTTCCGGGTTGAAGTTGGTTGCAAAGGCCTTGCCGTGATCCCCCGCGTTACAATCCACAATATCCAAGTGGTGTATCTCATCGAAATGATGCTTTGCGGCATAAGCGGTAAAAACACTGGTCGCCCCCGGATCGAATCCGCATCCCAAGATAGCCGTAAGGCCGGCTTTCTCGAAACGGTCACGATAAGCCCATTGCCATCTATATTCGTATTTAGCTTCGTCTTTCGGCTCATAATTGGCCGTATCGAGATAATTGACGCCACATTCCAGGCAGGCATCCATAATAGTTAGATCCTGATAGGGCAATGCGACATTAATCACGAGGTCGGGCTTAAGTTCGTTAAATAACTTCACCAATTCCGGTACACGGTCGGCATCTACTTGCGCCGTTTGAATCGTTACACCCGTGCGGCGCTTCACATCATGGGCAATGGCATCGCATTTGCTTTTCGTGCGGCTGGCCAACACGATGTCGGTGAAGACCTCCTTGTTTTGTGCCACTTTATTAGCAACGACCGTACCCACGCCTCCGGCGCCTATAATCACTACTTTTCCCATCTTTATCGTTTTAAGGGTTCCTATTTCGAATTACAATATCGACACAAATTTACACAAAAAAGCGTTACAGTCAACCGCCGCAGCAAAATAAAAAGAACGGATAAAAAATGTATCCCCCATCATTCAGCAGGCGTCGTTCATCATTCAGGCTTTATAATTCATCGTTTTTTGGACATTCTTTTATATCTTCTATATAACAAACCATCTCATCCGCATTCTTTGATTTGATTTTGAAGTT